>SDBV01009754.1_pt1 | contig 12692 bp, 15 predicted proteins | sample 2277081 | NCBI WGS metagenome assembly SDBV01 (sample SAMN10402039, study PRJNA504765) | marine sediment metagenome | isolation source: marine sediment core GS10_PC15, 223 cmbsf | place: Arctic Ocean: Southern Knipovich Ridge | collected 2010
TGCCGAGAGGTTCGCCTTGATGTATAACAAGGAACACGGTACGGATATTCGAGTGGTCCGTGGAATGAACATCTTCGGCGAACGCCAGACACACAAGCCGGTTCGGAAGATCTTCCCGAACGTAGTGATTCCGGCGCTTCTGGACCGACCCATCACCATTTACGGCACGGGAGATCAGGTCATGGACCTGATTTATGTCAAGGATTTCGTAGAGGTTCTGGTGCGGGGCCTGCTGACGGATGCTGCCCCGAACACAATCCTGTATGAGTCGGGGGTTGGCGGAGGCATGACCATCAACAGGGCTGTAGAGCTTATCTTGGAAGCTACAGGTTCCAAGTCAGTTGTGAACCGAGTGGCTATGCGACCCGGCGAAGACAAACAGGCCATAGTAGAGATCTCCGAACAAGGCTGGCGGGACCTAGAGGAGCACCTCAATTACACGCCTGCTGATCTCACCCCGTTCGCAGAGGGAATCGCCAAGACGGTGCGGTGGTACAAGGAGAACCTAGGAAGATTCGAATGGACAGAGTAACGATCGTAACCGCAGGGAATCACAAGTTCCGGGATCACGTAAGTCGCTCTAAGACCGCAGCCGAGGGGTTTGGCTGTGGTGTTGCGATATACGACTTGGGGGGTCTGGGCTTCGGTAAGCCGTTCGATACGCCAGAATACGACCTGAAGAAACAGGGGCATGGATTCATCTCTTGCCTGTTCAAGCACGATATCATCGAAGAAACCCTGCGAAAGCACGATCGTGTTGCTTACGTGGACGGAGATGCTATCCTAACCAAGCCAATTGATTCTGTTTTTGACGACGAGTTTGATGTAGGCTTGACCATGAGAACGATCGGGGAAATACGTCAGTATTTGGGCAATTCCAAAGTTGGCTATTTCAACTCTGGTGTGCTATTCTTCCGCCAAACCCCAGCAGCTTTCGAGTTCATCGAGCAGTGGAGAAGTCTTTCGGACGAAGTTGGTGTGGAGCAGGCTGCTGTTAACGAACTGGTTATTCCTCACATGACGTGGGACCCAAAGTCAAATGATGCGCCTCCGAAGTTTGTCGATCTTCCTACAGCCAAGGTTCGCATATTCGAGTGTCTAGAGTACAACAACTTCTATAAAGACAAGCGAAGAGCCAGTATCATACACTACAAAAATACGGTGAAGTAGTGAGTAATGTTCTGTTTGCAGGACCGTGGTGCGGAGAGTTCGGGTGGGAGCTGTGCTCTTGGAACCCTATCGTGCGAGAGCTGGCTAAGAAGTACGATAATGTTATAGTAGAAACTCAGCCGGGTATGGAATATCTGTACGAGTTCGCTGACGAGATAAGGATCAACAAGCGCGTTGGGGCTTTTGACATGTACAAAGGGAAGCCGTCTCGCCCCTCGAACATCCCGGCTGGCGCTACACATATACAGCCGATGAGGCAGTGGAAAGCACACGGAAAATTCGAGTTCCGGGAGCTTAATGAGGCGTCCAGGGGCAAGAGCATACACCCTAAGACATGGAGGAAGTTCGGACAAGAGAAGCCCCACGCTGCTGCGGACATTATGTGTGCTTTTCGCGGACCTAAGCTTTGGAAAGGCAAACCCCAGTCCGAGAAGCAGTGGCCTAATGACCAGGCCAAGGAGCTAGTGCAAAAATTTCAAGCCGAAGGATACTCAGTGGCCTGTTACGGGGGCCTAGACAACGAATACATCGAAGGCACCACGGATTTGCGTGGCTTACCCCTGATTGACTTGTGTGGTGTGCTGGCCAAAGCCAAGCTGGCTATTGGCCCCAGCAGCGGCACTCTGCACTTAGCCAGTTTGTGCGGCACACCACATGTTAGCTGGTACGGGCGTGCCATGACCTCTATGGACCGCTATCAACATTACTGGAACCCGTTCAGCACACCTGTCACATTCATCAATGTACCTACTCCCGGACACGAGCTGGTCTTTGATGCTGGAGTTGCCCGAATGAAGGACGATACTCCAACACTCCACAAGGTAAACAAATGACTTATAACCCTAGAGAATACTGGTCCAGCCGACTGAGGTCGGAGGGCGCTCTATACGTGTCCACTCGAAACAGCAAGACAGTGAATGACCACCAGTGGGAAGTCTTCCGAGACTCCCTCAGGCAGGCCATGGAAGGTACTGACCCGGGGCGCATCATCGACTTTGGCTGCGGCGTAGGTCGCTTTGCTGCGGCGGCTATGGAGTTCGCTTCTAGCTACGTAGGCGTCGATATCAACTCCGGCGCTTTCGAGCATGCCCCCGCTCTCCCGAACGTAGAGTTCGTCGGTCTGCCAGAGGACCATATTCCCTTCGAGGACAATAGCTTCGATTCCGCTATGGCCCTCACCGTTCTCCAGCATATCGTTGACCCCGAGCACTACGCTATCTGGTCCAGAGAAATCGCCCGGGTAGTTAAGCCCGGTGGCCTCATCTACATCATTGATGACGCAGACCAGAGCCCTAAGATGGGTAAGCACATGAAGATCCGTGGTCCCCAAGCCATAAGCGAGTCTCTGGGCGCTGTGTTAGAAAAGGACTTCGGTATCATCAGTGCCGAGCGCAAAAACTCCCACTACCTGTTCAGATCCAGAATCGTATGAGCACTAAAGGAGTATTTGGTATGTACGAAGATAGGTTCCTAGAGGTATCAACGCTTACGTAAGGAGGTTGGGACTATGAAGGTTGCAATCCTGGCCCCGTTTAACGACAAGCGCAGCACCATCTACGGTGTGTTGGACGGTCTTCGTGCTGGGGGGCATACGTGGGTAGAAATCGAGACCAACAAGAACGCTCTTGTCAAGAGCCATTCTTACGTCAACTACGTAACATCCCTGGCAGAGGGCTGCGATACGACCATAATTGGTAAAGGCACCGTAATCCCAATGGGCATATACACAGCCCTAGTAAATGCGCTGCCTGACACAACGTACCTTACCTTTGATTCCGTTAGTGGTAATGGCTGCGGCCCTCCGGATCGCCCAGATGAGATTGGGAAACGAGGTTTGCTGTGTGACCGTATCCTCTTGACAGGATCAGAGGGCGCTCGTTGGTTCCGAAACAACGGCTTCAAGGGACGAATCGCCCAGATCTATCAGGGTTGCCGCCATAGCCTTTGGCGTCCACAGAACCTTGATGCCGCGCGCACAGCACAAAACATGATTTCTTTCCTGGGGTCCGCGAACTACAAGGGGGACGGTGGTCGGCGGGCGAAAATTTCTGGATTAGCCAAGGCTGGATTCCATGTACACCACAATAAGCGGACCTTTCACAAGGACGCTTCTACTTTGTACTACAACAGCGGCATTTGCTTGAATATGGTGTGCGGTACCTGGGGAGAAGGACATACTCCTGTAGGGTTGACATCCAACAGGCTGGTGCGGCTGCTCACATCAGGTGGGTTTACTTTGTCCGAAAGGAACACGGATGTGGTTGCCTCCTTCGAGGAGGGCAACCAGCTAGTGACTTTTGACTTCGGTGACGTGCCGGACCTTCTGGAGAAGGCAGCCTACTGGATGGACAAGGCACGAGCAAAAGAGCGATTAGAGATCGCAAGGCGCGGTTGGGAATGGTCCGCTAACTGGGGCTGGGATCAGCAAATTGAGAAGATGATAAGGTTTATTGATGGAGATGCTGTTCCCGCTGACGGAGCTGCAAGTCCTTGGGTGGGCACTCTTCGCGAATTAGGAATGGCAGATGTCAAAAAAGACGACTGATATCTCCTACATTGTGGCTTCCACGCCTCGATCAGGGACCGGCTACGCTGCTGCGGTTTTTAGTGCGATGGGCATGCAGTGCGGACACGAGAAGGCAATTAACCCCTACGTCAAGGAATACAGCAGGGCGGGCGGGGGTATTTGGGGAGATGCTAGCTGGCTTGCTGCTCCTCTGCTGCCGCGTTTCCCCAAAACGACCTTAGTGTTGCACCAGCTTCGTGACCCTATAAAGTCTCTGGACTCTATGCTTACACGACCACAGATACGCGGAAAGATGAAGCCAAGACAAAAGGCCCCAAGGGGCGATTACACCAACTTTCTCAAGAAACACGTTGACGACTGGGAATCCGAGGAATCTACCCAGGAGAGGCTCGTTAGGTTCTGGGTAACGTGGCACACCCGCATAGAAGAGTCGGCAAGCAGCCTAGATCTTCGCTATTTTCGCTACAGGGTTGAGGACATCAACGAAGATCTGCTACTATCTATCGCTGACCAAGTAGGGGCCACTGTTAGCCACGAACAGATTAAAGAGGCTTTGAGTGTTCCTACTGCCGTAAATCACTACCACGGCAAAGCCAGAAGGGTGACCCCGTGGGCCGCAGAATATGTGAACGCAAACAAGAATCCGATGACGGATAGGTTCCTTTCCCTCAGCGCAGGTTATGGTTATGACCAAAATTCTTCTAAGTAGGCTCGGCGGAGCTGGGGACATGCTTATGACGGAGCCCACCCTCAGGGCTCTTCATGACAAGTACGCCCCCTGTCACATTACCTACCGGACCCACAGGCATGTTTACGACCTGATGCTCTATCACCCGCTGATTGACGAAATTCTCTGCACTCGGACCGGTTGCTGGACCCCTATCCCCGAGGGGTACGATGTGCATGTAAATCTCCACGGCGTAATCGAAAATGCGCCTTTCGGTTTGCATGGTATTGACGCCTTCGCTCAAGCTGCCAGAGTCTCGCTGGAGGGCAGGCAGCCGAAACTCTACCTTGACGGTCACATGTGCCCTGTAAGGACCGAGGATGACCGCTACCCAACGATCTCCCACCCCGAGATCGAGGCCCCACCCACCGTCGATATCTCCTTCCACATCCCACAGGAGCCCCGTAACGCGGCTTGGGAAGGTGGAAGAAGGACCATTTCCCGCTTCATGGACTTTATGGATTCCCATGGGGAAAGTCCGCTGGTCCGAATGGTTGGGCAGGACCACATGGAGCCCGGCCGGTCGAACATGCTCAAAATGGCCAAGGAGATCCAGCGGTCGAACCTCTTTATCGGGCCAGATAGCGGCGGTTTCCACATTGCTGCGGCCTTGGGGGTGCCTACAGTGGCCTCCTTCACAAACAAATTTCCGGCGAAAATGCGGAGTTACCCTAAAGTGGTTGCAGTGCGTGACGACCTAGATGAGGTCTTTGCGGTAGCTCTTGCGATGTACAGGAAAACCAGAAATGGCAATTAGACCTAATCCGAAGAAACCCGCAGCCAAGCGTCCAGCCAAAACTGTAGCTATTTCGTCGGACCCTACGGCATCGGGGTATATCTCCCCTTTCGACGCAGCGGCGCACTATGCGGACTACGATCACGAAGCTGTCAAGGCGCTCTCCCGTAAGACCCTCATCACGCCTCTCACCTACAATCGCCGAGGCACGGTAGAGATGTGCATCGGGGCTACGAACCAGCACAAGCTGGAAGCCAAGCTTTACATCCACGACGACGCTTCGAACGAATACGACGAAAGCTGGCTTGCCCAGTTCTGCGACCGGGTGTACCGGCACGGGCGCTCTAAGGGTGGCAAGCGTGGCGTCAAGAACCTGCGCTCGAACATCACGAAGAGCGTGCTGGGAGACTTCAAGCCGGAGATCTTCAAGCCCTGGCTCGATGAGGACTTTGGGCCTGACGGACCAGAGTACCTCTATCACGTCGATAGCGACGGCCTGCACGATCCCCACTTCTTTTACCGATTACACGAGATCATGGGGATGTACCCGAACTGGGGTACAATTTGCCTCTACAACGCCAAGTTCCACTCGCCTCGCGGCAAACGAACCGAGAACCAAGTAATCGACCCCTACACCTCGGTACGTGGCATGGCGGCTGGCATCTCGATGTTCTTCCGAATGAAGAGTTTCCGGGACAACCCCAGGAAGGTTCAGGTGCCGGACGGGCGGGGCTGGGACGGCTTTTACTCTCGCGAGATAGCGCTCCGTAAGGTGGTTACAAGTCTTGTATCCTATGTTGAACATTTTGGAAAATGGGGTTTCCACAACAAAGGCAATTTCGATCGAGACAAGGCTCTCAACCCCACCAAGTATCTCTTTGAGGGGCGACCGGCTACCATCGACAAGATTGAGGCGGAACATAAGCGTACTGCCAGCCGCATGCGGCAGGCTGAGAAGGCTAAGGAGTAAGAGCATGCTGAAGAAGATCATATCAGGGGCACAGTCCGGGGCTGACCTAGGAGGCTTAGAAGCAGCCGCACATCTGGGTATCCTCACTGGGGGCAAGATGCCCCTCGGCTTCAGGACCGAAGACGGATATCATCCCGAGTACGCCAAAATGTACGGTGTTGGGGAGCTGGCTTCCAGCGAATACGCTCCCCGAACCCGGTACAACGTGGTAGACTCTGACGCAACTGTCATCTTCGGGAGAGTCAGTTCTCCTGGCTCACACACCACCAGACGAATGTGCAAGGATAGCAACAAACCTTGCTTGGTAGTTGAGGAATTTAGCGAGTTCTACTTTCGCCTGTTTGGAGAGTTCCTCCAGATGTACAAGGTCGAGACGCTAAATGTTGCAGGCAACAGAGAGTCTAAGAACCCAGGATTGCAGAAAAAAGTGTACGACTTCCTAATCGAAGCACTAGGAGAAGAGGAATGAGTTCCTTGAGAGATCTTGAGCAAGACGTTTTTCAGTTTCTCAGCAACCTTGCTAACGTGCGCAAGGTAGACGTGGATGCCACTTTACAGCGCGGTAAAAAGCTCCTGCGGGCGGTCACTTACGTCGATAGCGATACACGCGAGAACCGTGGCCGTGTTCGAACCACCGAAGAGATCCTAAGGGAGCGTCACAAGAGCGTAGACTTTGACTTCAAATGCTCTACCCTAAAGGATGACCATGAGCGCACCGTGGGAACGACAACGACCCCCTGAGTATCACTCGGCTTCCGATTTCGAGAAGTTGCAGTGGGTTGCTGGTATTCCCGCGCGCTTCTGGAACACGGCAGTTTCTTCAGTCCGACCCGCTGCCTTCCAGTGGACGACCAAGAAGTCGCCTGACCGAGTTCGTGGGGGGTCGGCAAAGGACGAAACGACTAGGGTTACTGCTGCTCTCCAGAAGCAGTATTTGACTGCTCGTCTGGAGGAGCCGGATCTCTTGGAATCTAACCGGCTGGTTGTGATGACTTCTAGTCCCACGGACGAGCATGCTCTAGCGGCTGCTAGTCTTCTCGCTACAGCCCTGATTCGTAGAGCTGTGGAACAGGTGACGCTTGCTCGTGTCCGGCTAGACGATATTCAGGAGTACGAGAAGTGCTTGTTGTTGAAGCGCGATTTCTACCCGACACCGCCTAAGTTCTTGGCTATCCACAACCTGACGCCCAACACCTCTAGGGAGCGGTTGTCTCTGTTACGCGATCTTCTGAGCAGTAACGAAGGCAGTTACCGAGTGGTGGTAGCTACTGCGGATAATCCGTTCAAGTTTGCTAGAGAGTCTTTATTTATGGAGCCTGATGAGGTGTATCATTTCGAGGGCCGACCCAAGAAGAAGATGATTATATGAACGTCCAAGATCTCGACAACGAAGTAAAGGCTCTCATGACGCTTGTCGGTTTCCACGACAAGCCACGAGCTTATCTTGCTGCGTTCCTTCGACTCGACCACTTTAGTGATGCACGGACTATCGAGACGTACACCCGCATCATGGCCATGGTTAAGTCTCGTAAGGAGATGCCGACCTATGACACCATGCAGCACGACACCCTGTTGTCGCAAGAAGCTCGCGAGCTGCTAGACCCCGTATCCTATCCCCCAGTGAAAACAGAGGGTGATGCCGAGCAACTACACCATTCTCTAGAAACAATGCGAAAATGTCGTGTAATCATGGAAGGGTTGTCCGAAACCTTCGACTTCATGAAGGACGATAATGTGGACCCGGAGGACGCTTTCACGATTTTGGAGCAGACGCTCCTGAAGGCTAGAACCGACCAGTCTGACGAAACCTTGATGATGGGAGCAGACGGTAACTTCCTTGAGGCTACAGCCGCACTTCTCAGCAGGAAGAAGCCCGACACAATCCCTACAGGGTTCCATGAGTTCGACGCAGACGCAGGCGGCTTGCCTCGTGGCGGTCTCACCGTACTGGCCGCTAGTTCCGGTGGCGGTAAGAGCACCATGGCTGTACAAATCTGCATCAACGCCGTAAGAGCTGGGCACAGCGCAGCTATCATAACTTTGGAAATGAGCAAAGAGCAGACCACAGGGCGAGTCGATTCGAACCTGTCTGGTGTCGATTACGGGCTTATCAATAGAGCGTCACTCTCAGAAATGCAGAAGACTGTAATTAGTAGGGAGGCGGCTAAGTGGCAAGAAGAGTTGGAAAACGGCAACAAGCGCTTCGACATTTACCACAGAAGTAGGGCTACTCTATCAGAGATCGCCTTAGAAATGCGCGCCCTCGACTACGACCTAGTTGTCATTGACATGATAAACCTCCTTACAGAAGAAGAGGGTACTAGCAAGAACTCCAACGACGCCAAGCTTCTGGGAGATATTGCCAAGGAAGCCAAGCTACAGGCAAGCTCCACAAAGACTGCCTGGGTCGTGCTGGCGCAGCTAAATGAGCAGGGAGACGTGAAGTATAGTAAGGCCATCAAAGAGCATAGCGATTATATGCTTACGTGGGTCTACGGTGACGCCGAGAAGGAGAGTCACCTTATCGAGGTCTTCATCGCCAAGGCCCGGCACAGTCGCTCCTTCAAATTTCCTCTGGTAGAGCGATTTAAGACCCAACGGTTCTTGAACCCGGGAAACCCTGACAACGCTAAGGACGTTTCCATCAAGAAGGGCAAGAAGAAGAAGAAGTTCGAGCGACACCCGACAGCAAAGCCCATGTTTGGAAACATTGGAGAGGATGACGACGATGATCTCTAAGAACCGAGACGTGGGGTTCCATCTCAAGGGCTGGGGGTATGAAAACTGGCTGGCCAACAGCGAGCTGTACTGCGGCAAGCTGCTAGTGGTGAAAGCAGGGCTTAGATGTTCTGTTCATTTCCACAAGCTCAAGGACGAGACCTTCTACATTCAGGACGGGGTTATCATCATGCGGGTATGGGAAGACGATTCCTCCGGCTGGCCCACCGGACAGCTAGTCTTCTTTGAAGAGTTCCCGAATCGTGAACACGGTTCTGAGTTCTTGATGGAGAAGGGCGACAGATTGGTCATTCCGCCAAACACCCCGCACCAGTTCATTGGTGTGGATGCCCAGTCTACCATCATCGAGATTTCAACTCAACACTTTGAGGACGACAGCTATCGCATTCAAAAGGGTGATTGATGAACAACCGCTACACAGACTGTCCCGGGTGTGGGCACCATAGAAGCGTCCACAACAACGGAAAAGTATTTACGTGTGACTATGCTTTTCGGCGCGACTCTCTTGGGGCACCGCAGGCAGGGGAGTTGTGTCACTGTAAAACAACGCAGAAGCAGATTGATGCACACATTGCTTCCTTTGACGAGAGAACATGCAACAAGTGTGGTCTAGGCGAAGTAGATCAACAATCTGGTAGCGGGTGGTCACACCGGAACTCTGATTCCTGCATTCGGGTAATGGGCAAGAAACTTATAGCTATGGAGCGAGAGATGTTCTCGCGTAGGGCAGCAATACGAGACCAAAAGGAGCGTAAAAATGGCTGATATTGACCGCGCGCAAGATTACTTCCGCCGATCGAAGGACAAGAACGGGGACGAGAAGCTTCTCGCGAGAGGGCTTCTGCATCTCGTGAAGCATCTCGGGCTCGATAAGGGCCGGGACTTCAAACGTGCCCAGGAGCTTCTCGATAGGGCATGGAAGATATCCGGTGCCAGTAGCCGCAAGAAGACTGGTGAAGCTATGTTCCTTGTAGCTAGAGAGCTGAAGGCCAAGAAGGGAAAGAAGGTCACTTCTATGACGGACCGACATAGGTCTATCATGAAGGACATAGATGAAAAAAAAGCTGCACTAGCAAAGACGATTGTTGAGGACGAAAATGAAGATTGATGTCGATGAAGATCGAAACATGGTACTAAAGGAAGTGTACAGTGGTGCGTACATAGAAACTTCCGAAGGAAACCAGATTGGTTTCTGCATGAGAGATGATACTATTGAGTTCAATGTGCTCCCCGCTGGCTCCGACCGGAGCCAGTGGTACCGAGTGAACATGCAAACACTTGAAGTGGAGAAGATGGGTCATGAAGATGAAACCCCTGTTCGGGACTCAGAGCCGGTTCACAACCCCGGACAAAGCTAGCGCGATCTTTGTCTACGACGCACTGAACCTATTCTTCTCTGTAACCCTAAGCAAGTACCTAGGACCGCTGGCTACCAGTGACGGTAGGCCCTCGTCTCAAGTATTCGGCACGTTCCAACGCATCCGTGGGCACGTCAAGAAATACACGAAGCCCGGACAGCGTATTGCCCTGGTGATCGCTCTCGATAACGATCCTACAGAGAAGAGGGCACTCTTCCCTGAGTACAAGATGAACCGGGACGAAAATCAGGTGATGCAGGAGGAAGAGAGGAATGAGAGGCTGGAGAGCTTCTTCGACTTTCTAGCGACCTTTCCCTGCACCTTCGCTGAGGCTGCGGGCGAGGAGGCCGATGACGTTATCGCCACCATCACGAAGAAGTACCGGAAGCCTACTTTCGTGTTCTCTTCCGACAAGGATCTCTGGCAGCTTCTCAACAATCCTAGGGTGACCCAGATCAGCCTTCGAAAGTCAGAGAAGGTAACAGATGCGGACCTGCTGAAGAAGTTCGACACCACCCGCAAGCGAGCCCACATGATCGCGCTATACAAAGCGGTGATGGGAGACGTGAGCGACAACATCCCCAAGGTGCCACGAATACCCACGAAAGCCTTTCACGAGGCCATGCGGAATGTCAGCTACACAGAAGGAACTGGAGACCCCGTGTCCCTAGTGATCGAAGCGGCTTCGGGGCTGGAGAAGCCCAAAGCACACAAGCTTCTGGTTGAGCACGAACAGCTCGTTCGACGAAATCTGGAGATCATTACCCTAAAGAAGGAACTGAAGCTGGAGGAGACGCATCACTCGGGCTCCAAACAGCAAATGACAGACATCCTAGACCACTACGAGTGCAACACAATCTTAGCCCAAGGCAATCATGAGTTCCTCTTCCGTTAACCTCAATGCTGAACAAGAACAAGCCGCAAACCACTACATGGGAGCCTGCCTAGTAACAGCAGTTCCTGGGTCGGGTAAAACGGCTACACTCACCCAGCGAGTGATCCGCCTCCTTGCTCGGGGAGAGGACCCTCGATCGGTCTGTTGCATTACCTTCACCAACAAGGCGTCTGCTGAGATGAAGGATCGCATCCTAGCTGCTGATCCGGGGGCCAAAAGCGTCTGGGTTAGCACTTTCCACAAACTGGGTGTGAAACTACTACGCAGCTACGGAAATAGAGTAGGTCTGCGAGACGGTTTTTCCATTTACGATGATGACGACTGCAAGGGCCTGATGCAGAAAGTTCATCGAATGTGGGCGGCGGAGCAGGAGGACGAAGATCTCAAACTGGGTCCGAAAGAGCGCGGGATGTTGATGAACTTCGCAGGAGACCTACGAGAAAGCGCTAAGCCGTTTGATCTGGAGAACTGCGACCCACGTATTGGCATGTACATCCGAGAGCTTCACGACGCCAATGCAGTCGATTTCAGCGGCATGCTGTACCTGACTTGGAAGATACTAACAAAGTTCCCGCGCATCGCTACCAAGCTATCTAAGCGATTCAAATTCATCATGGTCGATGAGGCTCAGGATACAAACGATGTCCAGTACGCCATCGCAAAGATTCTTGCGGCCCACGGAAATTTGTTTATGGTCGGCGATTATGACCAATCCATATTTTCGTGGCGGGGAGCCAAGCCGGAGAACCTGAAGAACTTCCAGAAGGACTTCCCCGGAGCCCTCATCCTAGAGTTGCCTAGGAACTACCGGTCTCGGTCGGAAATTCTTGAGAAGGCTCAGAACGTCATCCGCATGAACCCAAACAACGACGACGTGGAACTCATCTCGGAGAGGGGTGAGGGCGGTGGTGTAGAAATACACCAATACGAGAACGAGTGGGAGGAAGCTAACCAGACTTCGCATCTGATGCAATGTTACCACGATAAGGGCTACAAGTGGGGGGACATGGCAGTCATCTACCGCCTCAACAAGCAATCCCAGGCGTTTGAGATGGCCCTGTCCCAGAGCAGCATTCCCTACAAGACCAAGGGAGGCCCAAGCTTTTTCGCTCGCAAGGAGATCAAGACGACTCTGGCCTACATGAAGCTCCTCACGAACCCGGCGGATAGTGCAGCTTTTGCGCAAGCGATTTCGTATCCTAAGAGAGGCGTTGGGGATGTCCTGATCGGCAAGATAGACATCCTGGCCAAGAAAGACGGAATCACCGTAACAGATGCTGCGGCCAAGATCAGGACCGGACGGAAATCAACACGGGCGCTTCTCGATGAGTTTGCTATGCTAATGGAACGAAAACGAGAGGAGATGCGCAACGGTAGGAGCTTAATGACCGTAGTTGATGAGCTTGTTCGAGAAAGCGGATACATGGGCCACCTAAAGAATGAGGCCGATGAAGAAAAAGACGGACCCCGGAGCATCCAGCGATTGGAGAATCTGGAGACGTTCGTCATCGGAATTGGAGAATTTGAAGATGCCAACTCGAAGCCCTCGCTGGAGAAGTTTCTCCAGCAG
>SDBV01009755.1_pt1 | contig 12691 bp, 31 predicted proteins | sample 2277081 | NCBI WGS metagenome assembly SDBV01 (sample SAMN10402039, study PRJNA504765) | marine sediment metagenome | isolation source: marine sediment core GS10_PC15, 223 cmbsf | place: Arctic Ocean: Southern Knipovich Ridge | collected 2010
GTCCCGCTCTCTTATGGCAGTGTCACGCTCTCTCTCGACCTTCTCGGCACGTGCCTTCCAGTCCTCGATAACAATTACGCCCTCGATAGTCTTCGTCTCAGGCACGCTAGTGCTTGGATCAGTCCCGCTCATTTCACCTACCTCCTTGAAGCCTGCCTGAAGCTCGGCCCAGCGTGTGCTGTCAGTAGTTGGTAGCGGCTGGCCTCACCACTTCGCGCAAAGGCGTTAGAAGATAGCGAACACTTCCGCTGAGCCGAACTCCGAGATGGCCTCATTGCTTGATTCTCATCAGTCCTCCTCTGGTGTCGGCGTCACGGAAACCTCAAATGTCACCTGTGAGCACCGCTTCTCCCATGCCTCTGTGACAGCCCCCGTTCCGGAGAATAGGTCACAGAATTCGTCCAGCGGCTCCATGTTTAGCACCTCAAACAGCCAGAATGCGAACGCCTCTGGCTTGGCACCCGCTAGTCCGCGACGGAGAGTGATCGGCGCAGATATCCAGTCTCTCACCGTCAACTGCTCACGGGTACGCTTGCGTCCACCCCGCACAATCACCGGCTCCCATGCATACGCCGGGTTCACGTTAGGTTTGAACGACGCAAAGGGCTTCACCCAGGCCATAACGCGCACATCGTCCGGGCACAAAGCGAGCACCTGTTTTAGCGTTGGCGAGCTGAGTGACAGCGCCCACCCATCAGGGAACTCGTCAACCAGTCGCCCAATCAAGGCAACGTGATCGACCTCCTCAGAGGCGTAGTGCTTCCGGGCCTGCCCGATGTACGGCGGATCAGCATAGGCGAATTTCATGGTGTTGGCGTCACGGTCTGCAACTCCACGGCTGCCAACCACTCAGGCTCCAAATGTCGTGGGCCATCTCTGCGTTGCGCTCCGGTATCATGCTTCCTTCCCAGTAGTCCGCCCACCGCCACGCATGAATCGGATGTAGCTGGAAGACTCCTCGCTCCCCAGCCCGTCCGAGCGCTTGTGGACTCCAACGAGACCCCATCTCACACCACCCGACCGCAAGTGCATCGTCGCAGTCCCAGACGAATACAGCCCGACAGACGATGGGTGCGAGTAGGGCGTAAGTGTCTCCGGCAGGCTCGGGCACACGGTACACGTCAGTCGGTGTAGGGCTCGGCTCAGGGCTTGGAGTGGGCGCCGAAGTGAAGACGGCATCTAGTCCGCCACCCCAACCAAAACCATCACGAGTAGGAACAGGTTGCCCGCCGTCAGCCCCGCCACCGCCGAAAGGATAATCCGCTGCGTCTTGTTCATCACTTCCTCCAATCACCAACAGTAACGCCAGCGCTACTATGTACCGGATACAGGCTCCTTGATGGGGCGATTGCCTCGGTTAAACGGTAGCTCCTTGGACTTGCCGAACCACACGAAGCCGTCCTTTGGCAGCACCTCTGAGACGTTCGCCATCGGGTGCTTTGGGCAACCACCACGCGCGCGTACTCGTTGGGCACAGTCGTCACAGAAGAGAGCCATCAGTCTCCCTTCTTGGGTTGCTCGACAGGCTCGTGCTGCTCTAGGCCCTTTACGAACACACTGAAGCCGTCCATGCATTGCTTACAGGCCCCTGAATGGAGATCGGCCGTCAAGGTCACGCGAATGAAGCCCTTGGGAATCTTGCCCAACTTCCTCTCAGCCACTTGCCTCTCCCTTCGTGCAGAACTGCTTCTTGAAAATGCCCATGCTTTCCCACACAATCTTGTGGCCGTCACTCCTACCAGACTCATGCCGTTTGGCGTGAATTCGCTTGACCTGCTCGTAGAAGGTATGCTCGTCGCCCTTGCAGGAGTCGTAGAGTGTGTCGATGTAATCGAGGAGCTGCCAAAGGGATTCTCGATGCCTTTGCGCCTCCACGAGCGGGAGCGCTAGGTTACGCCACATTTGCTTTGCACAGGCACACCAATTGGTCGCAGATGACACCTCGTCGCAATCCTTCATGTTGACCATTGCCGCTTCGACAAGATCATCAGCACGATCAGTATCTCGGCTCATTAACTTGCCTCTCCCTTCGTGCAGGACGGGCAGGAGATGCGCTGCTCGTAGAAGTGTTTGAAGCAGCTCACATCAGCGCCACCATCACACTCCATGTCAATCGACACCCAGCCATCGGTAAGGGTACAGTCATAGCGGCCCTGTTCATCCTTGAGCCGGGCGACTTCGGCCTCTAGCTCTGTGATGCGGGCAGCCTGCACCTCCAGCCCGTTACAGGCGGAGGACGTGCGATGGCTGCGTCTGCAAAGCTCGCACTCAGGCGTGTCGTTGACTCCGCTCATTCCTTCACCTCCAACAGAATCTCCCCAGTATCGCGATCTTCGATGAAGTACGTCCCCATCACCACGCGGTTCTTTACCCTCCGCCCGTCCAACCTCAGTCCGTTGTCTAAGGCATCGTGAAGGGGCCAGCAAGGGTAAGCGGACGGAGGCCCGTGGTTGCCCTGACTTCTCTTTGGAACATGCTGTGGCGTGCCTGTGCGCCAGCAGGTCTTGTGCCAGGGTTGACCCTGAGCGCAGCACAGTTCACCCATCGAGGTGCACCTTGTCAGATGTCGTGCGGGACCTACGGAACTCGTGGGACTTGTTGCGTTTGGCGATCTCCTCAAAGGACTTCCCGCCCTTCTGTCGTAGCTCCGCGAGATGAAAGTCGCAGTAGAAACCCTCCGACTTCGCCCCGCAGATGGAGCACCTGGCCTCCAACGACTCGCGCTTCTCCTTGCGACACTTCAGGCAGTAAGGCTTCGGGTAGGCCCTGAACTCAACCTGGACACCGCATCCCTGACACGGACTAGTCTTTTTCACACCGGCACCTCCATGTTCTCACAAGTCCCGCACCCGCCCCGCTCATCCACTGTCGCGGAGTAGTGGTTCTCACCTACCAGAATAAAACACAGGATGCATTTCTTGTGATTGAGCATATAGTCCTCCGCGTCCCGTCTATCTTCCTCGAACATGAGATTTCCTTTGATGCAGAACGAGCAGTCTGTGTTCCACGGAGACCTCAACCCACGCCCCGCTCTTTACGCCAAGCCGCAAGCCCCGGATCGATGGCTGGCCCAAGGCGCATCGGCTTCGCGTCGTCGTACCGTTTCGCCAGCGCCTCAAGTTCCAGCGAGAGTTTGCGAGCGCTGAGCCGCGCCTTTGCCGTGTCGCCCTTCATCGGCGGCCCTGATTCCTCTGAGCCTCGGCGTAGTGCTTGCGAAGTTGAACTTCCCTCAAAGAAAGAGGCGGATCATCTGACGGTTCTATTGATGGTTCATTACTGACGGTTATTACTGACGGTTCGTAGGCTCCCAGAGTACCCTCATCCCTGTCGTCAGCGTCACATCCTACCCCGTCAGCGTCACATCCTCCTGTCGCCAGCGTCACATCATCAACACCATGAGGGGACGATTCGTCCCCTCCTCTCCACTCTGTCTGTAATCGCTCTCGCCTGCCCTCGCCCTCGGCCTTAATGCGCCGAATATTCACCCATCGCGTCGTTGTCTGTCCAGGCGTGCGAGAGCGGGGGCCAGAGCGTATCCAGCCATCTTCCTCAAGGGCTTTAAAGTGGGTCGAGACGTTGCGCGGGGCAAGAGAAGCACGAGCCGCAACCTCTTTTCTTCCCGGCCAACACTCCCCCGTCATGCCATCCGCTCTATCGCAGAGCGCCACTAGTACCAGCTTCCTTGCCGGGGGCAGATCAAGCCAGAGGCTCGCGGCGACAAGGTCAATGCTCACGGGGAATCTTCTCTCCCAAGCAACAGCCGCCCCGCGATGCCACCTACGTTGCGAAGACGGAAGAGGGCGCGGGACGGCTGAGTGCTTGCAGTTGAAAGGGGCATACCTACAACCCGTCTTCGCATGGCCTCATTCTCCATCCTAGGAATGTCATCTGTCAAGGACTAGAGTACGGGTTCCTCGTCCAGCTTCTTGGCCCCAATCCCCGACTGCGCAGCGAACGCTGCCATCGTCTCTTCTGCCGGGGTGCCGGGCCTACCCTCCCAACTAGGCCGTGCGTGTGCCCTTTCGGGCTTGAACGCTTGATGCCACGTTTGGCAGCCACCCGTATCGCAAAGAGCGCAGGCTCGCCCGAACGCGAATTGTCGCGCGCACAAATCCACTCCGCAGCACATGCACTTAAACGGCGGCCGCAACTCCCACCCCCTGAACTCCATCGACACATCGGGCGGGTCAGGATCGTGATCTCCGTAACAACTAACACAGAATTCAGCCATCAGTCTCCCTTCATAGAGCACACGCAAGGAACGCCGGAGCGTGGGGGTGCCAGACAGAGACCCTCGAAGTCCTCCTGTCTCGTTGACGTATTCAGTTGTGGCTCCGGCGTCCATGCTCATGCTCTAGTCAGATACCAGACAAAGGCAGCTTGGCCTGTGAGCTTCGCCCGTCGCCCCACGTGGCCATCTACTTCTGCTGCAATTAGCCGCTCGCGTACCCATTGGTCGTCTGGCCTCAATAACGCCGTGGCTATCTCCTTAACTGTGGAGTCCCCCATCGCAACGAGGTAATCGACTACCCTTGAGTAGTCGAGATATGTTGGCTCGCGAGTGAGGTTCATTCGATCTGCGCTGCCTTGAGGGCGTCAGCAAGGCCGCAGGTGCAGCCAGTACCGTCAGCGTTGACCAGGCAGCCTGATCCACTGGGATCGAAGCCATGATGTTGGAAGCGTATTTCCTTCGCAGTGCTCCGCCTCCGGTGCCATGCCACCAACGGCCCGTAGTCTGGCTCCTTTACCTCGCGGCCCAGCTCGTAGACATGGCACTCGTTTGCGCCATCCCACCTGAATCGAGCGCTCTCTGGATTTGTAGGAAACTTGTGTCCATCTCCAAATGCCACATATCGCGTCATCGGAAAAACTCCAGTACATTCCTAGGCCTGTTGCTTACGTGTTCGATGAACAGCGCCCAGTCCAGCGCACACTCCGGGCAGCCTTCGATCACTTCGGTATGCCGTCCATAGACGTGGGCCAGGATCAAACGCTCCCGGTGGTCTCGCGCGGCGATGCGCTGTCTTCCCTGTAGCGTCGCCAGCTCGGCGTCGATCTCCTTGTCGAGAATCCGGGGGAGCTTCATCGCCCGTTCTTCCGCCTCTTGACCTCTAGCGCCGTTTCTCCTCTTGCCCGGCGATAGGAGTAGATCATCGTTGAGTGATCCCTACCCCCCAATATGAGCCCAACGGCTTTCCACGTCATGTCCAGCTCGTCTCTGAGCCGCACAACGGCTTCCTGCCGGGGCCGCACAAGCCTCGGGAACCTCCGCATTCCAATAAGGTCACCGGGCAATATCCCGTGCCGGTGAGCAACCTCATCAATGATTTCGCGGGCCAGCGCGCTGAGGTCTATTCCTGCCAGTACATCAGCCTTTGAAATACGGAGCTCCCCCGTACCGTGGCAGACGACGCACTTAATCACAGTGCTGGCCATCGCTCTCACTTCCCGTTCCTCCTGAGGCAGGCCCAGGTGCAAAATTCCTGCTCATCGCCCCTCGCAGCCCCTGCCTGAGCAGACAGGACGTACCTCGCAGCAAAGTAGGGAATCTTCTCCCGGCACCCTGAGCAGATACTCTAAGTCACTTCATCCACCGAACCGGATGGCGCACGTTCTCCGCCGCTTGCTCCGCCGGGTCCGTCGTTTGCGTCTGGTTGGGGCAGCGATACCCTGAGTAGTCTTTCCCCTTGGCATTCCTGCCGCCGAAGAAGTTCATCTCTGCACCACAGCCCTGCGTGTCGTTGGGGCCATGTCCACAGAGGTGCGGTGCAGGGGGGCCGCTTGACGGGCCGGGGTGGGGCGGCTCCTCGCCGTAGGGCACGTCTGGGCCGGGGTCACGGTCGGCTGTTGGTGACTTGGACTTGTCTAGCGGCTCATCGAGAAGCCAGCCCGTGTATCTTTCGGCGGCAGACAGCACGTCTTCAAACGGCGGCTGTCTAGCTGATGCCATTTCCACCGCCGCCTTGAGTGCCACCGCCCGCGCGATGCGTATGTCCGTCTCGCTAGCCATTACCTTGCCTCCTCTTGGTGGGTGTCCAGATAAAGGTGCCGTCTCGGATGGCGGCCACCATTGCCCGCGTCTCATCTGCCCAGTGGCCTGCGGCGTGCGTGCTGGTGTCTGAGCGCTCCGGCTTCATGGCAGCGGCCCATCGCACTCACGGAGCCGCTCTCCCGCAACCGGGTCGATGATGCATATAGCGCGTTCCGAGTCTTCGATTCGCTCGTTTATAAGGATGGCGAAGAGGAGGACGGTTGCTAGCAACATGAAAAAAACAACAGCAACGTCGGTGTGGTTGTGCTCCCTCACAAGAACACCGCACCTATCGCCCCAGCGATCCCCAGAGGAACCAGTAGCCATGAGTAGAAGTCGATCATTCTGAATCCTTGAGGGCTTGACGAACGAACTTCCACCAGCACGCAGAGCAGAGGTCTAGGCCCTCCGTGAGGGTGCTAACCTCGATGTCAACAGTGAACCTGTCGTCGTCTGCCTTCAGTCTGTGGGTGGCCTTCGGCGCGCCCGTCGCTTTGCACACGTCACATTGTGTTACCTGCATCAGTTCGCGCCGTTCTTAGTGATGTAGATGGTGGTGCCACGCTGGCGCACATAGAGGCCTTTCCGCCCAGCGGTGGCAACCATTCCTACTCGCGCGGTGTGAGCTTCAGCCGCGTCAGCGAACTCTACCGGCAGGGATTGACCACTCTTTAGGGCTTCCGCCGCCTTCCAGACCTCCATGAATCTCCCCGAGCCCTTGGCTGCCTGCGGTATTCCCGTTGTCGGCTTACCTATCTTCATGTCTTCCTCCTATTCGCAGGGTGCGGGCGCAACAGGGCGTCCACGTCTTCAGCCTTGAACCTCAGCGTTCCGGTCGGAGTCTTATAGGTGGGAATCAGCCCCAGGGTGATCCACCGCTTCAGCGTCGACTCCGAAATGCGCAGCTGCGCCTGCACCTCAGCGCCGGTCATCAGATCATTCATAGAATTAGCTCCCTCTTATACTCGCTCAATCTAAAGTGCCCCTGCGTAAGTGCCAACGAGATCAGGGAGGATCGCAACAGGCAGCATTACGCAGGGGCACCTTGGGGGGTTGTTGAATGAGTCCTCCCTGAACACGCGGTCAATGTACATGTTGCCCACAGGCTTGTCAACGGGTTAGTTGTCCGGTTATGAAGAAAGGCTAGAATGTCTCTGTTTGTGGCATGGAGCACAGAGCCACTCAACCTCATCCCACTTAGAGTAGTCGGGGTGGTGTCCGTGAGTGACTGAGTTAGATGAGCCGCAACTGGCGCACGCTACGCCTCGCTGCATCCACCCATCCCTGATGGCCCTAGACACCTTTTGCCGTGCCCAATCCTTGCTTCCGTTGAGAATCTGATGCACGCGCTGGCGGGAAACCCCGACCAATCTAGCAATTTCGCTGTTGCGGACACCAGCCTCACTGAGATTGACTATTTGCTTGCGCCGCATTTCGCTAGCGTAATAAATCATCTTCATCACAACCTATGTTAAGCGCGACTTGACGTAAATATCAAGCCCCTTAACGCAAAAAGGTGCCCCTCCCGGTGGGCACTCCCTGAAGCTTTCACTACCGGGCCTTCCCACGGAGGAGGGGCAATCGAGCAACGAGTATGCTCGGGACTCGACGTCTTTAGCTTATCACAGCGTCACGCCCTCGCTCGTAATGAACCGCAGACCCAGCGCGATAGCGGATGCGATGGCAGCGCCCGCAGCCTCACGTAGCGCAATGCCGGTGTTGAGATCGAGCCCCAGCAGGTTCTCCGCGATCAGCGCCGCCGCGACAATGGCAATTGCGCCGAACACCTGAACTGTTTTGGACGTGTACCACTTCTTCATGTCTCTACTCCTTCGCTTCAGATCAGATTCCCACACATCGAACACCTCGTCGGTCAAGCTGTCGTATACGTTGTCGTCCTCATTGTCCCAGATGCGCGCTAGGACGGGATCGTCCTCCGCCGTGAGGTAGGGACGCATCTTAGCTAGTTGCGCTCGCGCACAGTGCGTGTGATGTGGTGAAGGTGTTGTCGCCAGTGTCATCGTAGGTGGTGGTTGTTGTCGTCGTCCCGTAGTACGGCCACGTGATCGTCGGCGTGTTGTAAATCCACGGATAGTGGCTCAGCGTGCAGGGCTCCGACGCCCACACCGCATCGCATTTCCCGCAGTACGCCTCGTTGCACGGCTTGCAAAACTTCATAATGTGTTCGCAGTCGTGGTGTTCGTGCTTCTTCATGTTCTACTCCTTTAGCCTTGCGGCTGCGTCGTCGTTAACTGCCTTCGCTATCGCCGCCGCGTCGACGGCCAGCGTTGGCATTGTGTTCAGTTGGGCCTCGAGCGCGGCTAGGCGGCCGAGTATGCTTTCGGGTTGAGGCAGGCCCGACAGGTCAGGCTCCCCCGCGCCCTTCAGCATGTCGTGCTGCTCTTGCGCCCACGCGAAGAGGTTCATCAGCACGCCGTGTTCTTCCTGTGTCAGCGCCATGTCTTCCTCCCTTGTTATGTAACTCTGGTAGAGCGGGGAAATCGCCCCGCTCGGGCAGTCCGTCGCCCCGTTCGTTAGCTCTCCATGTTCTCGGAACCCCGCGCCCAGAAACGGCGGACGGAGGTTGGGGCAGATCGTCTTCACGTCTTCTCTCATCCTGCGGGCGTTAGCTATTTGCACCGCGTTCATAGACCAGCCTGGCATTCCCTCATTCTCACAGGCCAAGCCGTCCCGGTTCTGCGTATAACCGCCTGAGGTAAACGTCAGCGCGCTCAACGGATAGTGCTGGTAGAAGTCGCCGTCCTGGCAGTTGGAGAACGTCCACGACGCCTCCTCGCCCGGCCGGTGGCCCCTCCGCAGAAACGCCTCCCACCCGCCTGCCAAGTGCATGACGAGGTAGAGGATTTCGGACATCGCCCGCTCGGGGTCGTTGGTGTATCGACCTTTTTCAACTGGCGCTGGCGCTTTTATAGCCCAATCTAACCACCCATTAACAACCGTCATTCGCTTGCTCCCTCAGTCGTTGTCGCTCCCATCCATTTACTCGCAGCCCGTCACGAACCCTTACGCAAGCTCGGCACTTGCGGTGGCCCCTGTCATTCAGGATCGTGTTGTCTGTCGAATACAGATGCCCTTGAGGGCACCGCGTCTTGCGGCGTTGCCAGTCCCCCGTTAGGCCACGGCGAATATTCTCCCCACAGGTGACAACCTCTAGGTGGTCAGGTCGCACACAGGCTCGGTTGCGGCACAGGTGATCGAGTTGGAGGTTGTTAGGAAGTGGGCCGTTGAGAACCTCAAAGAACCAGCGATGGGCTGCCCTTTTCCGATGAGGATATGTAGCTACGTAGATAACCCCGTAGCCTCTACTCTTTGAGCCAGTCCACAGCCAGCACGTCGCCGTCTTGTGGACTTTGGAAAAGAACCGCTCGGGCGTGATACGCTGTTCGGGCATCGGACTTACCTCCGGTGTCACGCGCTCGGAAGTTTCGGCTTCGCGGGCGCAACTTGTTGCTACGCTCATTTTACCACTTCTCGGGCGGGCCGGGTGCCTTGATGGCCCAGTCCAACCACCCTTGACTGTCAACCGTCATTGTTCCACTCCGAACCGCCGTAGGTCTGGGCAGGCTGAGTCGTCCACCACCCAAGCAGGAAGGCCGCCAGCGTCAAGATGACTCCGTAGACCGCAAGCGCTCTCATAGCACCAACTCGGTGATAGCGACGATGATCCCACCCATCCCTACGAACGTCGTCATGCCAACGGGAATGAGCCACTTCAGAATGCCGATAACGGTGGCCTGTTTGATGGCGTCGTGCTCAAGATCACTGATCCTGCCGTTCTGCTTCTGCGTGTGATCCGCCAGCCGCTTCGTTTCCTTGGCCTGCGCCTTGGCCGCAAACTCGATCTGCTGGAGGGTGAGCTGAAGCTCCTGCCAGTTCTCTTTCGTTACCTGCATGTTCTACTCATCGACAAACCCACCGACTTCTGCGTCCAGCTCAGTCAGTGCTTCCGTTGCTTTCGTCTCCCATATCGCTCTCTGCGCCGCAGTGATCGGAGCGTCCTCTAGTGAGGTGTGCGCTCGCGCCCGCAGCTTCCGCATGACTTCCTCGACCCTGCCCATCGCGGTCTGGGCGTCGAAATACATCTTGCCCACGTCCTGCCGCGTGATGTTCCCTGCCTTGGAGGCGGTGTCCCCCTTCGCGCGGAGTGTCTGGATGATGGTCTTGTAGAGCGCCAACTGCTCCCGCAGGAACTTGCGCTCGGGGAGAGACATGTTCTCGATTGCCCCTTCAGCCATATGGGCGGGCAGGATTTCCAGCACTATTTGCAGCATCTTCTCGATGACCGTGAGCCGGGCGGTGAGGTGGGCGGCTTGTGAGTCTGATAGAGGCATTAATCTCCTTACTGTCCGATCAGGACTTTGTCGGATGCGCCGAGCTGATCGTTTTGCCGCCAGCGCACGTTCAGCATCGCGAGCGAGCCGTTTTCCATAAAGGTGAGGTAGAGCTGCGAGTCGCCCTCGGTGGCGGATGCGGCGTCGGTCGGGTTGCCAGCGTCGAGCCGGAGGTTGGTGACGCCCGTGGAGCTGGGTACGTTCGGCCCCGCCCAGATGAGGACTTTCTGGGTGCCTGCGGTGATGTCCGATATACGTAGCCCGGTCATATCTGTGACCTGCGACGACCCTACAAATTCAGCCCAAAGGGTGTTGAACCGGGTGCACGTTAGGTTCGTACCGACAATCGACCCAGTGGCTCGCACTGAGGACATGTCGGTTGTTGTTAGCGTGTCGTTTCGTATCTTCTGTGGAACGGTGCGAATACCGCTGTGCTGCGTCAGGGTCGGTGTCCCTGAAAGGTTGAACACTGCCGGTTGGTAATAAAGACCGTCGTACCCGCTTATACTATTTCCAGCCAAGTTTAATGAGGGGGTTCCACTCACACCCCTAAAACTCGAACCCGCGCCGCTGGCCGTGTAGGCTGGGGAAATGTCGACGGCGAGGAATTGTGACGCTGATGTCTTCGTCGGCGAGATGCGGAGGGTAGAGCTAGTCAAGCCCGCAACCCCCATGCCGTGACCCTCCGTGGCGGTTACCTCAAAGGCTCCGGTAGAGTCTATCGTGGCGTTGGCGTTGCCCTCAATAGTGCCGTCGCCCGTCCACACGCCGATCTGATCGTTGACAGGGGTGCCTACCTTGGTTACGTCGCCCCCACCACCGCCTGCGTTCCCCAACTGTGAGGTCATCTGAAAGCTGGTGCCGTCGTAGACCACCTCAACCACAGAGCCAGCCTCTATATCATTGTCCGCCAAATCGGCATCGTGGTTCTTCTTAATCGTCTTTGCACCCTTGCCGTCCACGTCCAATGTGCAGGCTCCGGTGTTTGCGGTATTGGCAGTGAAGATGAACTTTTGGCCGGTAGCGTAGGCTGCAATGTTCGGCGTCATCGAAATGGCGTAGGTGTCGCTGGCCTCTGCGTCCGCCGCGAATGCGTATTTGGAGTCCTGAATGATGACGGGCATCAGGGAGGGTGTAACAACCCGGCTAGAGTCGGTGCCAGCGGCTGCCTCAGCGGCTGTAGCCAGCTCCGACACAATGCCCTTCTGGGCAGTCGTGGCAGTCTGTATGTCGTCGGTGCCATCCGCGTGATCGGCGGCGTGGGCCTGCGCGTGGTGAGCCGAGCCTGAGTGAGTAGCGTTCACGGTGATGTTAGGCCACGTTCCGCCAACCTCTCCGCCGGGGTTGGCCCCAGCCTGAGACTGGAAGGGAACAAGGACGTTCCAGGCGGTCGCGGTGGCGTCGTAGACCGCGATAACGAAATCGTGATCGTCGCCAAGGAGGGCGTCGGAGTCTCCAACGATCATCAGCTTCTTCCCCGCCGTAACGGTGCCATTGTGGACAAGGGTGATGTTGTTCCCCGCCGTTGGAGTGAGGAAGACTATCTGCCCCTCTGTCCCCGCACCTATTCCGTCAAGACCATCCGTGGCTCCGGAGGCCGGGGTGAGATACACCCAACTCGTGGTCGGTACGGTGATCTCGTCGTTGGCGTCGATAGTCTTGGTCTGCTTGGCGAAAACAAGATCGCCTTCGGTGTCGTCTCCCAGGTCTACCTTCCCAAAGGCAGGAGTGGCGGATGTGCCCTTGCCGAGCAATACTGTGCCGTCTGCGCCAACTGCAATCTCTTGCTCATCACCAGAGGCGTCCGTGTAAAACACCTTCCACGTGTTGAACTCGGTGTGCCTTGTAAGCCCGTGAGCTACCGTGTCGCCCGGAGTGCCTGAAATCCACTTTCCCGTCGCGGACTCGTAGATATAGGGCTGTCCGTCCGTGGGGGTCGCGCCACTGATCCTGTCCCTCTTGAGATAACGGGGCTGCTTGGCCGTCGCAATCTCGTCCGCGAGGCGGCGTATCTCCGCTCGCTGGGCTTCATCGAACCGCTCCTCGCTCAACTTGGAGTTGTTCTCTCTTCCGCCTGACAGCGGACGATGTAGTGAACCTTCCCATCGTCGTTTGGCCCCCTCAGCAGGAAGTCGGACACGTCAAGGAACCACAGTGTCAGTGAATTTCCTTGCGGGTCAACAACGGCCACGGCGTTACCGTTAACGAGGGCCAGCAAGGCGTCTCGGATGTCTTTCGCCTCTTGCGTGACCTGCGGCTCATCGCCTTCATAAGCCGCGCCCGTGTCGATCATTATGTCGTATGCGCC
>SDBV01009757.1_pt1 | contig 12689 bp, 11 predicted proteins | sample 2277081 | NCBI WGS metagenome assembly SDBV01 (sample SAMN10402039, study PRJNA504765) | marine sediment metagenome | isolation source: marine sediment core GS10_PC15, 223 cmbsf | place: Arctic Ocean: Southern Knipovich Ridge | collected 2010
GGGCTGGAGATTTATCTTCGTCGATGTCAATATGCTCGGTGATTACCGTCTGGTTAGCCCTCTGTATCCCACCCGCTCCTATTAAAGGCGCCCTGAAGGCTTCGCCTTGCCGAGCAACCGGTTCTCCTTCTCCCGCCTGCAACTCTTTGACCAATGCCTTGCCAAATACCGTTTCATCTACCTGGACGGCCGCCCGGCCGGGGGGGAATCCATCGAGAGCTACCTGGGGGGGCGGTTACACGAGGCCCTGGAATGGCTTTACCGGGAACGCCGTACGGGCCGGAACCCCGCTTTACAGCGGGGTCCCATCCTCTTCGACGACCTGCTGAACCAATACCGCTCGCTCTGGAAAGAGGCCTGGCTCGGCAATGTCCACATTGTCCAGCCCGGCTGGCAGACCGACGATTATTACCAGCTGGGCCAGCGCTGCCTGGCAGGCTTCTACCGCCGCCACGCCCCCTTCGATGAGCCGGTAGACGGCACCGAACGGGTCATCTCCTTCACGCTGGACCGTGAGGACATGCCTGGTCAGGGTGGCTGCCTCATGACCGCCATCCTCGACCGCCTGGATAGCCACGGCCCGGGGTGGTGGTCTATCCACGACTACAAGTCGGGCCGGAGAATGCTCACCACCGCGCAGGCTGAGAAGGACTTGCAGATGAAGGTCTACTACCTGGCCCTGACCAGGACCCTGGACCAGGTGGAGCGGGTGGACGTGGTGTGGCACTTCCTGCGCCACGGCCGGGAGGTAATCCTCGAAAATGTGGGGTGGAGTTCCCGGCGCATCACTAGCATGCTCAGGAAGCGCATTGAAAAGATAAAGGAGCGGGAGGCACAACCCGAGACCCTCCAGCCCCGGGAGTCTCTCCTGTGTAACTGGTGCTTCTACTGGGACGCCTGTCCGGCCAAGGCGGGGGAGACGCATCCGGCGCGGGTGGCGGAGTGAGAGGGAAAGAAGAACTAACCGCAGAGAGCGCAGAGAGCGGAAACAGTATAAAATGCAAAATGCAAAATGGGAAGAAGTAACCGCCAAGCCCGCCTTCGGACGGGCCTCTGGGACGCCAAGAACGCCAAGGGGGATTGAGGAATTGAATACTGAAGAATAGTGGGGCTTGAGACTTGAGGCTTGGGGGAAAAGTGGCAGTGGGCAGACCTCACCCACCCCCGCCTTTGGCGGGGCCCCCTCTCCGTAAACGGAGAGGGGGAAACACGTAGTGTGGGGGCGAGGTAACCACCGGGAGCAAAAGGGGGCGCAATGACCAGTGCAAAATTAGACAAAACCCCACCAAAATTCTGCATTTTAAAGTTTTTGCCCGACGAGGGGCATAAATCTCCCTGTTTAAATGTTTCTGCTCCAAAACCGCCCTCGGGGCCCACAGTCAGGCGGCGCCCCCTTTGCTGTTTTGCCCCCGGCATACTTAATGCAGACAAAGAACGCTCCTGCCGGGTCATTTCGGCATCAGTTCGGTAGCACGCCAGTACCACGCTAGTACCACGATAGCACCACGATAGTACCACGATAGTACCACGATCCCCGACGGAGAGCGTGGTACCGGGGGGGGGTACCCCCCCCACTTTCACAGGCGGCAATAGCAGCATAAGTTGTCCTCACCCAAAGGGGAGGGGCGATATGGCGGCGGCATTATCATAGGGAGGGAATATACGGAAACGGAAAGGGTTTGTCGTTCGCGTGGTGCGCCTGGTGCGCGACCTCACCCCCACACTCCGTGAGGCCGATTCGCCGTAGGCGGGCCTATAATGCTATTGATAACCACCTTATTTTAGGGTAAAATCTATCCAGGAATTGGGGAAAGCTCAGTATGCCTATTTTATATCATTATTATAGCTATTGTCCAAAGGAGTCGCAAATGATTCAACGTGCTCTCCATCAATATCTATTATTCCTTCCTATTCTTCTCCTCATTCTCTTCTCCTTCTGTGAAGAACCTCAAGATACAACACCGCCTACCGTATCCATACAGAGTCCTTTGTCAGGACAGACAGTGGGAGAGATTGTTACAATTCAGGTATCGACCAATGATAACAACGGCATTCTGAAGGTCGATTTCTTCATCGATGACATGTTCGTTCACTCGGACTCTACTGCGGATTATGAATATGAATGGAATACGACAGAATATGAGGATGGGGATCATGTGATCAAGGTGATCTCATATGATCTTTCTGAAAACCACACTGAAGCTCAACCGGTGATGGTAACAATCGATAATCTGTCTCTTAGCCCATCTGCCATCAACGTGCTGTCTGTGCAATATGATTTACAATCATTGACAGTGACGTGGGAAAGGTCTGATGCCGTAGATTTCAAAGAATACCGTCTCCTATCTTCGAATTCAGAGACTGATTCAAGGGACACAGTTCAAGTGATTACTGATATATCTACAGTCGAATATCATACTACTACATTTGACCCCACTCACGAAAACTGGTATTGGATCGAAGTGTCAGATGTCCATGGATTGCGAGCAATTGGTACTGGTGTTTCAAATCACATCGATCTACCACCTACTCAACCTGAATTTGAAAGAATCGCCTATCAAGAATACGACTATCATATCTCGTGGCAGGAAAATCCGGATGTCGATTTTGAATCGTATCAATTGTATGAATCAACATCGGAAGAAATGAGTGGATCTTCGGAGATATTCTCCAGTACTAATAACGAATTTACGGAATTCATTGTCAATGATGTCCCAGATAACCAATACCTATTTTACCAGTTAGTAATCACTGATGTCTGGGGGCTTACATCTGCAAGCAGTGTAGGAACTGGCTCTCCCTATCAGAAAATTACATTCTCTTCTAGTGATGGGGAAATCTCTTTAATGGACGTCAACGGTCGAGCAATAGAGCAACTGACAGATAATAATGGGAGTAATAGTCGACCAGTGTATTCTCCAGATGGTTCAAAGATTGCGTTTCGCTCGGACCGTGACGGCCGAGAGATATACCTAATCAATTCAGATGGATCAAATGAAATACGGCTCACCACACATTATGATGAAAACCCTAGATTCTCACCAGATGGTTCCCAAATAGTATTTACTTCATTCCGGGACCTGCCCACCGGCAACAACGAAGTATACATAATGAATGCCGACGGGAGTAACCAAACTAACTTATCAAACCATTATGCTTATGACAGTACTCCTTTCTTCACCCGCGACGGTTTATTCATCATTTTTAGAGCAAATAGAGGAGCAAGTAGTGGGCCTGGTGAAGTCTATCGAATGGATTTAGATGGAAGTAATCAGGTGAATCTCACAAATATTGAAGGAAATGATCTAGCCTTGGATAGTAATTCTTTAAACCGGATACTATTTGTGGCATTCGGAGACGGTGATGGTGAGCTTTACTTGATGGATGTTGATGGTAGTAACAAACAAAGACTAACAAATAATGATGTTCTTGATTCTCATGCAAGATTCTCTTCTGATGAAACCAAGATTGTTTATACATCCGATGGTGATCTCTGGTTGATGAACTCAGATGGTGACAATAAAGTACAATTGACAAATGGGATCACTGGGGTAGATGACCCTAAAATCTCACCTGATGGTACCAAAATTGTATTTGGGAGTTCGGGAGAAATCTTTATTGTCAATCTCGATGGAAGTGACTTAATGAATCTGGGTGGTGGGAAATTTCCTCAATTCCAACCACTACCCTAATGTGAACTGTGCGATACACCGAGAAGTTTTCAATTTCTGTTGCTTCCAGTCACATTGATATACTGCATAAATGTCGTGTAATTATCTTTAGGCTGCGTCGGGGAAATTGCGATTGAAGAACCAGATTTCGGCGATCATGTCCGAGGGTGACCTGGAGGTCGTACTCCTTTATGAAAATCATGAACTCCTTGCAGACATTATCTCCCCTAACTACTACGATCTGCTCGGTGATCCACCGAGCGAGGTACACTTCATGTCGGCAGCAGCCTTCCGCTCGTTCATCGTGCGAGTGGAGGAACTGTTTGCGGAGGGCACTGTCGCAATCGACGGTATGCCGCTGAAACTATCGCTGCTGAGCGCGGTTGAAAGGTTCTGCCAACGCCGCCCAGAAGAGGCGCTAGAAACTGGTCTTAGTGCTTCGAGCGAGAGTTTGAGAAAATGGGTAGACGCTAAGCCACCATTCAGCTTCTGGTGTGGTGACCTGGATAAGCAGATAGAGCTAGCATTGTCGCGACGACAAATGATCAATTTCGCGGCCAACTTGCACAAGCACAGTCTACTGCGCCTCGGAATCTTCATGAAGCAACTACATGATCTATGTAAAAAACAGGGCCTGCAGCTTTGTGGCGCGGACCTCGTTGCAGTTCGAGAGCCGTTAATCGAGGAAATTGAAAGCAGGCTTCACTATTTGGCGAGCTGGCTTGTGGAGTTAGTTGGCCCGTATTTTGAAGCGCTCAATGCCGTAGTTGCACGTCGGTATAACCTTACCCGGACAAACGATGTGGCTCGAATGGTTATTCCTCAGGGCGTAACGTCAAATGCACTGCGGGATCTTTACGGGTCTACTCTGGTCTTCAAGAACTACGATGTTAACCGTATAAGAAGGTTCATACCAAGCGTCCCTGACATCCTCAAGACGAGATACTAGGCGCGGCCTAACCAGCGCATGCACCCGACCCGCGCTTCGCGAAAGACAAACCGCCCTTTGCGTCCTTGGCGTCCTCTGCGACAAGCTCAGGACAGGCCCTTCGACAAGCTCAGGACAGGCTTGGCGGTTTGCTCTTCATTCTTCGCTCTTCAATCGCCAATCGACAATTAGCTGCCCCCAACATCTGGTACCCACCACCCCGCCCTCCCCACCATACGGAAAAGTCGTTCCCTTCGGGCCGCCCGCCGGGTAACTTTTCCCTTCGGAAAATGCGCTTCTGTAACCATTTGTAATGACCACTGCCAATGATACATCTGTGATTCGCCGGGTGAGCTTTCACACACTGGGTTGCAAGCTCAACCAGGCCGAGACCGCCGCCATCGCGGCCCGGTTCCGTGAGAGGGGGTGGCGGGTAGTGCCCTTTCGCCAGGAGGCCGAGCTGACGGTGATAAACACCTGCACGGTGACCGGTGAGGCCGACGCCAAGAGCCGCCAAGTTATTCGGCAAGCAGTGCAGGCTTCGCCGCGGGGGAAGGTGGCGGCGGTAGGTTGCTACGCACAGGTCAGGCCCGACGAGATAGCCGCCCTGGAGGGGGTGGACCTGGTGCTGGGTACCCGCGAGAAGTGGCGCATTCCGGAGCTGCTGGACCTGTTGGATGGGACCGGGCCGGACCAGCCCCTGGTGCAGGTGGGTGATATCGGGGAAGTGGAGACCTACGATGAGGCTCCCTTTATCTCTGCTACCTCAAGAACCCGGGCCTTCCTGAAGGTGCAGGAGGGCTGCGATTACCATTGCAGTTATTGCATCGTCCCCGCTGCCCGGGGCCGGGGCCGCAGCCGCCCGCTGGAGGGTTGCCTGGAAGAAGCCCGACAGCTGGCGGCCGAGGGTTACCGGGAGATCGTGCTGACGGGGGTGAATATCGGTACCTGGGAGGAGGGAGCGCTGCGCTTCCACGACCTGCTGGCGGCGGTGAGCGGGGTGGAAGGGTTGCGGCGTGTCCGGGTGAGCTCCCTTGAGCCGAACCTGATCACCGACGACCTTATCCGGCTGGCGGCCGGACGGGAGAACATCGCCCCCCACTTCCACGTGCCCCTGCAGCATGCCTCTGACCGGGTGCTGAAGGCCATGCGCCGCCGGTACCTGTTTGCGGACTACCGGGCGGTGGTGGAGCGTATCGCGGCGGCCCTGCCCGATGCGGCCATCGGCGCCGACGTCATGGTGGGCTTCCCCGGCGAGACGGAGGAGGACTTCCGGCAGCTGGCCGGGGCGTTGACCGAGCTGCCGCGGACCTACCGTCACATCTTCCGCTACTCGGAGCGCGAGGGCACTGTAGCCTCCCGGATGACCGAGGCCGTGGACCCGGCGGTGCGCAAGGAACGGAGCGCCGTCCTGCGGGAGATCAGCCGGCAGCGGCGGCGGGAGGTAGCCCGGCGATCAATCGGCCAGACCCGGCTGGTACACTTCGAGCGGCCCGCCGGCAACGGCAGCTGGGAAGGCCTGACCGATAATTACCTGCGGGTGAAAGTGCCCGTCCCGACGCCCCTGGACGATCCTTTTCAGTCGGTGCGGTTGACCGGGGACGGCAATGCCACTCTTTTGGGCCGGTTGTCCCGGCCAGTCGGAATCCCTGCGTGAGCGGCGTGAAAGGTCTCATCGGCATCGCTGGTAACATCGGGGTGGGAAAGACCACCTTCACCGACATCCTCGCCGAGCGCTTCGGCTGGAAGCCGTTTTACGAATCGGTCATTGATAATCCCTACCTGTCCGACTTCTACCGGGATATGGGCCGGTGGAGCTTCCACCTGCAGATCTACTTCCTGCATCACCGCTTCCGTACACACGTTGAGATGTCCGAACACGAAGGCGGGGCGGTCCAGGACCGCACTATCTACGAAGACGTGGAGATTTTCGCCCGCAACCTGTACGAAATGGGTCGCATGTCCAAGCGGGACTGGGAGAACTACCATAACCTGTTCGAGATTATGACCGCTTTTCTGCAGCAGCCCGACCTGATTATCTACCTGCAGGCCTCAACCGACAGCCTCCTTTCCCGCATCCAGAGCCGCGACCGGGGTTTCGAGCGCTCCATCGACCCCGAATACCTGCACCGCCTCAACATTTTCTATGGGCGGTGGGTCGAGCGGATCAGGGGAACGGAGCCGGTACTGGTGGTGGACACCGACGGGTTCAATATCTTCCGGGATACCGACCGGCTGGAGGAGGTCATCGCCGAGGTACGCCAGCGCCTGCCGGCAGGAATAATCAACAATGAAGTGCGGTAAGTGGCCTTTTCGGCGGCGTAAATTTGGATGCTAAATAAGGACTGCAACGGCGTATGAAACAGCTGGCCATATTCGTTTCCGGCCGCGGGTCTAATTTCCGTAACATCCACGCCGCGGCTGAATCGGGCAAGATCCCGGCGCGGATGGCGCTGGTGGTGACCGACAAACCCCAGTGTCTGGCGGCCGACTATGCCCGGGATCACGGCATCGAGGTGGTGCACTATCCCGCCCCGGATATGGAACCCCCGGCGCTGGTGCGAGCCTTTAAGCAGGCCGATATCGACTTCATCATCCTGGCCGGCTACCTGAAACTGGTTCCATCCGAGGTGGTGCGGGCCTATCCGCGGGCCATGCTGAATATCCACCCGGCCCTGCTGCCGGCCTTCGGCGGTAAGGGGTACTACGGCCGCCGGGTGCATGAGGCGGTTATCGCGTCGGGGGCCAAGGTGTCCGGGGTGTCGGTGCACTTCGTGGACGAGGAGTACGACCGCGGCCCCATCGTGGCGCAGGAGGTGGTGCCGGTACAGCCCGACGACACGCCCGACGCCCTGGCCAAACGGGTGCTGAAGCAGGAGCACCGGCTGTACCCCAAGGTAGTGGCGGCCCTGTGCCGGGATGAGGTCCGCTGGCGGGAGGACGGGGTGCCGTATTTAGAACCCCCAATTATACTGCAAGACATTACAAAATAATAGGACGATTTTGAAACGCGCCTTCATCAGTGTCTGGGACAAGTCGGGTCTGGAAGGGTTGGTCCGGTTTCTTAACGACCACGATTTCTCCATTACTTCCACCGGCGGCACGGCCCGGGAGATCGAGGGCTGGGGCATCCCGGTGACCAAAGTAGAGCAGCTCACCGGCCAGCCGGCTCTCATGGACGGCCGTATAAAGACAACGGACATCCGCATCTTCGGTCCCATCCTGGCCGACCGGGATAAACCGGCCCACATGCAGGACCTGGAACATCTGGGGCAGCAGCCCATTGACCTGGTGGTGGTGAACTTGTATCCTTTTACTGAGATGCTGCAAAAGGGCCTGTCCGGCCCTGGCCGTCCCGGCCACGGGGAGGCCGGCCAGATGGAGCTTTCGCGTGACGAGATGGTAGAGTACATTGACATTGGCGGGCCCAGTTTGCTGCGAGCGGCGGCCAAGAACTTTCGCCACGTCCTGGTACTCTACCGGCCGGAGCAGTATCCCGACTTCCAGCAGCTTTACCAGGAACACGGCGACAACATACCCCTGGCCTATCGCCATGCGCTGGCGGCCGAGGTCTTCCGGCACACCGCCGCCTACGACGGGGTGATCGGGGAGTATTTCTCTCCCGCCCTGGAAGGCCCGCCAACCAGCATCAGCGTCCAGGCGGAGCTCCACCAGCCGCTGCGCTACGGCGAGAATCCCCACCAGCAAGCCGGCTTCTACCTGGGGCCGGGACAGTCGCCGCCCTGGAAGCAGCTGCACGGGAAGGAGCTTTCCTTTAATAACTACGCCGACCTGGAAACGGCCAACCGCATTGTGTCCGGATTTGACCAGCCGGCGGCGGCCATTATCAAACACGCCAACCCCTGCGGCTTCGGTGTAGGCGAGACGCCGGAGCAGGCCTACCGCCGGGCCTTGTCCACCGATCCGGTGAGCAGCTTTGGTGGTATTGTGGGGCTTAACCGCCCGGTGAATGAGGCTACGGCAGAGGCCCTGGCTGAGATTTTCCTGGAATGCGTGGTGGCACCGGCCTTTGCGCCTGAAGCTCTGGCCCGGCTGACCAGAAAGAAGAACCTGCGCCTGCTGGAGATCGTCAACGGGCAGCAAGCGGTGCCAGGCCGGGAGGTACGGACAGTGGCGGGCGGTTATCTGGTCCAGGATGCAGATAGCTTCCAGGGTGAAGCGGACTGGGAGGTGGTGACCGGACGAAAACCTTCCCCGGATGAAATGCAGGCCATGCGTCTGGGCTGGAAATTGGTTAGATTCGTGAAGTCAAATGCTATTGTTTTTGCCAGCTTTGAGCAACTATTGGGTGTCGGTGCCGGCCAGATGTCGCGGGTGGATGCGGTAATATTAGCTGGAGTAAAAGCGGCGCAGGCAAATCTCGAGCTTGACAGTGCTGTCATGGCATCGGACGCTTTCTTTCCTTTTCCTGATGGATTGGAGGAGGCAGCCCGGTTGGGGATATCGGCGGTAATCCAACCCGGGGGAAGCATCCGGGATGAGGAAGTAATTGCCGCGGCCGAAGGGCGCAATATAGCAATGATTTTTACGCACACACGACATTTCAGACATTAGGGGTACCATATCCATGACACAGAGCGCTCGATCAAGAATGAGCTATTCCAACCTGTTCTCGAAGGACATCGCTATCGATCTGGGTACCGCCAACACCCTCATCTGGGTGAAGGGGCAGGGGATTATGATTAACGAGCCCTCCATTGTGGCCAAGACGGTGAACGGCGACAAGATCATTGCCGTTGGGAGAGAGGCCCAGGAGATGCTCGGCAAGACCCACCATAACATTGAAACCATCCGTCCGCTGAAGGACGGTGTCATCGCCGACTTCCAGATGGCCGATGAGATGATACAGGGCTTTATTCGCAAGATGCACCTGAGCCGGATTGCCCGCCCCCGGATGGTGATCTGTATTCCGTCGGGGGTTACACCGGTGGAGCAGCGCGCCGTACGGGAGTCGGCGGAACGGGCTAATGCCCGGGAAGTGCACCTTATTGAGGAGCCGGTGGCAGCGGCTATCGGCATCGGTCTGGATATTGCCAAACCGGTAGGGAACATGATCGTGGATATCGGCGGTGGCACCACGGAGATCGCGATTATTGCCCTCAACGGGGTTGTCGCCATGGAGGCCATTCGTGTGGCCGGTGACGAAATGGACTCCGCCATTGTCGAATGGTTCCACAACGAACATAAGCTGGAAGTCGGCTACCCTACGGCTGAGAAAATCAAATGCGATGTCGGCACCGGTATATCGGTCGGTAACTCCAGGGTCCTGATCAAGGGCCGGGACCTGGTTAGCGGGATTCCCAAGACTATCAGCGTCCCGCCTGAGGAGATCCGGAAGGCCCTTTCCGATACCCTGTTTCAGATTATCAGCGCTATGAAACGGGCGCTGGAACGTACTCCACCCGAACTGAGTGCCGATATTCTGGACCGGGGTATAGTACTAACCGGCGGCGGGTCGATGCTCAAGGGGCTGGACGAGATTTTCCGTGAAGAAACCAACCTGCCGGTTCACGTGGCGGAGGAGCCCCTTACCAGTGTTGTTATGGGCACGGGGATGGCCCTGGAGAACATCAAGGCCTACTCAGCCGTCCTGTTCTAATCGAGCCCTGGGGAATTCGTGCGGAACATATTCGAGATACTGTACCATTTCCGGGAACTGCTCTTGATGCTCCTGGCGGTGCTGATATCCCTCATGCTGCTCCTTTCCGGAGGGTCCCGCCAGTCATCCGCCATGCAGGAACTGTTTACCGGCATCATCGGCGCCGTACCGCGCCCCAATCTAAGCTTAGGGATATCAGACATCTTCAGTTACCGGGAAGAAAACCAGGTTCTGCGCCACCGACTCATGCAGTATGCACTGCTCAACGCAGAGTTAGCCGACGCAGCCAGAGAGAATGAACGTCTCCGCGATATGCTTCAGTTCACGGAAGAGTCACCCTATGAACTCCAGGTGGCGGAGGTGATCAGCCGCGGAGCCTCCAGTATCCTCAGCACCATCACCCTGAACGTGGGCACGCGACACGGAGTGGAACCTAACGTTCCCGTGTTGGCCCTGAATGGTTTGTTGGGCAAGACGATGAGTGTGGCGCCGAACGCTTCTATTGTGCAGCTCATTACTGACCGGAACTTCCGCCTGTCTGTGAAAGTGGGAAGCGAGGGTGTCCGAGGCATATTAGTCCCACTATACGGTCCTTTCGCTGAAGTGACCGAAATTCCCCCCAACAGCGGCATAAGGCCCGGCGACCGGGTCCTGACATCCGGCTTCTCGGACATTTATCCCAAGAATTTACCCGTGGCGGTCGTAGATGAAGTATCGGTAGTGCCGGGGGAGAATTTCAGCCGTGTCAGGGTGCGTTTCCAGGCTGAGCCGTCTGAGGCCGAACACGTGTTCGTTATGGTTGGCCATAGTCCCGGTGCTTAAGATCATCGCGATATTTGTGGGCGTCATGCTCGCGCAGCTGTATCTAGCCCAGCTACTGGCAGTGGGTGATATCCGACCTGATTTTATTCTCGTATTTCTGATCTTTGCATCGGCCCGTTATGGACGGATAACGGGTGTTCTGTTAGGATTCAGCGCCGGTCTGCTGCAGGACTTTACCGGGTCGCTCAGTATACTGGGGGCCAATGCGTTGACTAAGTCTATTGTAGGTTATGTCGTAGGCACACTTAATGGTACTATGACGGTGTGGACCCCTCGAATCGTAAATCTGTATATCTACGGAACTCTCCTGGGACATGCTGTCATCTACCAGAGTATTATGATCCAGGGACTGCGAGCTTCACCGGGCTTGCTCGCAAACCATATCCTGCTGGAAGTCTTGATGTCCAGCGCAATCGTTACCGGGATACGCTACCTGATTCCCATGATGCCGAGTAGAGCATGAACCAGCAGCTGTCGGTTGTCCTTTTCAGGCGGCGCAACCTGTTTGCTGTTGCCATCATCCTGTTGCTTGGCATTGTGGGTATGCGTTTTTTCCAGTTACAGATATTCCACTACGATCAATACGTCACTTATGCTGAAAACAACAGCATTAGAGAAGTGCGCTTACCTGCTCCCAGGGGGATGATGCATGATCGTAATGGTAATTTTCTGGTTACAAACCGTCCTCAATACAGCCTGTCAGTTATTCCGGCAGAAGTGCGTCGTTCCCTGACGGAGTTGGGGGAGTTGGATCGGTACCTGGAGATCACGCAGGAGGACATTCGCCGGATTATAGGAGAGGCTGATGGTCCCTATGAACGATTCCAGCCGGTTACTCTTTATGAACATGTCAGTTTCACCCAGAGGTCCTATCTTGAGGAGCATCGCCTGGAGTTCCCCGGCATCTTCTTTGTGGATCGGGCTATCAGGCACTATCCGTCCCGGGCGCGCGCCACGCACATCATCGGCTATCTCCGTACGGTTTCCGAAGATGACTACGAGCGATATCGCAGCCATGGCTATCATCTGGGTGATGTAATTGGCTCCGCCGGGTTGGAGAGGCAATACGAGCGGTTTCTCCGCGGGGAGGACGGGTACCGTTATCATCTGGTAGATAACCTGCTGCGGGATCTGGGCGAGGTCGCCGATAAGCCGGCCGTGCGTCCCATCCCCGGCCAGGATATGCACCTGGCGCTGGATATTGATCTGCAGGCCCTGGGCGAGATGATCATGGAGGGGAAACGCGGCGCGTTAATAACCATGGAACCCAACACGGGCGAGATCCTCGCCTACGTGAGTGCCCCGGACTATGTACTGGCTCCCTTCACCGGCCCGATACCGATTCCTCTCTGGGAGCAGTGGCGGGATCACCCGGACAAAATCCTGCTGGATCGCGTCATCAACGGCCTCTATCCGCCGGGCTCCATCTTCAAACTTGTAGCGGTAGCCGCTGCCCTTGCCGGCGGCCAAGTGGACCCGGAAGCAACAGTTGAGTGCAACGGCGTATATCGGTTCGGCAACCGCTCCTTTCATTGCAACATCTGGCCCGGTCACGGCCACGTTAACATGGAAGATGCCGTCAGGCTGTCATGTAATATCTACTTCTACAAGCTCATCCAGTGGATCGGCTTTGATGCCTGGGCGGAAA
>SDBV01009758.1_pt1 | contig 12689 bp, 7 predicted proteins | sample 2277081 | NCBI WGS metagenome assembly SDBV01 (sample SAMN10402039, study PRJNA504765) | marine sediment metagenome | isolation source: marine sediment core GS10_PC15, 223 cmbsf | place: Arctic Ocean: Southern Knipovich Ridge | collected 2010
TATTGTCCGTCGAAAGGACTGAAAACACCCACATTGAAAGGATAGTGCCAGTAGCGCGTATCATGATCGTATCCACCCTGCTGATTGGCAGGATCTTCCAGCAACGGAATCAGGCTTCTGCCATCAATATCCAGCTCTTTGTAGTAGGGCTCAAGATCATACCCGGCTGCCTGTAAGATGGTTGGAAACAGGTCCGTACAATCTACGGGCACATCACACCACTGCCCCGATTTCACCTTTCCTTTCCATCGAATAACAAGGGGAACGCGGATTCCTCCTTCGCTCAGGCATGCTTTTCCTCCCCTCAGGGGTGCACAACTGGTGCCCTTATCTCCTCTTACTGACACCCTGTGGTCCCAGCCTCCATTGTCCGACATAAAGATCACCAGGGTATTATCTTCCAGGCCTGTCTCCTCCAGTTTTTCCAATATTTTCCCCACCGAATTATCCAGTCCCCTGACCATTCCGGCATAGTGGGGATATTTGTGATCATTCCACCCCCGTGTGTTCTTGTCTGCAAAATAGGTGCTGTCCTCTGGTTTTGATTGCCAGGGACCGTGCACTGCAAAATGACAGAAGTAGAGAAAGAAGGGCTCATCCTTTATGGAGGCGCGCCTGTCAAGATAGCTGAGTGCCTGATCGGTCAGGTCATCGGTCAGGTATTCCTTCCCGGTTTCCTCTCCGGCATCGCCCATCATCCATTGATCCTGAGGCATGTTGGGAAATTTTTTGGTGGAACGGTTGTTCCATTCCTCTTTCCAATTGAAGTAGACCGATCCGCCGGCATCATACCAGGCAATGGGCTCAAACCCCTGCCCGGCTGGTTGATATCCTTCAGCCCCGAAGCCACCTATATGCCACTTGCCGATAAAGGCCGAGTGGTAATCAGGCAGTGCTTCAGCCAGTGAAATCTCATCTGCCCCATTGTCGTGACTGGTTCCGGCAGGAATCGCTGCATTGGAAGAGCCATTGATCCATGCCTGCTGGATGGGAATCTGATCGAAATGGTAGATCACATCATGGAGATACTGTCCTTCGGGCGGCTCCATTCCCTGGTTATAATAGGTATTTCGAAGGGGCAATGCTGTTGTAAATCCCAACCTTCCGGCATATTTCCCAGTTAATATGGCCGCCCTGGTGGGAGAACACAACTGGTTGGCATATGCCCTTGAGAACGAGACCCCCTCTTCGGCCAGCCTGTCCAGGTGAGGTGTCTCATAATACATCTCGGACTTATCTGTCCCCAGTGTCTTTTGTGCATAAGCATTGCAATCCATATATCCAAAATCATCGGCCAGGATCAGGATAATATTGGGTCTTTCGGGTAATTTTTCACATGAAATGAACAGGGACCATAATATCAGTAAAAATATTCTATTTATCCTCATTATCAAAGTTTTACCTTAAATGTGTAATCTCCCGAAACCAGCTCATTGGTGCCATCAGGCAGTACCAGTTCGGCTGTAGTATTAGGAGGAACAGACACCTGATACTCAAAAATCCCTGGGGAAGTCTGCTTCCAGGAAGCCTTGATTTCACCCTGGATCGACTGATAGCTGGCCCGGGCATAGTCAAGGGCCTTAACAAAATTGGGACGGAAGATTATTTTCCGGAATCCCGGCTCCTCCATATCAAAATTGATTCCGGCCAGGTGGCGGTAGAAATAGTTATCCACAGCTCCCATAAAGTGATGTATATCAGAACTCTTCCTATTAAACCCCTCCCATAGGGTAGTAGCTCCTTCCCCTACCATCCAGCCAAAAGAGGGCCAGGTGGGTTCTACTATCAATTGGTAAGCCAGGTCGGCGTACCCATTTTTGGGCAGGTACTCATAGGCTGAATGAACCGCGAATATTCCTCCATAGAGGTGATTCTCCTTCTCCTCCACCAAATTGCGGATCAACCTGTCCTCCACCCTCTGAATATCAGCTTCAGGCACAATCCCATAATCCAGTGCACATACATTCAGAATGGGCACATATTCATCGTATGGAACATCCCCAATGTACTCTGCCTTTGCCGGATCATAGATCCATCGGTTGATGCCGGTTTTTACCCTTTCGGCCTGTTCTTCAAGCTGTTTTTGATCCTGCTTATAGCCAAGTATACCTGCCATGTGTGACATGCGTTTCAAGACCAGGTGAAAGTTCAGGGCTGCATTGGCGGCATTCCCCCCTGGTTTTTGACCATCTTTATTAGGTAGTGGAGTCACCCAATCGCCCAGTACCTCCTGAAAAATCCCATCCATTTCCTTCCTGTTGTTGTTCTTCCAGGAGAAGTCTACCCACAACATCATGTTGTCCCAGTATTGCTCAAACAGGCGGGTATCCCCGTAGTATGCATACATATACCAGGGCACATGCACTGCAGCAGATGACCATAGTGTAGACTTGCCGCGGTTATAGTTATTATCGGGTGCTATGATGGACAGACCTCCGTCGGGGTCCTGGGTGTCGAACATATCCCTGGTAAATTTCGTCATCAGGGCAGCCAGATCGTAATTGGCCATCCCGAATTCCATGCCGGTGACCGCATCGCCCATCCATCCATTCTTCTCCCGGTGGGGACAATCGGTGGGAATGCTGTGGAGGTTAAATCTGAGCGATTTTATACAAATGTCATGCACAGCATTGGCTACCTCATTGGAACACTCAAACGATCCCACCCGGGGAACGTCCGAATGTACTTCGATCACCTCAATATCATCTTTTGTAAGTTTTCCCTTGTACCCATAAATGGTGGCATAGCGGAATCCCTTGTAGGTAAACTTGCAGATGGCCTCCTCTCCGGGTTCTCCTTTGGCCACATAGGCAATCTGCTGCAAACCTGCAGGTTGCAAGGGATCCACTGGATCTTCATGCTCACCGAAATAGATCAGTATCTGATCTCCCTTGTTTGCCTCGGGGAGTTTGATTCTTAACCAACCCGCCAGTTGAGTTCCCGCATCAATCCAGATTCCATTTCTCCAGCCTCCCTGATTCACAACCTCTGCAGGGGGGTAGGATTTTACCTTGCGAATGGGCTGACAAAGCTGTGCTGTTAATTCTCCCCCAGGTGAAGGGGCAGGTTGCACCTGGTCCCATGTTGAGTCATCCAGACCTGTCTCCGCCCACCCTTCAATCTCTTTTGTAGCATCGTAGATTTCACCCATGTGAGGTCCATCGTAAACCACCGGTCCGCCTGTAACTTTCCACGATAGATCTGTCACTATATCCTCGCTGCTGCCATCGGTATATTCTACCTTGATCCGGCAGATCAGTTTGGGCTGACCCATGTACCCGTCTTCGCGATAAAATCCCCAGTGATCGTAGGCCCGTTGGCTGTAAAAGCCACTTCCCAACATCACTCCCACTGTATTTCGCCCGCTTTTAAGCTGATGGGTAATATCATGTGTTGCATAAAGAATGGTTTGCTTGTAATTGGTCCAACCTGGATCCAGCACCTGGTCCCCAATCCGTTCCCCATTTACAAACAACTCGTAGTAACCAATGCCGCTAATAAAGGCTGTGGCCTGAGCCACCTCCTTGGGAGCATCAAACTCCTTTCTGTAAAGAGGAGCAGGATCATATTTATTCTTGTCGAAGAAATTATAGCGTTCCCACATGTTCATCCTGGCCCCAAAATAGCTGGGCAGGGTCCACTCAAAACAGCTCTTCTCAATCTCTTTCTTCCTCCACCACTCCTTGGCCCATTCCTCCTGGGGCCTCCAGGAGATCCACCCGGCTCCTTTCCAATCGGCCTCTGCAAATAGTCCGGTGGTAAATGTGGCTGTCTTGCTCCACTCCTGCTCTTCCCCATTCTTGTCCCATACCTTGACTTTCCAGAAATAGGAAGTGGCTGGCTCAAGCACCTTTCCCTTATATGCAATATGGGTATTCTGACCCGACTTCTTCTTGCCGGAATCGAGCATATCTCCCTTAATTGTCTGAAGCAGCTCTTCGGAAGTGGCCACCACAATGCGATAGGCCTTTTGGAACTGCCCCTCCACATCGGAGGAGAGTTGCCAGTAAAATCGGGGATCGGGCATATCCACACCCATGGGATCCTCCATGTATTCACATTTCAGTTTGACCGCTTCCAGCTGGGCAAGGAGAAATTGTTGGGCCAGAATTAAAGCCAAAAGGAGTGTTGCTTTTTTCATCGTAACCTATTTCTGAGTATTTTTCAAATATACTCCGACGAAGCAAGCGTTTCAATGGCCATTATGGGCTTTCATTTGTATTATTTGACCCTTTTGAATGGCTATAATGAGAAGTCCCGGAATTTGTGGAAACCAGTCCGGGACTAATGGTGAAATGGGAGGTGGAGGTCAGGCTTCTTTGCCTCTAGTGTTGTGAGATCATAATTCCCTGATCCAGATATTCCTGAAGCTAATGGCATCGCTGGGATCGCCATGATCCTGAAGCTTAATAGGACCGACCCCATGCTCCTCCACCTGGGGAAATCCAATGTAGGGCGTAGTACCGTTTATTCTTGTATTGTTCTGCACAATGATCCCATTGTGAATAACGGTTACATAGGGGTACGTGCGATAGGTACCGTCTGATTTGAAGGTCGGAGCTTTATAGATAATATCATACACATTCCATTCTCCTGGTTTTTTCATGGCATTTACAAGGGGAGCTGATTGTTTGTAGATGCTACCGGCCTGACCGTTTGCATAGGTTTTGTTGCCAAAATTATCCAATACCTGAACTTCATATATGCCTTGCAGGAAAACCCCACTGTTGCCACGGGCCTGACTGTTTCCGGTAATCGATGCGGGGACTTTCCACTCCAAATGAAGCTGAAAATCGTTGAAATGAATTTTCGTTTCAATGTCTCCTTTTCCCTTATTTACGGTAAAAACACCATCAGAAACGATCCATTCTGCCTCTCCGTCTCTGCTACTCTTCCAGGCGGACAGGTCTTTACCATCGAATAAAACAACTGCATCGGAAGGAGCCGGAACCGGTTCATCACTAGCAATATTCCCCGGAGTCACTAATTCTGGTTGAGGAAGCCAGAATTCCGACATATCTGGTTTCATCTTACCTGGCCTAGGAAACTCTTCCTGTGCTGAAAGCATGTTTGAAGCTGCAACAGCACAAAACAATATAAAAATGGTCCTGATTTTGATTGCATTCATGTTGGGAGATATTTAGTTTGAAATACTGTTTAAATGACTTTTCTAAGATAATCAATTTAATAAGTATAATTCAGGAATCAGGCGCCAAAACCCAAATACAACTATTCATAGATTTTGAGAGAAGGGGTCTCCAATATTCCACTGGGATAGAGGATGTAGTTCATTGAAAACCTCTTGCCGTGTGTGATAAAATGAGGCGGACCCGTGGTGGTGTTAAAAGGGTAATGGTGCAAGGGACCAAAGGAATTTCGCCGGGTAAGCACCACTTCGAGGATCAGTTCATTGCCCCTCTCCAGTGCACTGGTAACATCCAGGGTGTTGGGTTGCCATGCAATAAACCCGGCATCGGGCTGATCGGGATTCACTTTGATGCAGGCAGCATGGTAATTGGATACTTCAAGCAGGACTTTTCCCTTCGCTGCATAGTTTTCCAGGAGTGAAATATGGTACTGAATACGACCCGAATAAAAAGGAAATCCCTGGGTCGTCAGGCCTCCAGATCCAGGTCATCCCTGAAATCAAACTCCTGCACAAGGATATTCTCCCCTTTCTTAAGCATGGTGGCAGGTAACACAAACTTGCGAATGGCCTTATCCACCCACCATCCCTGGTCGGTAAGATCCATTTGCTCTCCATTCACCTGCACTGAAAATTCCTCCGGAGTTTCCATGCAAAACTCAAGATCATCTACAGGTACCTCCTCCACATAAAATGGGAAATAGATGGTAACATGGCCCAAAATCTCAGGTGCATCCTGAAACTTCTTCTTGAACCAGGGTTGTACCATTTTTCCAGCTCTCTGGGGAGTGTCAAAATGGGTACGAATGTGCTGATCAATTTTCAGAATTTCCATCAGGCCGCTGCGCTCTTGATTTTCAATTTCCACATATCCCATGTCCAGAACACTCAGGTTGGGCTCATCCATGATGTACTGAAAAGGACCAGAAGGGCTTTCCCCTCCAGGCCGCACCGGGATCGTTAAAATTGGACTTTAACTCCTCAATGGAGAGATCCTGTGCTCCTGCAAGCATGGGAAATATCAGGAGGATTAAAAACACTCTTTTTAAATTTTTCATCTTCAACATATCTAATATCGTTAATCTATTTTCCGTCCTGCAATCTCAATATCTGTTACTACCTCATTTTCAATGGCCTTCCAATCCGAATACCGGGTGCGGGAATAACGCTGGGGTATGTATTGTTGTGATGCCAGATCGCCATATTTTTTCCAGGAGGCAAGGGCTTTAACCAGGTTGCTAAGCGATAGATCCTGGTAGGCAGTGTCCCCGGTTTCCCTATAGATAGCAAGGTTCATGGCACCACTGATTTTATGGGCATAGTAACTTCCCAGGTGGGCCATGGATTCTATATCCATCAGCAGATAGCTAAGTTCATTGGATTGAATGTCGATCTGCTGAAGGCGATACAACCCATGTTGCGTTTGTGCAACCAGCGATTCCAACTCCTCAATAACCATGGGTGGTGTAACCCCTTCTTTCGTTTCTCCCCTGAGGTAGGATTGCACATACTCGGGGATAGTCAGATACCCGCTTCCTTCCATGGTGGGATTGTCGATAAAGTCCTCCACCGAATGAAAATGATAGATCTCCGAACAGATCTCATAATTCCACTGGAAATCCCAGTCGCGCCAGTGAAACTGGTGAACCTGATTGGGAATCCTGGAAACTGCAGCCCATGTGTCATAGAGTATCGACGGAGGCACTTCGGGATAACGTTCCTTCAGGCGGGCTTCAAAGAAGGTGCGGTCCAATCCAGGATCATACCCCAACCTTCCCCACATCATAAAATTGTACCAGTGCTTATGGATCTCAAGCTGTCCGTTGAATTCAGGGTCATGGGTAAAGAAGTTCTTAATCCACAAATAACCATCCGAACCCATATGAAATCCTGCAGTTTGCTCTTTCGGAATGTGCTTTATAAATGACCGTGCATATTCAGGATCTCCCCACCGGTAGGTATAGAGATCGTCGTTGCGGATATTCCACCAGCCCTTTACATCGTAAGGGCGCAATTCTTCCAGGAGGTTATTTGCGAATGGAGGATTGGGATTGGAATACATGCGTCCTTTGGCGTATTTAAAACTCACCTCAAAATCGCATGGATACTTCGATCCAAAATCATCCATAATGCTCTCCATACCAGACTCCCATACGCGGTGGATAAAGCGCACATTCCGTTCCGGTTCATCTTTCAATGCATCTGTAATGCCCTCGCCGTAAGTTCGCCATAACCATTTTTCTTTGCTGTACTGATCATGTCTTTCCTCCATCATCTCCCCTGCTGTAATTCCCAGTCCGGTCAGGTCGGGATAGGTATTGATAAACTCTTCCACGCAATCGTGCATATATTGGATGGTATTCTCATTGTCCTGGTCCGGATCGATTCCATACTTTCCATTTGCCCTATCCAGGTGTATGTTCCAGGTGATAAAGTAGATCTCGATGCCCCTTTCCCTGGCGTGCTTCATCACCTGTTGCCAGTGATCAATCTTCTCTTCAATGGACATTTTCTTTACCACTTCCACATGATCGAGCACATCATCGGGAGCATATCGGGGATGTACATCCACAGGCCACATGCGGGTGGTCCGGAGTACATCCTCCATGGCCACATCCGGGTACTTTTCCAGTTTTAACATGGTTGGGAAGGGATGTGGATGCCAAAGGGTTAGTGCATTGTACTGATGGAGGGCCATCTGGTCCAGAAACTCGGTCCAGAAAGCCAGGTTCCATACTTCAGGTAGGTTTTTCTGTCCCGAATCCCCGCTGTCGTCATAACCTACGGTACGGGCATCCAGGGTCAGATCCATCTTCAATCCCCTTCTGAGCAGGTAAGGATCTGCTGATTCCTCATCAAATCCACCCAGGCCCTTTAACCTGATCAACTCAGCCAGCCTGATTGTCCCATACATCACCCCCACATCATCTCCGCCTTCTACCAGAATCGTACCAGGAGCAGGAAATGAAATATGATAGGCTTGAGGAGATAGAATATCAGACCCCTTTAATTCTATGGAAACCTGATCCACAGTTTGCCCCTCTGATCTGAGAGCTTCCAGGAGTTGTCCCACTGCAAAATTAATGCGCTCGTTTTTATCATTAAAAACGATATCAGGCTCCTGGGAATAGGTGTCAAAAGGAAAAAAAGACAAAATGAACAACAGCGTAAGGAATCTATTCATTGTCTGGTGGTTTTGGGTTGCCCTCAAATATAGAAGAATCAGGGATTCGTTTCAATGGCCATTCTGCGCTTTTGTTTATATTTTTTGACCCATAACGTGCAAACAAATTCCCACTTTAGTCATTTTCCTTTCCGTCATCTTTACGTACTTTTATCTTTCTAAAAAATTAAAGAATGAAGAAAACATCTGCCTTTACAATGCTCCTGATCACGCTGCTTGCTGCCTGCGGACCGGAAAACAGGAGCAACAAAAAAAGTAAAACCAACGACATGGGTGATAAGGATGAAATCACAGTGGCAGCCTATTACTTCCCAAATTACCATGAAGATCAACGAAATGCGACCTATTTTGAAGATGGATGGACAGAGTGGGAGCTGGTAAAAGAGGCCCAACCCAGGTTTCCCAACCACCATCAACCCAATCTCCCCGCCTGGGGATATACCGATGAAGCCGATCCGGTTCAGATGGCTCAGAAAATTCAGGCAGCGTCCGACCATGGAATTGATGCCTTTATCTTTGACTGGTACATGTACGAGGATGGTCCTTTTCTGGAGCGGGGCCTGGATGAAGGTTTTCTGAAAGCTAAGAATTCTGAGCTCATCAAATTCGGACTGATGTGGGCCAACCACGACTGGGTGGATATTCATCCCTATACCCTTGGAGCCGAGCAAAAACTGCTTTATCCTGGTATTGTAAGTCCGGAAAGGTTTGATGAGATCTGTGACCATGTCATTGAGAAATATTTCACAAAATCCAATTACTGGAAAATTGATGGCAAAGCCTATTTCTCGGTTTATGATGTGCAGAAATTTGTTGAGGGATTTGGGAGTATGGAAGCCACAAAGGCAGCCATGGACCGCATGCGTGAAAAGGCCAGGGCGGCCGGACTAAAAGGGGTACACTGGAATCTGGTGGCCTGGGGGAATCCCATTCTTCCCGTGGAAAAGGCACCCTCCAATACACCCGAATTGATCGAAATGCTGGGATTTGATTCAAGCACCTCCTATGTCTGGATTCATCATGTGGTCCTTCCTGAAACCCAGACCGATTTCAACTATGTGAGGGATGCTTACTTTGATCATTGGAATAAAGCCAAAACAGATTACGGCGTTCCCTATTATCCGAACGTAACCATGGGCTGGGATCCCACGCCCCGATGCGATCTGGAATCAGAATGGGCGCCTGTAGGGTATCCTTATATGAATACCATTGGGAACAATACCCCCGAAAATTTCAAGATTGCGCTTCAGAAGACCAAAGAGAAACTGCTGGCCGATCCAAACGGACCGAGAATTCTAAATATCAATTGCTGGAACGAATGGACCGAAGGAAGCTACCTGGAACCCGATAAAGTGAATGGCATGGCTTACCTGGAGGCCGTGAAGGAGGTATTTAAGTAAAACCTTTTCCTCGAAAAACAACTAAAAACAATTGACATGAAAAGCGTTATCCTGCTGCTGGTAATGACTGCCCTGTTTGGCAATGCAATGGCACAAGATAAAAACGATCCCACCGGGATGGGCATGGAACGAGTTGCCCGCTTATTCACCGAAGTGTACAAGTCGCCCAAAGCTGAGAGTGACCAAGCCACCCGATGGGTGCAAATCGACCTGGGAGAACCCAAAAACATAGACGCCATCAGCTTGTATCCCAAAGTTAGAGCGTGGGGCATTGCCGTATCGGAAGGATTCCCGGAAATGTTCCGGATAGAGGTCTCCGATGACCCGGAATTTAAAAAAGTGGTGGTGATTGTCGACAAGTCCACCGGATTCCCGGACCCGTATGATAAAGTCTGTACGTTTGAGATTGACAATTCGCGGGGCAACGTCAAAAAAAGATACCTGCGCATTACAGCAACCGGGCTTCGTCAGCAGCACCTGGCCCTGACGAAGATTGATGTATTGTCGAAGGGTGTAAACATTGCGGAAGGTTGCCATGTGTCTGATTCGGAAAACGGCTATTTGGGGCAGAATGTACTCACGCGTTCCGTGCGGCCCAATGGTGAAGGGGTGGTGACCAATAATCCGCAGAATGTGATTCCTGAAGATCAGTGGAAGCCGGTGGCTTATAAAGCCCAGGCTCCCCCTGCTGGAAGTATAGCTCTAAAAGATGGACTTTTTAAACTAACCCTTGATAATAACATCGACTACCTGATGTCCACTTTTACACTGGATGAGTTGACCCGGAATTTCAGGGTAAGAGCCGGGCAGGAGGTCGAACCCTTTAATGAAGAGCTGAGCAGGCAATGGATGTACAGCTTGCCAGGATCCGAAGCAGGTCGTTTTCTGATGGGTGCTGGGAATACTCTGAAATGGCAGGAAAATAGCACCCTGCGCACCCGAATGAATCATATTATTGAGGTAATTGATGACTGTAAGGAGGCTGATGGTTACCTGATGGCATATAACAAAGAGGATATTTTTATCGGTGAAAACGGCGCATATGTTCGTTCCTGGGTAACCCACGGATTGCTTGATGCAGGCTATGCCGGCAACGAAAAAGCTTTTGAGCTGGTTCGCGGCTATTACGATTGGTTTAACAACTGTCCTTATTTGCCGGAATTGTTACGTCGTTCAGGACAGGGTCCACAAGGAGTGATTCCGATCACACGCACCTATTTTTCGCCCATCGGGAAGAGCCAGGAAATTTACACGGTGCAGCAATATTTCCAGGAAGATTATTTTATGAAAGGGATGGCTGATAGAGAAACATCGATTATTTGGCGCTATCCTTACGACCGTCCCCACAATTACCTGCTAACCGCAATTGAACCCTATTTTGATCTCTACAGGGCCACCGGTGATAAGAAATATCTTGAAGCTGTTGAAGGTGGATGGGATCTGTACAAAGAGAACTGGCTGCATGTGGGAGGTTCTATTGCTATTTGTGAAGCAACGGCACCGGATTTGTATCCGCCGCAATCCTACTTCCTTACCCGTCACACAGGAGAACTTTGCGGTAGTGTTTTCTGGATTAAACTGAATCAGCGTTTTCATCTGCTAAATCCTGAAGAGGAAAAATATGTAAATGAGATAGAATCCTGTATTTACAATGTGGGCATTGCCAATCAAAAGGGGGTGGATGGTATCCGCTATTTCAACAGGCTGGTAGGTCAAAAGGACCAGGTGCATGGTCCCTACGTGCAAAAAATGAATTCATGTTGCGAGGGACAGGGAACCCGATTATATGGCTCATTGCCTGAATATATCTACTCCTTAACGGAAGATGGTGTGTATATAAACCTATTTGAGGCTTCACACCTGCATCATAAAACCAAATCAGGTGAGCTGGAACTCCATATGGAAACACAATTTCCATATAATAATAAAGTAAGTATAAGCGTTGAATCTCAAACATCACTTCAATCAAAAATCAGGGTGCGTATACCGGCCTGGGCAGCCAAAAACATGCCTGTCCTGGTGAATGGTAAAAAAGTGGCCACAGGCATACCCGGAACATACGTCATCCTTTCAAGAATTTGGGAAAGCGGTGATAAAATTTCTTTTGAACTGCCGATGGAATTTAAAACAACAATATACGAGGGCGTGGAAAAAGGCTACGATGATGGATTACACTACATTGTAGAATATGGACCCCTGTTAATGGCTGCCGTGAATGAAAAAAATCCGCAACGTGAAGTGAGCATCCAAATTCAGGAAAGTAAACTCTCAAAAAGCCTGCATCCAATGGATGGAAAGCCGCTCCATTTCTCCATCAAAGGAGAAAATAATGTGGTATTCAGGCCCTATTTTGAGTTGCAGGATGAGTTGTTTACCTGTTATCCTGCATTTGCAGAGTAAAGTTCATCTATATATGCAAAAGGAAAATGTAAGTATGAAATTTGCACAACTCAATGTTAGAAAGGGAATCACCCTGTTCCTCATATTATGCTCCATGGCAGTGCATGGCCAGACTAATCTTGCATACAGTGCTGCAGCTTTGGCTGACACATCTCATATAGATCATCCTGCTGCGGCTGCCATAGATGGGGATACAGTTGATGGCGGAGGATGGGGAGTGGATGCGATGGATACGGTGGATCAAAGTGAAATTAATATTGCTCCAGGCGCCACAGCCACGGCTGACGAATCCAGTGAGAATGGTCCACCGTCGGGAGCCATTGACGGGGACACCACAGATTGGACAGGATGGTCTGTGACCTCTACTTTTGAACATGCACCCCACTGGATGGAGCTAACATGGGAATCTGCACAATCGGTAAACAAGGTGGTCTTATATACAACTTCAGCAGCAGATGGGGCCTATGCTTTGAGAGGATACCGGATTCAATACTGGGATGGCGCCGACTACCGGGATCTGGATACGATTAGCGGCAACAGGGAGGCTCGAATTACAAGC
>SDBV01009759.1_pt1 | contig 12688 bp, 12 predicted proteins | sample 2277081 | NCBI WGS metagenome assembly SDBV01 (sample SAMN10402039, study PRJNA504765) | marine sediment metagenome | isolation source: marine sediment core GS10_PC15, 223 cmbsf | place: Arctic Ocean: Southern Knipovich Ridge | collected 2010
ATAAAGGGGGATAGGGTTACCAAGAAAAACTAAAGGGGAGTGAGGTCAATAAACAATCTACTCCGGTAGTGACTTTACTAGGTTGCTTAAACTAAGTTGAGTAATCAATAGCTATTCTAGGTCGAAGACCTTACCTGGATTCATTATATTGTTCGGGTCAAAAGCCATCTTAACCCGTTTCATCAAGGCTATTTTGTTCTTATCCGCCGCCATATTAAGATAATCTTTCTTGGTAAAGCCAAGGCCGTGCTCACCAGATATTGTCCCGCCTAATGACACTCCCACCTCGTAAATTCTGGCAAGAAGTGCTTTTATCTTCTCTTCGGATTCGTCCGTTCCCTGGCTCATAGGATGTAGGTGCACGTTACCGTCCCCGGCATGTCCGTAGGAGATAAGCGGTATCCCATATTCACTAGCTATTACCTTTGCCCTCTCCACGAACTCAGCTATTCGGCTGCGGGGGACAACCACATCAGCCAAATCTGGCATTCCGAAATGCCTGACGGCGGGATAAAACTTTTCCCTGGACTCCAGAAGCCTTCTCTTGGCTCTCTCGCTGCCTGGGATAAAAATATCAACAGCACCGTGACTTAAGCAGATTTCACCGACATGACTAGCGATACGGTGAATCTCCTCTTCGCTATCTGCCTCGATAATTATCATGAGAAAGGCCTCATATTCATGTAAGGGGATTTCTTTTCCCGTGAACTGCTCAACCATATTGACTACGTCCCTGTCCATAAACTCTATGCCAACGGGAAGTATCCTTTCTTTAAGTATAGCCGGGACAGACTTAATAGCATCGTGCAGACTATGAAATGGAATAAAAACTATTTCCTTTCTTCCGGGAGGTGTGATAAGCCTCAACAAAACCTTGGTTATTACGGCTAGGGTTCCTTCCGAACCAACAATTAGCTGGGTCAGGTCATAACCAGTGGAGCATTTGACGAACTTTCCTCCCGTCTGTATTATTTCTCCGGTGGGCAGGACTGCCTCCAGTCCCAAGACAAAGTGTCTGGTTACTCCGTATTTAACGGCTCTCATTCCGCCGGCATTGGTGGCTACATTACCACCTATGGCAGCACTTGTCTCACCGGGATAGAGGGGGTAGTAAAGTCCATGCTCTTCCACAGCCTGATAAAGATCAGAAAGGATAACCCCCGCCTCAACAGTGGCCACGAAGTTATCCTCATCTACCTCCAGGATTCTATTCATCCTCTCCAGAGAGAGAACAATGCCTCTATAAATGGGCACCGCGCCGCCGGAAACACCAGTCCCCCCACCACGGGGAGTGACCGGGATTTTTCTTTCACTAGCCAGCTTTAGTATCTTGGCTACCGAGCCAGCATCCCCTGGCTTTACCACTACCTCAGGAAGAACTGGTTTTAACTTGGGTGTCTCATCCCGAGAATAATTCTCCCGTTCATCTCCGGTGAAGATATTTTTATCACCAACTATCTCAGCCAGTAACACTACCAGATTATCGGTTACCACCCCGTAATGACTTCGTACTTCCATCTGCCTATCCTCCATATTCACCTCTTAGTTGGATTCTCTATCATCCTGGCGAGTATTCCATAAACTTCTCCAGCTTTTTGGTCATTGCCTGCCAGTGGGTTCCCCTCCAGTAGATGCGGTGGCAGGCAGGGCACTCCATATACTGGCTTTGAGTCTTAAAGACATAGGGCGGCACCAGGTCTTTCACCTGCTCCCGGCTCTTCCTCACCAAGGGCTGATTGCACTCCAGACTGATAGAAAACGGTTGAAAGTGACAATCCAGCTTCAGAGTATCCATTACCTGACGCATTTGCCGCTCGGGTTCATCACTCTGGATATGAATAGCTTTGAGCCGCCCGCTGGTTACCACCCGCCTTCTCATAATCTGGGTATCTCTGGTTAATATTACTCTGTTCTCAGCCGTAGCAGTGTCTATCATTTGAGAATCACTGCTGCCCTCAAAGAACCGGGCATCATACCCCATTATCCTCAGCCACTTGGCTAGTTTACCCACATTATGGTCAACTATGAGTTTGAGAGTGCTTATTTACCCCACCCCCTCTCTTAGACTCTTTCCATCTTGGAGTTAGAACAATTTTACTGGTGCCACCCCTACTAAAAAAATAGGGTTACTTTTACAGGTGGAGTCGCATCCCTTCATAAGCCAAGGTGATTGGACTATTTAAGGTTGTCGCTACAGTGGCTATCTCAGTCTCTATCTCCTTCTCCAATCTGGGGGTCATATGAACCACAACTACCGGTGGCAGATAGCTCTTAAGCTCTCGGAAGCTGATTAGCTCCTGTTTTAACAGACTCGGGGTGAGATGGCCCGACTCTTTAGCAAACTCTTCATACCGGTTTGGTACCGTAATCTCGGTAATAAGTAAGTCAGGTGAAATGTGCTGCCAGCAGTCTAAACCTGGCCCGGTATCGGCGGTATAGAATACTGATTTACCCTCCGATGAGGTCACCTGGTAGCCAACGGTTGGGTCAGCGTGATTTACCGGCACAGCCAGGATGCTATAGCCTTCAATTTGCTCAACCCGGTACGGCTCTATTAGGGTGAACTTAATCGTTGGATTCCCCTCCGGCAATTCCAAGAACCTAGGATAAAGTTTACCATTCAGCAGATAGGTGGAGAGGGCATTATGTACAGCAAGGGTAGAATAGATACTGATAGTAGCATCGTGAAGGAAAAAGGTCATAGCAATAACCGGAATATCTCTAATATGGTCATAGTGTTGATGGGTGATGAAGACCGCCTTAAGCCTTTGTTGAGCCTCAAAGGATAGGCTAGAGGTAAGACAACCAGCGTCTATCGCCAGGGTGTCATCAATTAGTAGGCTAATGTACTTTGTATCTTTTGATTCGCAGTTGTGTGCCCCCAGCACCTGAATATTCACCGTCTTCGCTTAGCCCTCCAAGTTAATGAAATTTCTAATCCGAGATGAGGAAGGGGTTAAAATTTGTTTGGTAGTCATAAGTGTCAATTGCCTCCTTTTTCTTCAAGAAGTTTACCACCGCGTAGGTGAAAGGGGTAGCGATGGCTTCGATAATAATCTTCGCCAGCCAGTGATACAAAATCATTATAGGTACAAATGAAGGAGTTCCGATAAAAGCTAAGTTAATAAATATTAGGGTGTCCAATCCCTGTCCCACTATGGTGGAGCCGATAGTCCGGCTCCATAGCCAGCGTCCCCGGGTCAAAATCTTCATCTTCGCCAAGATAAAAGAGTTAGCGAATTCACCAACCAGGTAGCCAAAGAAGGAGGCGACGAGCAGTCTCGGCGTGTAGCCCAAAATACTCTCATAAGCCGCCTGCCCTTCCCAAAAAGGGGCTGGAGGCAGAATTTGCCCCACCCAGGCAAAGATAACGAAGATAAGGTTACACAGAAAGCCGAGCCAGATAACCCTTCTTGTCCAGCGATAGCCATAGACCTCGGTGAGGATGTCGCCGAAGATATAGCTCAGGGGGAAAATGATTATAGCTGCCGGTAGGATGAAGGGACCGAGGCTTATCACCTTTACGGCAATGATATTAGCGGTGATAAGGCTGGTGATGAAGATTGCGGTGATAACCACCAATCGGTGTGAGACGCCCATTTTTAAATCCAGTGTTGGCGACGGAAGAAGTAGAGCATACCGCTAACAATGACTATCCAGATAGCAAGCACCAAGATGAAAGAATAACTGGAGTTCTGGAAGGGTAAGGGGATATTCATCCCATAAACAGAGGCCACTACGGTGAGAGGCAGCAGGATAGTAGCAATGATGGTCAGCATTCGTATTACCTCGTTGGTGCGATTAGTCGCTAACGAATCATGAGTATCATTTAAACCCTCGATTACCTCTTTATACTCGTCCAGGCCATCCCAAATTTTATCCACATGGTCAACCGTGTCTCCAAAATATACGGCTAAATCCATCTGGGTGAAACGACGAGTCTTTGGCTCCAGACTGCCAATAACCGCTCTCATCGGCCAGATGGTGCGGCGAAAGGAAATGACATCACGTCGGAGCATAGAGATTTTCTCAATCGCCCGGGGCATTCCCCGACTGGAGAAAATATCATCCTCGGTGCGTTCAATATTTTCGCCAATCTTATTCAGTATTGGCAGACAGTAGTCAACCAGCCTATCAATGATACGGTAAAGGAGGTAACCAGAGCCCTGGCTGAGATTCTCCTGCCGTGACTCTTCATCAATCTGGCATTCCCGGAACAGCTTCACCAGCGGCTTGAGCTCTCCTTTGTGCAGAGTAATCAGGTATTTTGGACCAATAAAAACTGATACCTGGCTGGATGTAGTTACCCGTGCCTCCTTATGAAATACGGGGAAATGGAAAACTAAGAATAGATAGTCTTTGTATTCATCTATCTTGGGTCGTTGTATTCGGCTGAGACAGTCATCCAAATCCAGGGGGTGAAAGGGGTAATTTTGCGCCAGGTATTCTGTCTCTTGTTCTGTTGGTTTCTCAATGTTGACCCAGGTCAGGTCGCCCCAAGCAACTGTCTCCAAGTTTAATTGTCTTTCTTTTTTGCTGACTTGAGAAACACTCATCAGACACCCTTTCAGTATAGCTGGCTATATTTTACCACAATTGCCCACATAGATAAACACTTTGAACTTGTAGAGGAGCTACATTGACGATTCGCCTACCCTGTTCTATACGGGGAGGTGATGCCTATGCTAAACTGAAACCGACTTCTTCGCCGGCGGACCGGGGTTAGCTCGTTCCAAGGTCTGCAGGACTTAGGAGAAAGGAGGCGATGGTTTATGGCTTTGATAGAACTGGTTGGGAAGGCACAAACTGTTTTGGGGATAATTGAGGGTAAGGACTTGGGAGTCACACTGCCCCATGAACATTTATTCTTTGATGGCAAGCCCAGTTTTAGCGAACCAAGTGAAGCCAGTGACAAGGGTCTCGCCTATGAGCCGGTCGGTTTGAGAAACCTAAGTTGGCTTCGCTACCATTCGTTTGAGAATCTAGATAACCTGCAGCTACTTGATGAACAAGAAGCTATTGATGAGGCGATGTTTTTCAAGAAAGCCGGGGGCAATACCATTGTCGATGTTACCACCGTTGGCATTGGTCGTGACCCCCAAGCACTAGCACGTATCTCGCGAGCTACTGGACTAAATGTGGTCATGGCGGCGGGGTATTATACCGCGCTATCCCATGGTCCCGGCATGTCTTCCAAGACGGAGGAGGAGATTACTGAGGAGATGGTGCGAGATATAGCTACAGGGATTGGCGTTAGTAACATCCGGGCTGGAATCATTGGTGAAATTGGTTGTTCCTGGCCATTGGAGGATAATGAGCGGAAAGTCCTGCGTGCTGCTGCCCGTGCCCAACAGCGTACCGGTGCACCCCTAACCATACACCCCGGACGTAACCGGAAAGCACCCTTCGAGATTATTGAAATTCTTGGTGAAGCCGGTGCTGACCTTAGCCGGGTGATTATGAGCCATATTGATATCCGTGTCCGCGACCACGGCGAACGCCGCCGATTAGCCGAAACGGGCTGCTGCCTCGAATATGACGTATGGGGGTGGGAAGGCTACTACCCTTCGTACATGACAACGGAGGATTTTCTGGATATGCCAAACGATGCACAACGTATCTGCGAAGTCCTTCAACTTATTGATGAGGGATACCTGAGTCAAATCCTTATCTCTCACGACGTTTGTCGAAAGTCACAGCGGGTCCGTTATGGTGGCTGGGGCTACGCTCACATCTCAAACTATGTAGTGCCTTCAATGCTCGAAAGAGGCATGACTCGGGAGCAGATAGACACCATCATGGTTGAAAACCCGAGACGGTTACTCTGCTTTGTTTGACTCAGCCTGTAAGCTCTTCATGGTAAACAAAAAGGTCTGAAATGCCACCACTGGAAAAGGGGAGTGCCGAAACTGAGGCACCGGCGGCTACCTCTGGGGTTCGATAATTACCTTGATAGAATTCTGGGCATCGGCGACGAGCTGGAAGCCTGAGCCGGTCTCTGCCAGACCCAGGCGATGGGTAATCATCTGGCACACCGGGACGGTGCCAGCCCGAATTAACTCCAGCGCTGTTTGGTAGTCAGCCGGGCTGCCGGCATAGGAGGTGGTGAGTGTTACATCGTTGCGCCAAAAAAGCTCATTTATTGAAACTGGTATGGTAACGCCGGCATTTGTTGGCGCAAAGAAGAGAACAGTGCCCCCACGCTCAACTGATTGTAAGGCTTGGGCAATGGCTGACGTGGCGCCGGTGCACACTATCACCAGGTCAGCCAGGCGACCCTGATTGACCTGACGTAGGCAGGCGGGCAAGTCTTCTTCAGCATGGATGATAGCATCAGCCCCAAGCTGTTGCGCCGCCTCCAGCCGGTAGTTGTTTATGTCTGTCGCTATCACCCGACCGGCTCCCAGTGTGCGGGCTAGCTGCACATGGAGCAGCCCGGCAATACCACTGCCAATGACGAGCACACTGCTACCTGGCTGAATGTGTGCCAGTCTTTGTCCGCGCAGAATGCAAGCCAACGGTTCAACAAACGTTGCCTCTTCATAAGATACTTCGTCGGGTAACCGGAATACCCCACGGTCTACATTGATGGCTGGCAACCGAATATACTCAGCAAAACCACCGGGGTCAAAATTCGTCCGGCGCAGAGTGTCGCAAGCGGTGTGATGACCGCTCAGGCAGTAGTGACATGTGTTGCAGGGGACATGGTGAGCTGCGGTTACTCGGTTACCCTCTTGGTAGTGCTCCACCCCGTCCCCCACAGCTACAATCTGCCCACCAATCTCGTGACCCAGCACCAGGGGAGCCCGGTCAAGGCGGTACCACTCCATCACATCACTACCACAGATACCACTAGCCTCTACCCGCACCAGTAGCTCACCCGGACCGATTTGCGGGACAGGCATCTCCTCTGTCCGCACATCACGGTTGTTATACCACATAGCGACACGCATAGTATTTCTCACTCAGCGGGTCACGACTTCTTCGCTAAATAACTCTTGAGCTTCTTTTGGGGTTGCCTTTTGGTGAATTATGGCACGTATCGCCTTAATCATCGCCACCGGGAAATCATTTTGCCAGATGTTCCTGCCCAGGTTCACCCCTATGGCACCTTTTTGCATGCCGTCATAGACAAACTCGAACACCTCAAGCTCGGTATCAACATGGGGCCCGCCGGCCATAATCACGGGAACAGGACAACCCCTTACTACCCGGTCGAAGTCTTCACACCAGTAGGTTTTTACCACACGGGCTCCCAGCTCAGCAGCGATGCGGCAAGACAAGGCAAGGTAGCGGGCGTCCCGTTTTTCCATCTCCCTACCCACCGCGGTAACTGCCATTACTGGTATGCCATACTTTTCTCCATCATCAACAAGCTTCGATAAGTTTAATAAAGACTCTTTCTCATAGTCACTACCAACAAAGATAGAAATACCCACCGCCGAAACGTTAAGGCGGATAGCCTCCTCCATAGAGGTAGTAATTCCTTCGTTAGCCAGGTCTTTGCCCACCATACTGGTGCCGCCGGATACCCTTAGAATAACCGGCCTGGTGTTGTCGGGGTCTACTGATGAGCGTAACACGCCCCGGGTAATGAAGATGGCATCAGCATAAGGCAGGAGGGGCTCAATAGTTTTACGTGGTTCTTCCAATCTCCTGGTGGGGCCTTGAAAGTATCCGTGGTCTACTGGCAAGAAGAGGGCATGTCCGTCTGCTTGGATAAGTTGTGCCATACGGTTTGCCATTCCCCATTCCATCTTAATCATCTCCGTTCATATTTGGTCTATTGTCCGGTTGTAGTGGGCTATTATACCCTAAGGATTATACCACAAAGACGCCAGTTGAGTTGATATTGCTAGTTCGAGAAAGCGTGAACCGGTCAGGTTCGAAAGGTGGCTTCCCCAGCTTCAGTCTTAAATTAACTACCGCCGGGAATAGAGTCCAAAAATTTTTGCACTCATTAACCCTTTATCATTGGGTAGATGTTTTGGCATTCGGTCTCTTTAATCAAGAGACCGGCAATAATGCAGATTAGTGTTGCCGCCAAGAACAACACGAAGCCACTCTGATAAGCAGACACGGGGTAGACTCTAGCCCCTTCTACCATTACACCCTGCCAGCCAAGGTCAAGCGAATAGCCGAAAAGAGGCTGCAATAAGGCTACACCAAGAAGGACACCGGTATTGGCAAAACCCATGGCTAGTCCTGAAACCGTTGGCGGGTTGACCTCTTTAGCACAGGCGAAGCTGATTATCATCACAGTTGCCGAAGCACCCATGAAGAAGTATATTGGGTAAAGAAACTGTGGTGGTGGTTTCCCGCCATTCCATAAGATTATTACCAGCCATATAGCTAAGCTAGCTGAAGCGAATAGGATAATGGGCAGCTTCCGCTTTACCATAAGCTTATCAGAGATGTAACCAACCAGCGCCAGCCCAACTAGTTGACCAATCGTCCCTACAAACATATAGTTTGCCGCCGCCTCGCGTGACATGCCATAAACCTGCATCATATAGGGAACGCCCCAGGTAGTGATAAAGACACCAAATGGGGCATAACCCCCCAGGGCTGCTAGCAGCGGAGGCCAGGAACGCCTGTTACCAAGCACCATCTTGAGTTTTGTCATCAGACTGATATTTGGGACACTGATTACGGGTTGGAAAGGTGCCTGGCTTGGACCTGATTCATAGCTTTCAATCTCAGCTATTGAGGGTAAACCAATATCAGTGGGACGATTCTTTACTATTAACCAGCACATTGCCGCGATGGCGAGGGCAACCAGGCCGATTAACTGAAAGGACATCCGCCACCCGGTGTGGACAACCAGAATAGCCAGCGGTGTTGTCCCCAGAAGCGCCCCTATTTGAACCGCTGCTGCTGCCAGCCCACTCATAGTAGCGAACTCACGAACTCGGAACCATTCTATTAGCACCTTCAGGATGCAAAGCCACATTACACCAACACCGATTGCCACCAGGAACCGACCGATATAGGCTACCAGGAGAGTGGGAGCTAGTCCGAACACAATGGAACCCAAACCAGCAGCCAAGCTGCCCAGGATTATCGTTCTCCTCGAACCCAGTGTGTCAACCATAATTCCAGCCGGGATTTGCACCGCTGCGTAGGCAAAAAAATACATGGCGGCTAGACTGCCGAAGGCGATTGCGGTGAGACCGAATTCAGCCATTACCCGGTCAGCAACAACTGTTGGTGCTACCCTCTGGAGCATATTATTGAAATCGGCCACAATCAGAGTGCTCAGTATAAGCCATCTAAGGCGCAAAACCCTGGCTACTTGCTTTTGCCATCCCTGTTGGTTCATAAGAATATTATTGCCTTTTTTAACTTGCTCTGGCTCCGGATAGTATGGTCTCACCTCGTTTATTCTATGCTCGTGTCTCTCAGTTTACAAGGAGAAAGCTTAAATTCAGTGGTAGGAAAGAGGATTATTGCTAGATAGCAACCAACTTGATATACTGAAGGGGTATTTTAGGTTATGTCAGGCTAAAGATGGAACCCACCTGGAGACACAAGATTAAGCTCAGGATTAAGAAGGCATTGGGAATGAACATATTCCTGTGCGATAGCTGTAAGTGGAATTGGCGCAGCGCTTGCCATGATTCAGCCCGCCCCAACGCCACCTGGTGCCCGGACTACGAAAAACGAGGTAAGTAAACTCCGGTTATCCCTGAGGCATTCCCTGACATTGGGTGGTTTAGCTAGAGCCTCTATTTTCTTTCTAAAATCATAGCCATCCCCTGACCACCACCAATACACAGTGTTACCAAACCGAACTTAAGGTCTCGACGCATCATTTCATAAGTGAGGGTGACTATGATCCTGGTGCCAGTACAGCCTATGGGATGCCCCAGTGAAATGCCACTCCCATGAGAATTTGTCTTTTCGTAATCAAAACCAAGCTCTCTCATTACTCCGATGGCCTGGGAGGCAAAGGCTTCATTTAATTCGATGTAGTCTATGTCCGCTAGGCTGAGTCCAGCCAGTTTAAGCGCTTTCTTGGTTGCAGGGACAGCTCCAAGCCCCATATATGCCGGGTCAACCCCGCCAGAGGCGTAAGACCTGATAGTTGCCATCGGCTCTAGCCCCAGCTCCTTTGTCTTCTCGGCTGACATTACTACTACAGCCGCAGCGCCATCGGTTATCCCTGATGCATTCCCGGCCGTAACTGACCCGTCCCCCTTAAACACGGGGGGCAGCTTAGCTAACAGCTCTATAGAGGTCTCTCTGGGGTGTTCGTCAGTGTCAAATAGTTTAACCTCTTTCTTCTGCTTAATTTCTACGGGGACTATCTCTTCTCTGAATATGCCATTCTTTATCGCTGTCAGCGCCCTTTGGTTACTCATCAGGGCGAGTTTATCTTGCTCTATCCTGGTTATGCCGTACTTCTCAGCAATATTTTCCGATGTTACCCCCATATGATAATCATAGAATATTTCCCACAATCCATCATAGACCATACCATCGACCATCTCAGCATTGAACATCTTGGCTCCCCACCTGGCCTTAGGCATATAGTAAGGAATGGAACTCATACTTTCCATGCCGCCGGCAATGATAACCTCAGCGTCACCAGCCTTTATTGCCTGGGCAGCCAGAGCAACAGACTTCATTCCCGAGGCGCAAATCTTGTTTATGGTAGCGGCAGTTACCTCCTTGGGGATACCGGCATAGATTGATGCCTGCCGTGCCGTGTTTTGACCTTGACCTGCCTGGACAACATTGCCCATTAAGACTTCGTCTATCCTTACCTCTTTTAAGTTATCATCCCAGTCATGGTATTTCTTTTCCAGCTCAATCAAACCGATGTCTTTTAAAACCTCAGGGGCATAGCTTAACATCTCAGGGTCTCGCTTGGGTCTTAGTCCAGCCCTCTTCAGCGTCTCCTTAATAACAATGCTACCTAGCTTTACTACTGGGACATCCCGCAGTGCCCCACCATAATTGCCTATAGCCGTTCTCACTCCACTAACAATCACCGCTTCACTCATAAAGTTCCTCCTTACTTGATAGAGCTAGGTCTTTATTGGGATTTCATTTGTTATAGTCGTAGAACCCCTTCCCCGTCTTGCGTCCCAGCCGGCCGGCAGTAACCATTTTCCTAAGCAGGGAAGGCGGAGCATATTGAGGCTCCTTAAATTCCTCGTACAAGCCATCGGCGATGAAAAGAACAACGTCATTGCCGACAAGGTCAGACAAGGTCAGCGGTCCCATTGGATGATTCAAACCCAGGGTTATCCCGGTATCAATGTCCTCCTTGGTGGCAATACCAATGTCTAACATACGGATGGCATTGAGTAAGTAAGGTATTAGCAGGCGGTTTACAATAAAGCCCGGCGTATCCTTAGCAATGACAATGGTCTTTCCCAGGGATTTGCCGAAGTTCTGACCGGTTTCAAGGGTTTCATCGCTGGTAGCAATGGTCTTAACGATTTCCAGCAGTTTCATAACCGGCACTGGGTTAAAGAAGTGTAGCCCCAGCACCTTATCTGGCCTACCGGTTACCATCGCCATATCAATGATAGATAAACAAGAGGTATTAGTCGCCAGGATAGCATGCTTGGGGCAGATTTTATCCAGCTCAGCAAGTATCTTCTTCTTTAACTCCATGTTCTCGATAGCTGCTTCTACCACCAGGTCACGGTCATTGAAATCCTTAGTATCAGTGGTGCCTTTGATGCGGTTAAAGATACTGTCCTTGTCCGGCGGGGAGAGTCTACCTTTCTCCACATCTCTATTCAATCTGGAATCGATAGATGCCAGCCCCTTATTTAGCAGTTCATTGTTTATCTCCGAGACTATCACCTCATAGCCTGCCTGAGCGCAGACCTGGGTGATACCAGAACCCATCAATCCGCAACCAACGACACCGACCTTCTTAATATCCATAGTCCTCCTTTTCCTTTTAATATAAGCTACTTGGCTTTAAAATCTGGTCTTCTCTTTTCTAGGAAAGCTGTCGTCCCCTCAGCAAAGTCCTCTGTACCAGTGAGGTAAGCTTCCAGGGAGTACTCCAGCCGCAAGCCTTCCTCCAGAGTCAAGCTGCAACCCCTGACCATCGCCTCTTTAGCGGCTCTTACTGCTAGAGGTGCCACCTGACAGATGGCTTCAGCCCATTCCCTGGCTTTGGGCATAACCTCTTCTGGAGGGACAACCTCGTTGACTAAGCCGATGCGGTATGCTTCCTGAGCATCGATAAGTCTGCCCGTGAGCACTATCTCGGCCGCCTTACACCACGGAAGCATTCGGGGTAGCCTCTGGGTACCTCCCCAACCAGGTATCAAACCCAAGGTTACCTCCGGTGTGCCCAAACGTGCTTTCTCTGAGGCTATCCTTATATCACAAGCCAGGGCTACTTCCAGCCCACCCCCTACCGCCACACCATTGATAGCCGCAATGAGTGGCTTCCATATATCTAGTCCGCGCCATATAGAATCAGGGAATGCCCAGGGACTATCCCGATGCTCTCTCAGAAAAGGCAGGGTATCTTTGATATCAGCGCCGGCCGAGAAGGCTTTTTCGCCAGCACCAGTAATGATGCCAACCCATAGCTCAGGGTCATCCCGGAAGTCTACCATTGCCTCGTGTAGTTCTCGAACTACCTCCATGTTTATGGCATTTACCGGTGGGTGATTAATGGTGAAGATAGCAATTTTGCCTTCCTTCTTAT
>SDBV01009760.1_pt1 | contig 12688 bp, 11 predicted proteins | sample 2277081 | NCBI WGS metagenome assembly SDBV01 (sample SAMN10402039, study PRJNA504765) | marine sediment metagenome | isolation source: marine sediment core GS10_PC15, 223 cmbsf | place: Arctic Ocean: Southern Knipovich Ridge | collected 2010
CACAGAGAACAATAAAACCCACTGTTGAGATCATATTCTTTTATCTCCTATCTTTCGAATATAGGTAACCGATAGACCAACGGTGATTAGAATGAGTGAGATAACAACGGGGAGATAACCAGGATCTATTACGAATTGCAGCCCCGTCATATCCATCTCCAACACACCCTTTATCACGAAATCCCCCAGTTTGTCAGCCACGGAGAGTTCCATAGGCTCGACAAAGTTATGGCCCTCCCATTTTTCAACGATAATACGGTAACTTGCGGCGCTGCTGCCTGTCCTCTCAGCATGCCTGTAGCGGAAGGCGAACTTCCCGGACTTGACAAACTGTCCCGGGGCGAGGGTGGATTCGTTTTCCTTGTCATCAACCATAACAAGCCGTATTTCCGTTGCATAAGAAGCCTGATAGATTTTCAAGACGCCTATTTGCAGGGGTCTGTTCACCTCGATGGCAAAGGAATCTTTCACGAGCTCTCCATTTTTTTCTATGTCCACAACAGATATCCAGTCCTTCGGCCTGCCGTCGGGATACTGAAGGAACTCGAATGCCTCCAGTCTCAGGACCTGCCCTCCCGGTAGATTCACCTCGTCTCCTTCAGCGAGATATTGAAATCCCTCTTTCCTCCCGGTAGAACTGATTATTCCCCCTACGATAAGGAGGAGGATGCCCAGATGGATCAGATCCACCCCTATCCTCATTCTCGCCTTCTTTCTCAGCTCTCTGATCAGTCTGTCAATAGCGCATACGGCCAGGTTGACAAAAAAGAAGAGTGCCGGCACCAAAAATAGAATGGAACGAAAGAAAATATGAAACTGGGTTGCTACGATTACACTGGCCAAAAGGGGCGGATATTGGCTTTGATAAAAGCTAATTTCCTTTCCCTGCGGAATGAGTGTGGCTAGAATAGAGGTAATGGCTATATACAGGATAAGAGCCACTGCCAGCTTTACGGATTTGAAAACATTCAGTATCTGCCTCATCTAATCTCCTCTGTACAGATTTCTCTAAACTGATTTACTCCGGCAAAGAATTCACGCATCAGGATAACGAAGTAATAGGCTTTCTCGGAGCTCAAGCTGAGTGTCCCTTTCCTGACTCTGACGACGCCGAGCAAAAACGAGATGAGAATCTCCCTCCATATAAAGAACAGGTAGAAGACTCCGTATTTCTTTTTCATGAATTCCAGGTTCAGGGAGGTGCCAAAGAGCTTCATCAGGAAGTCGTATCGGGCCCTCTCACGCAGCGGAAATTTACTCTTTGCCATGATCGGAAGCCTGCCTGATTTTACCCGATTCATGTAATCCTCAACACTGAAGATGTTGGCATAAAAAATACCGTTGAGAAAGCCAAAGGCCCCGGCCCCGACTCCGGCATATTCGTCGTAATCTACGATATATTCATCGATCATTCTACCCTCACGGTCCGCTCGATATCGCTCTCTATGGCTGAAACACCAAGCGGATGTCATGTAATAGACATCCTGCAGCTCTCTAAGGATTCTCTGGTAGAACCGCTTCTCTCTCGGATAACTGATCCGCTCGTGCTGGGGAAGCAAGCCTTTTGCGGTTTGCCTGGATTCCATCAGAGGGTAGAACGTGATTTGATCCACCTCTAGCTCTTTCAGGACTTTGATATCCTCCAGGATTGATTTGAGTCCCTGAGAGGAGAAGTTATAAATCATATCCACGTTGACCGTAGCGAAGCTTTCCTGGGCAAGCGCAATCCGACGCTTGATCTCGGAGGTTGATAAGCAGGCTTGGTGTCTGTTGATCCTGCGGAGAAGGTCTCTATCAAAGGTTTGTACGCCGATAGAGAGCCGCTTGACTCCGGCTTCTTTAAGGATTTTCAACGTATTGGGCGTTAAATGCTGAGTATGGGTCTCGACAGAGATCTCCTCTACAGGCCAGGTCGTCTGGATCATCTCAAGGAGGGAGGCCAGCTTTTCGGGAAGAACCGTAGGCGTTCCCCCGCCCACATAGACAGCTGTGAAACGAAAGCCATCTGCCGCTAAGAGCTCGATCTCACGCTCGAGGCAATCAAAGTAACGCTTCGCAAGGGACTCTTCAAAGGGGATCCGATAGAAGGAACAGTACGGACAGAGAGTCTCACAGAAGGGAATATGCGCATAGAGCACATAGTCTTTGCCCGCAAAGGGATGGAGAACCGGTGGACAGGCAGTCCGCCGCAAGGTGAAAGACCGTCTGGCGATATTTCTCATGTACCATGTCAGGAGTTTCTCGATTACCATATTATCCTTAATTCCCTGGTATCCTGAGATGCCTGCTATTAGAAAATAGCTTTGTATCAGGAAATAGCTAAAAGAAAAGCGCCTCTATTATAACCTCACATTGCAATATGTCAACGTTTTTGGAAATTGATCCTATTTACAGATGCGACTCGTATGCCATTCTCCATACCACCGCCTAAGGGTGGGTTGAAAGAGGGGGAAAGATATGATAGATCAGGTACAAAGGCATTTAGCGCTGCGTTAGGCCACTTCAATTAGAGGACTTCAACAAAGGGACTATGTATCAATATGATGGAATTTCAGGATATCCTAAAGCCGATCTCTCAGGAGATCAAGCTGGTCGTGGGCGAGCTGAATACACAGGTTCGAAAAATCTGTGATGATCAGGGTTTAGATACGTCTTGCAGAAGGGAGGTCTGTCGAGCCGTTCAACATCTGTTCAATATTTCGGGAAAATTGTTGCGACCGGCCCTCGTGCTGCTGGCGGGAAAAAGCGTCAAAGATGCCAAAGGCTCCGCCAATGAAGAGCTAATAAGCATGGCCGTGGCGGTCGAGTTCCTCCATTCGGCTTCTCTGGTACACGATGATATTATAGATGAATCGGAGATACGCAGAAATCAGCAGTCTCTCAACAACAGATTCGGAAATCATCTTGCCGTTCTTGTGGGAGACATCCTCTACTCTCAATTCTTCACAATCGTAACAAACCTCAAAACCGTGCCTTCCGATAGAAAGATCAGGTTATTGGAGGTTTTCTCGAACGTCACGAAGCGAATGTGCATCGGTGAGATTTACGAGCAGCACATCAGGAGCAGCGGAGTCGAGCCGTCACTCAAAGACTATCTATTCATTATTGAGAGCAAGACCGCCTACCTCATGTCTATGTGCTGCTTCTCAGGGGCGTTGCTGGGCGGAGCAGACGAAAGGCACCTCAAAAAGATAACCGATTGGGGGCTCTACCTCGGTCTGGCCTTTCAAATCGTAGATGATTATCTGGATGAAGACTCGATTTTTAACGAAAAGCCTGCCCTGCTAAAAAAAGCAGGCGAGTTTATAGCCCTGGCCGAAGAGCAGATGGAGCCCCTAAACCCGACTTCCACGGGCCAGTGTCTCGAACAGATCGGAAGGTATGTCATCGGCAGAATCGGTTAGACAGGTTGGAACGTTAGAATAATGGACTTGACAGTCACATAACACTTGGCTGCATATAGAAAATAGATTAAAATGTTTGAGTTGTGGGCGCAGCCAGCGATAAGGATAATCAAAACATGAATAACATCGATCTCAAACCGGCGAAGAGGGTTCTCATCGAAATCGAAGAACTGACGGCCGGAGGGCAGGGTGCTTCCAACTTTCTCATCCCTCTGCTGCAGAAAATTCAAGACGCCTACGGTTACCTCCCGGTCCCTGTTCTTTCTTACGTGAGTGAAAGGACACGAATTCCAACGAGCCGTATGTACGGTGTTATCACCTTTTACTCTCAGTTCTACACGGAACCCCATGGAAGGCACACTATACGCTGCTGTGAGGGTACGGCATGCCACGTGAAAGGCAGCAGACGGGTTGCCGAGACCATCGAAAGGGAGCTGGGGATCGAGGAGGGAGAGAGCACCGACGATATGCGTTTCACCTTCGAAAAGGTAGCCTGTCTGGGCACCTGTTTTCTGGCACCCGTTATGATGATCGACACTGATTACTATGGACAACTCACACCGGATAGGATTTCTGGTATTCTGAAATCATACGAATGAGATGAACGGATATGAAAGACGATAAGATAGCAACCACCGAAGATCTCGCTAAGTATCGCGAAAGGGCGCTGAAAGCGCGATCCGCATTCCGTTCCAGAGTGCTGATCTGTATGACCGGCTGCAGAGCCATGGGAGCTCTGGAAGTAGGAGAAGCCTTTCGCAAAAAGCTCAGAGAGGCAAATCTAACGAAGGATTTCGAGGTGGTTGAAGTAGGCTGTCTTGGACAGTGCTCCCGTGCGCCCCTGCTCCTAATCGAGCCGCAGGGATACATCTACGGCGGTGTCAAACCCGACGATGTGGACGAGATCATAGACACAACCCTTCAGAAGGGAGAGCCTTTAAAACGCCTCTGTTCAGGATCCAATGGAGGAGTGACGACCACGATGGGCGAGGTTGGTTTCTACAGGAATCAGAGGCGCGAAGTTCTGCAGTACTGTGGACGTATCGATCCGAAGAGTATCGATGATGCCATCGCTCATGATGGCTATTCGGCGGCCGCCAAAGCACTGACCACCATGAGTCCGGAAGAGCTTATTTCTGAGGTATACGATTCCGGCCTTCGCGGACGTGGCGGCGCAGGTTTCCCGACCGGGCTCAAATGGCGATTCGGCAGAGAGGCTCCTGGTGATGAAAAGTATCTTGTCTGTAACGCGGACGAGGGAGACCCGGGGGCCTTTATGGATCGCGCCCTTCTCGAAGGGACTCCCCATCAGGTCATCGAAGGCATGCTCATCGCAGCCTATGCTATCGGCGCTTCTCGAGGCTTTATCTACGTACGTGCCGAATATCCCATCGCCGTAGAACATGTGAACCAGGCCATAGAGCAGGCCTGCAACCGCGGTCTGCTGGGTGAGAACATATTCGGGTCGGGATTCAATTTTGATATAGAGGTGAGGATGGGTGCCGGCGCCTTTGTCTGCGGCGAAGAGACTGCGCTGATTGCCTCTCTCGAGGGGCAACGAGGTATGCCACGACCTCGTCCACCTTTCCCAGCAAGGAGCGGATTCCTGGGTAAACCAACGATCATCAACAATGTGGAGAGTCTTGCCAACGTGCCCATAATTATCGGCAAGGGAGCGCACTGGTACGGTAAGGTCGGTACCGAGAAGAGCAAAGGAACAAAGATAGTCGCTCTCGCCGGAAAGGTGAAAGACACGGGACTCGTCGAGGTGCCCATGGGCATGACGTTGCGACAGATCGTCTTCGACGTTGGCGGGGGAGTGCCGGATGACCGTCGATTCAAGGCAGCCCAAATGGGAGGTCCCTCCGGCGGCTGTGTACCGGAGCAGTATCTCGATCTCCCGATCGACTACGATTCGGTCCAAGAGGTAGGGGCCATTATGGGCTCCGGCGGCCTGATCGTAATGGACGAGAAGACCTGCATGGTAGACGTAGCGCGGTTCTTCCTTGCCTTCACCCAGAACGAATCCTGCGGCAAATGTGTGCCCTGTCGGGTCGGGACTCGCCATATGGTCGATATCCTGGATCGAATCTGCGCAGGGCAAGGCGAAGCCGGTGATATAGGCAAGCTGGAGAGACTGGCCTCCTCGATCAAAACCTCGTCTCTCTGCGCCCTGGGTCAAACTGCTCCCAATCCGGTGCTGACCACCATCAGATACTTTCGGGACGAGTATGAGGCACATATCCAAGAGCGCAAATGCCCGGCAGGGGTCTGCCGCCCTCTCATAACATATGGAATAGATCCTGAAGCCTGTACCGCCTGCGGCAAATGCAAAAAGGCGTGTCCTGTAGATTGCATCAGCGGTGCGAGGAAGATACCCCATGAGATAGATCAGCCGCGCTGTATAAAATGCGGCTCCTGTCTCGATGTCTGTCCCTTTGACGCCGTTAAGATCTCATAAGGTGTCCTGCAAACCGTGAAGTTGAGACTGAGGAGAATCGATAGCAATGGATGATATCACCCTGACGATAAATGGGCGCACGCTTGCGGTAAAAGACGGGCAAACTATCCTGCAGGCGGCGCTGGCCAACGGTATAGACATCCCTCACCTCTGCTACGATCCGCGGATCACTCCCACCGGAGCGTGCCGGTTGTGTCTTGTCGATATCGATGGTGAGAAGTCTCTCCAGACATCCTGCACCCGTGAGGCAGAAGACGGAATGGTGGTCCGGACCGATACCAAAGAGCTACTTGCCCTGCGAAAGACCACTCTGGAGCTCTTGATGAGCGAGCACCGTCTCGCATGCACCACTTGCGACAGGGACGGCGATTGCCTTCTGCAGGATTATGCTTACGAGTACCAGATCAAGGAAGATGAGTTCCCTAAGATCGAGCTCAATCTCAAAGCCAGGAACTTCACGAGTGGCCACGGGGGCATGCAGTATGACCCGACAAAGTGTGTTCGCTGCCAGCGATGTATCAGGATCTGCTCCGAAGTTCAGATGGTCGAGGCCCTCAGCCTGAGAGACCGGGCGGGAGACGTGCTGGTCACTACCGGATTCGATGTGGACCTCGACGCATCAACCTGTGAGCTGTGCGGTCAGTGCCTGAGCACATGTCCTACCAGCGCCCTGTACGAGCGTGCTGCCGTGGGGCAGGGCCAGGCAAAGGATCTCATCAAGACCAGGACGACCTGCCCCTACTGCGGCGTAGGGTGTCAGATCGATCTCAATGTGAGCAGGAAAACAGGGCGCATCGTCAGAGTGACCAGCGAGGTTGGCTGTACACCAAATGACGGAAATACCTGCGTAAAGGGCCGGTTCGGAATGGACTTTATCCAAAAGGAGGATCGTCTCACAAAGCCGCTCATAAAGGAGAACGGAAGCTTTAGAGAAGCGTCCTGGGACGAAGCTCTGGATTTGGTAGCAGCCAGGCTGGGTGAGATCAGGAACAGCCATGGAAGCGATGCCATCGCGGGTCTCAGCTCTGCCAAGACCACCAACGAAGACAACTACATCATGCAGAAGTTTGTTCGTGCTGTTATCGGCACCAACAATGTGGATCACTGCGCCCGACTCTGCCACGCCTCCACCGTCGCGGGGCTGGCCCGGGCGTTCGGAAGTGGGGCCATGACCAACAGCATTGCCGAGTTTCGCAGCACACCGCTGATCTTTGTTATCGGATCCAACACCACCGAGTGTCACCCCGTGATGGGAATAATGATCCGTCAGGCCGTAGCCCAAGGGAAAACGACGCTTCTTGTTGCTGATCCAAGACGAATCTCTCTGACGGAGATAGCGACCCTGCACCTGCAGCAGAAATCCGGCACAGATGTGGCTCTCGTGAACGCCATGATGAACGTGATTCTCGAAGAGGGGCTCGAGGACAGAGACTTCATCGAGCAGCGCACCGAGGATTTCGACAGGCTAAAGGAGGCGGTGTCGGCAATGTCTCCGGATGTCGCTTCGAAAATCACTGGGATACCTGCCGAAGATATCAGGGAGGCGGCCAGGCTCTATGCCGGTGCATCGAGCGCGTCGATTGTCTATTCCATGGGAATCACCCAACACGCAACAGGCACAGACAACGTTCTCTCCCTGGCAAATCTGGCCATGCTCACAGGGAATGTGGGTAAGATTCATGCAGGCGTTAATCCGCTTCGAGGCCAGAATAACGTCCAGGGTGCGTGCGATCTCGGTGCTCTTCCCAACGTCTACAATGGATACCAGGCGGTAACTGATTCTAAGGTTCATGAGAAGTTCGAAGCCGCTTGGAAGGCGAAACTATCGGATAAACCGGGCTTGACGGTAGTCGAGATTATGAATGCAGCGGCGGAGAAGGGGATCCGTGGGCTCTACATCATGGGGGAGAACCCGATGCTCAGCGATCCGGACATCAACCATGTGAGGGAAGCGCTGGAAACCGTCGATTTCCTCGTGGTGCAGGATATCTTTCTCAGCGAAACCGCCGAGCTGGCCGACGTTGTGCTTCCAGCTTGCTGCTTCGCGGAAAAGGACGGTACATTCACCAATACAGAGCGCCGCGTGCAGCGGGTGCGTCGGGCAGTGCAACCCCCTGGTGAGGCCAGGGAAGACTGGCGTATCATCTGCGACCTGGCCTCAAGAATGGGTTACACGATGAACTACGCCGACGCCTCCAAGATTCAGGAGGAAATCGCATCTCTGACACCAATCTACGGTGGTATTACCTACGATAGACTCGAAGAGGTGGGCCTGCAGTGGCCGTGTCCCGATAGGGAGCATGCCGGCACTCCGTTTCTCCATGAGGGACGGTTCACACGGGGAAGAGGGAAGTTTCATGCAGTCAGTTTCCTGCCGCCGAAAGAAATGCCGGATGAGGAGTATCCCTTGATCCTGACGACAGGCCGGATGCTGGAGCACTGGCACACGGGCACGATGAGCAGACGGTGCGATGTGTTGGATAATCTGGTTCCCCACGGCACCCTCGAGATCAATCCCCGGGACGCATCGGCTATCGGCATTAGAAACGGAGAAATAGTGGTTGTCAGTTCCCGCCGGGGCCGCATCGAGGTGCCGGCCGGAATCATGGATCGGGTTAACACTGGTACCGTATTTCTGGCCTTTCACTTCAAGGAACATCCGGCCAACGCGCTGACGATCGCAGCACTGGATCCCATAGCCAAGATACCGGAGTTCAAGGTATGCGCTGTAAAAGTGCAGAAGTCTTGATCGCAGCTGGACAGGCGCAAACTGCCTGGTAAAAGACCACCTGCAAACAGGCTGTGTGAATACTCCCTTGAACTTTTGAAAGCATACTGCTATATTGCATCGAATTATAAGCAAAATACTTATCAATCTCTGTGCTGATCAGCCCGAGGGGGATGATACTGATTCCGTTGATCGCAAGCATATTCATTTCCTCCGTATATCTTTTGATAGCCGTCCTGTATGTCGTTCTGTTTTATACCGAAAGGCCGGTATTCCATAGGCTGGCTCGGTATCTGACCCTGGGGAATCTTTCTGTGCACCTTGTATCTGTTGTTTCCGCGGGTATAGTCGAAGGCAGGATTCCGCTCACATCTACGTACAGGGTGATCTCATTCTTGACGATGATAATCGCCGGGATCTATATTTTTGTCGAGCACAGGCTGAGAGCTAGATCTCTGGGAGCCTTTGTATTCCCACTGATTTTCATCTTTCACCTGGTTTCCTTCTTTGGCTTCGGTGTTATTTCACAGGAGCTGGATATCTTCAAAACACCTCTCTTCTGGCTGCACATCATTTCCTCGTTGTTCGGATATTCCGCATTTGCTTATTCCATGGTTCTCGGTGTCATGTATCTGTACCTGTTCTACTCGCTGAAGAAAAAGAAATTGAGGGTCATGTATGATCGGCTGCCCCCCCTTGAATCACTAGAAAGGATGAACGGAACAAGTCAGATCGGTGGCCTCTTCTTCCTGACACTGGGCATTATCGGAGGGGCTCTCATGGCCCACATGGAATGGAGTCGGATTCCCATCGGTGATCCAAAGATCTTTCTGACAGGCCTGATCTTTGTTATCTATCTGGTAAACGTGATTTCGAAATTCGTGTTGAAGTGGAGCGGAAAGAGAATGGCCTATATGTCCGTGTTGGGATTTTGTGTTTTGATTTTTGTTTTTGTCGGTGTGAATTTCATCTTCTCCACAATGCATAAATTTTAGCTATGAGCCTCTATCCGGTGTTTCTAAAGCTTAAGAATGTCCCCTGCCTGGTAATCGGAGGGGGAGCTGTCGCGCAGAGGAAGGTGAAAAGGCTTCTGGAGGCCGAAGCTTCGATCACGGTCATATCTCCTACCGTTACGGTGGGTCTTCGGGCAATCATCGCAAACGGAAAAGTGGAGCACAGGCAGAGGGAGTACAGGGAAGGGGATCTTGAGGGTTACATGGTGGTGATCGCATCGACGAGCTCCCGCCAGGTGAACGGGCGGATTTACAGAGAAGCTGCCAAGCGAAAAGTGTTGATCAATGCCGTGGATGATCCTGAAAACTCGAGCTTTTTTACGCCCTCAGTGGTACGTCGCGGCGATCTGCAGGTAGCGGTGTCCACATCGGGCAGAGTCCCCTATTTTGCCAGGAAGTTTCGGCAGTTTCTTCAGAAAAAAATTTATGCGGGAATCGACGAGGATTTGCAGGAGCTACATCGGATCAGAAAGAGTCTGCTGGAGAGCAAGATTGAGAACCCGGAAGAAAAAATGCGCAGAATGTCGGCCCTCCTGGATCCGAAAATTACCGAAATATTCGAAAAGATAGACGCAAGATGATTGGTATAGTCGGCATCAACCACAAAACGGCTCCGTTAAACATAAGAGAGCGATTTGTTTTTCAAGAGGAAGAGATCACTCGTTTTCTAGGGCTCCTGAGGGAGAAGGGTCATGCCGATGAGGCGGTTTTGCTTTCCACGTGCAACCGAACGGAGCTGATTTTCTATGTCGGCGCCGAGTGCACATCGAGTAATTTCAACCGTCTCATCAAACATCTTGTCGAATTCAAAGGGATCAAGAGCGGTATCGAGGATCATTTTTACACGCACTCAGACCGAGAGGCCATAGATCACCTCTTTCACGTGGTTGCGGGTCTGGACTCACTCGTTCTGGGCGAAAACCAGATACTCGGTCAGGCAAAAGAGGCTTATCGAGTCTCTGCCGAAAAGAAACTGACCGGTGCGGTGCTCAACCGACTCTTTCACAGGGCCTTCGAAGCCGGGAAAAAGGTCAGGAGTGATACCGCCATCAATCAGGGCGCCTCTTCGCTGAGCTATGCCGCGGTGGAGGTGGCCTCAAAGATATTCGGTGACCTGAGTCGCCATTCTGTGCTCCTCATTGGAGCTGGTGAAACAGGAGCGCTCGCCGTGCAGAGCCTGGTTGAGAGGGGAAGCAAGAGCATACATATCGCCAATCGCACACGCCAGCGGGCGGAAAAGCTGGCAGATAAGCATAACGCCCACGTCATCGAATTCAGAGATTTCAAGGAGCACCTTGCCGAGCACGATATCATCATTACCTCCACCGCTTCGAAGGATCTTCTGATCGATTACGGGGATGTGAAAGCGGCACTCCAGAGACGCAAGGGACAGCCTGTCTTTCTTATCGACCTCTCGGTTCCGAGAGATATCTCTGAAGAGGTAAAGAAGCTGGAAAACGTGTTTCTTTACAATATAGACGATTTGGAGGAAGTCGTAGCACACAATTATGCGAAGAGAAAAAACGAAATAGAGAAGGCTGACAGAATCACCGCCAAGATAACGGCGGATTATTTGACCTGGCTGAGCAGTCTTACCCTGGCTCCAACGATCATCCTGCTGAAAGAAAAGATCAATGCCATGGCCGAGTCGGAGTTGAAGAACCTGACCGGGAAAATGACGGAAGATGAGCACCGGAAGGTATCAGATTTTGCCCGATTTCTCAGTAAAAAGTATCTGGGCCTGTTAGTCAAAAATTTACGATCCCTCTCCAACGAAGGGAGAAATCTCGAATACATCCGGCTCGTCAACGAGCTTTTCAGCCTTCCAGGACAGGATATCCGTGAAGGGAGGTAGAGTAAGGGTAGGGACCAGAGGGAGCAAGCTGGCCCTGATTCAGGCAGAGTCTCTGACGAGAGAGTTGGAGAAGAGTGATCCAGCCCTCGCCTGCGATCTGGTGGTCATCAAGACACGGGGTGACAGGATTCTGGACTCCCCCTTATCGAATATTGCCGGTAAAGGCCTCTTCATAACAGAGTTAGAGGAAGCTCTCCTGAGCCGGGAAATAGATCTGGCAGTACACAGCCTGAAAGATCTTCCCACCGAGCTTCCTGAAGATTTAGAATTGGGAGCGGTTTTGAAGCGGGAGGATGCCCGGGACGCCCTGGTTTCCGAATCCGGCAAGATTCTTGATGATATCTCCCCCGGAGAAGCTATCGGCACTTCCAGTCTGAGACGCAAGGCACAGCTTCTTCATTACCATCCTTACTATAGGATTGTCGATATACGGGGAAACATAGACACAAGGCTGAAAAAATTGGAAAATGGCGCCTGCGATGCCCTGGTTCTGGCTGCCAGTGGATTGAAGAGGGCCGGGTATGCTCATAGGATCACCGAGTATCTCGATCCGGAACTGGTGGTACCAGCCCCGTGCCAGGGTGTAATCGGCGTCGAGATCAGAAGGGATGACGAAGAAGTAAAGAACATGATGCAGGCCGTAAATCACGAAGCAACAATGCGTGTAGCCCGTGGCGAGCGCGCTTTCCTTGGAGTCCTGGAAGGAGGGTGCCAGGTGCCCATCGGCTGTTCATCCAGCGTGCACGGTGATACATTTGAAATGACGGGCCTGATCAGCGATCTCGATGGGCGACGAGTTATCAAGAGAAAGCTCTCCGGCAATCTGAACAACGTGGTACGGATAGCCAGGGATCTTGCTGAGCAGATTCTGTCTGAGGGGGGCAGAGAGATACTGGCGGAGATAAGAGTAAGCAATGGCTGAGCATCGAGGCAAGGTCTATCTGATAGGTGCAGGCCCCGGAGACGAAGGGTTGCTGACCCTGAAGGGAGCCGAATGTCTGAGAATGGCCGACGTTGTCATATATGACTATCTGGTGGGCGAGGGGGTGCTGAAGCACTGCCCTGAAAGCTGTGAGATGATCTATGTCGGCAAGAAGGCCGGGTGTCATACCTTATCACAGGAAGAAATCAACGACCTCATCGTGCAGAGAGCACGCAAGAGCCTGGTGGTGGCCAGGTTGTAAGGCGGGGACCCATTTGCATTTGGTCGCGGAGGCGAAGAGGCAC
>SDBV01009761.1_pt1 | contig 12688 bp, 13 predicted proteins | sample 2277081 | NCBI WGS metagenome assembly SDBV01 (sample SAMN10402039, study PRJNA504765) | marine sediment metagenome | isolation source: marine sediment core GS10_PC15, 223 cmbsf | place: Arctic Ocean: Southern Knipovich Ridge | collected 2010
GGATCATGCGGAATGGTGCTTCGGTCAACCAAGATTTACAATTTAACTGTGTGCCACGTGGGGCACGCACAACTCGCTGACTTGCCATGAGCTTCTCCTTAACAAAAAGAGTTCCCCTCCCGGATGGATTATACGCCGGAAGGGGACTTTACGTTAAGCATTGTCGACAAAATGGTTATTCGAGTGTTGGCCTAGGTCTTTCTGGTGATGAGCATATATATACATGGCGTGCATTGAAACGATCGACCCGTCCAGCACGCAGCTCCATCTCTAGCTTGTCATCCCGAGCAGGATGACTGTCAGCGCTCCGTTCGTTGGTGAAAAAATCACCGCTGAACATATTCTGAACCAGTTCTTCTCCCCAATCAAAAATCGGCCTCCCGTCTTCAAGAACATAAACCCAGCGGCGATCGATAGGTACTCCACTTGGCATTGAAAACCTCGCTTCGATACCATCGTACCGCAAAATTCGGATTGGGAAGGCCGATCAGTGATAAATTGTTAGCTGGTTTAGGCTGCCTCTTTGCCGTTCGTCTTGATCACGCTATCGAAAGAAGTAGCATCCAGACGATTGACCAGGTCCCTTTGGGCATCACAAAAGACGGGGCGCAGGGCGCACGATTCACCAAATGCACACGAACTGCTATCTGTTACACACTCATTAATCAATATCGGACCATCGATGGCCTCAACGACTTCCAGGAATGAGATTTCCTCAGGAGAGCGAGCTAGTGAAACACCACCTCGAGCGCCACGCGAGGTCTGCAGCAGTCCAGCAACAGATAGTTGCGAGACGATCTTGGCTAAAAATGAGGGGGGGATTTTCTGATCTTCAGCGATTTGGCTGGTTGCCGCTCGACGATCTTGTCCGAGTTCCGCCAGATAAGCCACTGCGCGCATGGCATAATCAGCTTGACGAGTTATTTGCATTGTAAATCCATCCTTTTAGGTCTTATAAAGTTTCTTTATCAGCGATATTTTAGAGTATTTTCGACCAATTTACAAGTGACAGAGGTCATTGCTAGAGGATGACCTTTTACGTGAAATTTTGTCTGATTATGTGTAATAAAACCGTGGTAAGATCGTTATATATACTGATGAAACGACGGGATAAACAATGGAATAGGGGGAGGAAATGAGCGAAAACTTGCGATTCGGCGTTTTTACGGTGTAATTTACCCCGCAATTATTCCTTTTTATTATTTATGGAGGATATTTAATGAAGCAAATTTGTGTTATCGGTGTTGGCTACGTTGGGTTAGTGACTGCAGCTTGTTTTTCTGACCTGGGGAACCGGGTGATCGCCCTGGATATCAGTGAAGAGCGGATCGAGGGTCTGAAACGTAGGGAAATGCCGATTTATGAACCTGGGTTGGAAGAACTTGTTGACCGAAATGTACGCGCGGGACGTTTGTCCTTCACGACATCTTATCCTGAAGCGATGGAAAAGACAGAATTTGCCTTCATCGCTGTTGGAACACCTTCCGGAGTGGATGGTGAAGCAGATCTCCAGCACGTCGCAGCAGTTGCCCGCACGATCGCGGAACACATGCGAAAGCCGCTTATTATCGTCAATAAATCCACAGTGCCAGTAGGCACTGGAGATTGGTTAGCAGAGATCGTCTCAAGCAACCAAGCCCGGCCAGTACCATTCTCAGTCGTATCCTGCCCGGAATTCTTGCGCGAAGGCGCGGCGATCAGCGACTTCATGAATCCCCATCGTACTGTCCTGGGTTCTTTAGATCCAGAAGCTGCGGAGAAGGTCGCCCAACTCCACCTGCCGCTGCGTGCCCCTATCATGCTAACCGATCTGCGCACTGCCGAAATGATCAAATATGCCTCGAATGCCTTCCTGGCTACCAAGATCTCCTTCATTAATGAGATCGCCAATATCTGTGAAGAGCTCGGGGCGGATATCAAGGAAGTATCTGTCGGGATGGGATACGACAAACGCATCGGACCGTTCTTCCTGGATGCCGGTTTGGGGTATGGAGGCTCCTGTTTCCCAAAGGATGTTAAAGCGCTGGCATATATGGCGGCAGACAAAGGACGCCACCCACAGTTATTAAATGCAGTCATGGACATTAACAACGACCGGCGTCCAATGGTCGTTAGCCGTCTAAAGAAAATGATCGGCGAACTGGACGGACGCACAATCGGATTGCTGGGTTTATCTTTCAAGCCAAATACGGATGATATGCGCGATTCTCCCTCGGTCGATGTCGCCAAATCTCTCCAAGAACAAGGAGCCAAGGTGCGCGCTTTTGACCCAGTGGCCATGAAAGTGGCTGCACCACTACTGCCAGGTGTAGAAATGACTCCTGATCCATACTCCATGGCGGAGGGCTGTGATGCGCTGTTAGTAATCACCGATTGGAATGAATTCAAACATCTTGATTTAGAGCGAATTCGCGATTTGATGAAACAGCCGGTTCTTTTTGATGCGCGTAATATTTACGAGCCTGAAAAATTGCGCAGCCTGGGCTTCAACTACCTTGGTTTTGGTCGCGGCTACAACGGTCACTTGCTTGATGCGAAGCTTGAGCAGGACGTGGTCGTCGCTCCGGCTTAGTAAATTCCTATCTGGGGTGATTATCCCCGGAAAACTGTGCTATAAAAGGGCACGGAAACAATGAAATCTGCCGTTTCCGTGCCCTTTGAGTTATACGATGAACCCTGAGCAACCACCCATTTGTGATTATGAAGGTTCAGACTACCAGACATCGTTCTGGGATAAGGGCGATCGAGCCTACGAAGATCAGGTCGAGGCGATCGCCATACATCGTCTGCTCCCCGAATCTGGTAAGCTCCTGCTCGAGATTGGCGCCGGTGCGGGGCGCAACACACCCCGCTATAAAGCTTTTCAGCGTGTTGTCCTGGTAGATTATTCAAGCACCCAGCTCCAGCAAGCGCAGACCAATCTTGGATCCAGTGGCAGATATATTTATGTCGCCGCGAACGCCTACCAACTACCCTTTGTCCCGGGTGTTTTCGATGGCGCCACCATGATTCGCACCCTGCATCACATGGCGGAACCACAACTCGCATTAGAACAGGTTCGGCTGTCTCTCCAACCAGGAGCGGCTTTCATCCTCGAGTACGCCAACAAACATAACTTGAAAGCCATCCTGCGTTATATCTTCCGGCAGCAATCCTGGAGCCCCTTCACTCCCGAGGCGGTTGAATTCACCACCTTGAACTTTGACTTCCACCCAAAATCAGTTCGTAATTGGTTGGAGACCAGCGGTTTTTCCGTTGAACGTCAGCTGACCGTATCGCACTTCCGGATCGATACACTCAAACGTTTATTGCCCCTTGACATGCTTGTCAAACTGGATTCAATTGCTCAATTGAGCGGGAATTGGTGGCAGCTCAGCCCTAGCGTTTTTGTCTCAGCATCAGCGGTTGGTGATACATCTATTGCCCCACCAGGAGCTTTATTCCGTTGTCTGGTGTGTGATCACAACCGGCTAGAACAAACGGATGATTCACTCATCTGTCCCAACTGCCGCTATCATTGGAAATACGAAAATGGAATATACGATTTTCGCCTGAAGTAAGGTCCATGGGTTAGAGCTTTTCCACAACCCAAAAATGTGATAATCCAAATAACCGGGCAGGCGAGTTTTCTAAATCTTGTAAGATTCCCCGCATCAATCGTCCGAATTTCGGCCAACGGGCAATGATATTATCATATGCTCCGAATATGATCTGGCGCTGCTGGATGCGTACCGGTAAACCGGAGAATAAATTCCCTAATTCCTTGGCGGAGTAAACTCGCACATGTGGGGCCAGGCGATTACGCAATTTACGCGGCAGGTAGTTAACCAGGGGAATATTACCAAAATGGTAGCGACCACGCCAGTAAACGCCGTGTGTCTCAAAAGGGTAACCACGATTGGGTACAAAAATCGCCATTCGGCCTCCAGACCGCAGGATGCGAACCATTTCTGCTGCGCAGGCGCGATCGTCCTGCACGTGTTCCAACACCTCATGGCTTAAAATGAAATCGAAGGTGGCTGATGGCAAGGGGATCATTTCTCCAGCCGCATTCACAACATGCTGAGCGAGCTGGTGCGCCTCTTGAGCCCGGGGAAAGTCGAATTCCAATCCGATTGCCATTGAGCTGTGTTGGGCCAAACGATCCAGGTAGATCCCAACGCCACAGCCATTTTCTAATAAAAGCCCCTGGATGCGGTCTCCAGCGGCCTCCATAATCATTTGCAGACGACGTTCCTGACCGCTGCGCCAGATATAAGATGGCTCCCCTCGCAGGGCTGCCTTATCCATATTCCGGTCAACCATTTGTGCTCCCGGAAATTCCCTGGTGACTGGTTAACAGGGTCCAGGCAGGAACATCTGCAACCATTTTCTCTGCCGGACTTTTCCCCCATTCCTGCTTAAAACCAAAACCTTTCCGGTTATCAATTAAGCGGATCCAGTGCGGTTTGAAAACATACATCTGGTTTATGACAATGATCTCCTGTAGGTTACTCACAAAAGGGAATTTATTCTGGTAGAGATCCCATGCCCCCTGCCATTCACTTTTTGATTGTACTGCTGTGATAACGCCTCGCATTTGCAATCCGTGGATCTCCTGCCAGCCACCACGCTCACCATTAACAGTAATTGCAGCCCGCGGTTCGTTTGTGATGTCCAGAGCATGTTGGCTTTCAGCATCCGAGAAGAAGTATAAGTTAATCTGATCATCGCAAGCATAATAAACCGCAGCGGCATGGGGTTCACCATCCATCCCAATTGTCGCGATGGTCATCGTGGGGAGATGAAGCAATTCTTCGATCGAGCTCTTCAACTCAACCGAATCTACTTTTCTTTCCATCTCGAGTATATATCGTTTTCGATCCCTACCCTGGCCAGGACACGACCAACCGTATCGTCGATCATATCTGCCATACTCACTGGGCGTGCATAGAACGCTGGAACAGGGGGAAAGATCACACTCCCAGCCTGTGCAGCCATTCCCATCAAGCGCAGGTGACCGCTGTGCAAGGGTGTTTCCCGCACAACCAGGATCAAGGGTCGTCCCTCCTTCAAAGTTACGTCAGCAGCCCTGGAGAGCAGGTCGCTGGCGAAGGAATTTGCCACGGCTGAAAGCGTCTTGATCGAACATGGAATCACGATCATACCGAGGGAAGTAAATGAGCCAGAAGCGATGGCTGCACCAATATCGGCATGTTTATAGGCAACATCTGCCAGGGCTGTCACATCGCTTACCTTCCAATCTGTCTCTTCTGCAATTGTCGCTCTGGCAGCTGGGGATATGATCAGGTGAGTTTCAATCTCGGTTTGCTTCAGCACTTCCAGGGTGCGGATCCCCAAGATCACCCCCGATGCGCCAGAAATTCCCACCACGAGCCTTTTACTTCGATCAGTCATCGATCAACTCCCAATAATTCTTATCTCTGCCTGAAACTTGTTTACCTCACTTGCTTCCCCAATGGATAGCTATGGTACCAAACATCAGGCGACGAAATCCCACTTGGTGATACCCAGCCTCCTTCATGTAGGCTGCCAGCTGTTCAGCCTCCAAGAAAGACTCGGTCGACTCTGGCAAGTAGGTATAAGCATCTGCCTCCCCGGTGATTATTCTCCCCAGGTTAGGAATGATGATATGCAGATAGAAATTGATCAGCGGTCGCAGAAAATTCTCAGGAGGGTGAGTTGTGTCTAGGGCAACCATATACCCGCCAGGTTTAAGTACTCGGTACTGTTCGCGTAAGCACTGTTCAATATCGATCACATTGCGCAGGAGAAAACCGGATACGACCGCCTCAAAAGATTCGTTTGGAACCGGTAAACATAGCGCATCAGCAGCCAACCAATTTAAATTGGTGGAGGTGTCATGCGTTCTGCCTACCTGCATCATGTCTAGAGTGAAATCTGCAGCAACGATCCAGCTAGCAGGTTCTTGACGCCCAGCTTCCCGGGCCAGATCGCCCGTTCCAGCTCCCAAGTCGAGCAAGCGCCCATCCGGGGGTAGCCGGGTTTTGTGGATCACTTCCCGCCGCCAGCGAGTGTCCTGCCCGGCGGTCATCAACCGGTTCATCAGATCATACTTGCTGGCAATGCGGCTAAACATTGCCTGGACATACCGCGCCTGGTCGGCACCGGTAAGCTTGGTCATATCAATCTGCTGGCTCTACCCCCAAAAGGAGCGCGTCCTCTGCCTGGGCAACCCGTCTCCCTTCCTCAACGTCGACGCGAGTGAGTAGATAGCCACCCACAACGAAGAAAACGATCAGGGCCAGGATTGCTGGCCGGCTGCTCCCAAAGGTTGTTGCGGCGAAAGCGAAAACCAAGGGACCAAGGATTGTTGAGAATTTTTCCATTATCCCGAACAAGCCAAAGAACTCACCACTTTTTGACGCCGGCGACATACTGGCAAACAAACTGCGGCTCAATGCCTGGCTGCCGCCCTGCACCACAGCTATCATCATAGCCAGGAACCAGAATTCAACCACAGAATCGAGGAAAAAACCCCAGATAGCGATAATGGAGTAGGTCATTAAGGATAGCAATATGCTGTTCTTGGTGTTCATCTTTTCCGCCAGATTGCTGAAGAGTGATTTCCCCAACAGCCAGGCGAACAAGAGAAGTACCAGTTCAACAATGAAGATAAGTCCTAAAATCAGGACTAAGTTGCTTTGCCGAACAGGAGGCAGCACTTCGATCTCGGCTATGCTCATCACACTCCCCTGGCTATCCCGATACTTTTCTCCGGTGTTGACCAGGCTCAACACATACTCACCCGGAGTCTCAACTTTAATAGTTTCGACTACCGCATAGCGTATTGTTGGATTATAGCCATCGATGCGTACTGGCTCACCACTATCTGCATCCACCAGTGGTTTTCCATCCAGCTGGACTGCCCAAATGCCGTGATCCGGTCCTGTGCTGTAAAGGAGGGTGACATCCTGTCCATTAAAAGGGAGATCATAACGAGCATTTGATTCTGATGTCACCAGGTAAGTCGCTCCTTCCTCCTCCCCGAGGATTTCTGCCGAAATAACCGTGCTTTCCCAAGAACCCGAATACTTTATATTGGGATCGTTCGCCAGATAAAGGCCTTGCCCAGCGGATTCCGTTGTGCCTTCATAGGGAGATGGAAGGGAGCCGATCGTATCTGCTGACAGCAAACTGGACCCTAGGATGCCGACCACCGGCAGCGCGATCATATTAAAAACTATAAATGCCAGGTAAAATGGGCGCCGCTTTTCGCCCGGGCTGGGTAAGCGCCCAAAAATCAAACTGAAAGGAATACCGGCAAATTGCACCAACAGGAGAGCCAGGATTAACGACACACTATCAAATCCGAGCTCTGCGCCATAAATGACGGCTACACCAATAATTGTGCCAATGCCATCCACATACAAAATGAATGCTAACAAGTACTTGAAAAGCTGGCGATATTGGCTGATGTCTTTAAGAGTTTTCCGCAGCCTTTTGAAGCTCGCCGAGACCACGTTTTCGCCGTGAGATAATTTCTCAGTTGCAGCGGGTGGTTCCGGGACTCTCAAGAAGATTGGGATTGAGAAGGCTGCCCACCAGATCGCAACGCTCAGAAATGACAATCGTGGCCCCCATGTGCCGGGAAAAACCTGAATCATGACCACATTGATCGCCAACAATATTCCCCCACCCAAGTAGCCCATGGCGTATCCGCGAGTAGATACCCGGTCTTGGTCTTCTTCCCGGGCTACATGGGGCAGTAAAGCATCATAAAAAACATTCGCTCCGCTAAAGCCAACCCGTCCAAGTACAAATAGGATCGAAGCCAACATCCAGTCCCCAGTCTTGACCAGCACCAGTAATCCAGTGCTTAAAATGCCGATTCCGACAAAGATTGCCAAGAAACGCTTCTTGCCGCGCATGATATCCGATATCGTCCCCAAGACAGGGGAAATGATGGCGACGATTAATGTGGCAATGCTCAAACCTCTGCTCCAGTACGCTGTGGCTATCGCCGGACTGGAAAGGGTTGCACCAGCTACCTGGCTGTAATAAATGGGCAACACCGCAGCTAAAATGGTGGTTGCAAAGGCTGAATTGGCCCAATCGTACAACGTCCAGGCCGATATCCGTCGTTTATATTCTTGTTGACTGATCCCATGGTAAGCAGTCGCTGTCATTTTCTCCTCCTCAGTTGGATTCATTGATGCTAGGTGTCTGAACTGGACACCTTCGGCTGCGTTTTGGATGAAGGTCCATGTCTTTCAGGGAGCGTTCCGGGAGAGATAGCGATAATTTGTACTAGCAATAAGATAATAAGAACAGGAGTAATCATTATAGTATAATAACAATTGTCAGTACAGCACAAGTATCTCGATTGTAAATTAAATTCTATCGAGGTAGTACTGGGAACAAGTTGTGGAACTGCTCTTATCTTTAATCTTTGTATTCAATATGCAATCCCTTACTTACTCTTTATGGAATGGGGGTTTCCAACAACCGCTTTGGCAGGATCAAGATGAGTGCAGATATCATGGATATAAGCGATTGTCATATCTCTAGAATTTATTTTATATTATTCGGGAGTCATTATCATGAGTGCAGATTTTATTGCTCGCCTGGTCGGTATGGTGGTGTTTGCCGCCCTGGGAGTTTACTGGGGGATTTATTTAGGTAATTTGAGCGGGGAAAATCAAGCCCTTTACGCGGTGATCTTCGCTTTAGTTGGCGCATTGATCGGTTTAGTTATCACACCCTACATCAGTACCCGGCCTGTACGTGCCTTACGAGGCCTCCTGGGTCGGGTTTCGTCCCAAACGTTGGTCTCAGGATTTATCGGCTTATTGGCGGGATTGATCGTCGCTGCCTTACTCGCAATTCCGATTTCGGCGCTCCCATCACCTTTTGGAGACGTGTTGCCATTCATTGGCGTTCTTCTCTTTGGTTACCTGGGTATCGCCGTCTTTATCATGCGCCAGGATGACATCTTCTCAGTCTTCCGGATGACCTTGCCTGGCCGGGAAGGAGATGCTGCAGGGGAGTTGGTCGATACCGGTCAGACGATTTTGCTGGATACGAGCGTGATCATTGATGGTCGCATCGCCGATATCTCCCGCACCGGATTCCTTTTCGGTACCTTTCTAATCCCCCGTTTTGTGCTCAACGAGCTGCAATATATCGCTGATTCAGCGGATAGTATGCGCCGCCAGCGAGGCCGGCGCGGGATGGATGTGCTCTCTGAATTGCAGAAAGATGCCACCGTCCCCGTCCGTATCAGTGATATCGATGTCGAAGGTGTGCGCGAAGTTGACGATAAGCTGGTGGTACTGGCTCGCCAGATGAAAGCACCCATTATGACGAATGACTATAACCTGAACCGCGTCGCTGAGCTTCAGGGGGTGCTTGTGCTCAATGTCAACGAACTCGCCAATGCTGTCAAGTCAGTTCTTCTGCCGGGTGAACCACTCTTAGTGAATATCATTCAAGAAGGAAAAGAATCTGGGCAAGGCGTGGGATATCTTGAAGATGGGACGATGGTTGTCGTCGAAGATGGTCGCGGGCGCATCAATGAGCAGGTCACTGTGACGGTCACCAAAGTCCTCCAAACTGCGGCTGGTCGCATGATCTTTGCCCATATCAGTGAGTAGAACGCAGGAAATTCCCCAATGGCTCAGCTAATCTATAACACCCTCACACGTAAAAAAGAACCGCTCGAAACCCTGCATCCGGATGTGGTGTTGATGTATGTCTGCGGTCCAACGGTTTACGATAAAGCTCATGTCGGTCACGCGATGTCTACCCTGGTATATGACATTCTTCGGCGCTACCTGGAATATCGCGGTTACCAGGTTCAGCATGTGATGAACTACACCGATGTTGATGATAAAGTGATCCAGCGCGCTAACGAATTGGGTGTTGACCCTTTAGACCTTGCAGAAGAACATATCAAGGAATATGCCGCCCACATCAAAGCGCTTAATGTGCTTCCAGCTTCTGTTTATCCCCGGGCTACACAAGAGATCTCTCAAATTATCTCTATGGTCGAAGGATTGATCGATGGCGACCATGCATATGCAGTGGATGGTGATGTGTTTTTCAGGGTGACCGGCAAAGATGACTACGGCAAGCTCTCAGGCCGTAAATTAGAAGAAATGTGGGCGGGGGCCCGCATCGACGTGAATGAACTTAAAGAAAATCCGATGGATTTTGTCCTCTGGAAGTCATCCAAACCAGGAGAACCATCCTGGGATAGCCCGTGGGGGTCCGGGCGTCCAGGCTGGCATATTGAGTGCTCCGCGATGAACCTGCATCACCTTGGAGAACAGATCGACATTCACGGTGGTGGAACAGATCTGGTTTTCCCCCATCACGAGAATGAGATTGCCCAAACCGAGAGCCTGACCAAAAAAACTTTCGCCCGTTTTTGGGTTCACAATGGCATGCTTCAGTTTTCCGGCGATAAGATGTCTAAATCCATCGGGAATATCATCACCATTGAGGACTTCTTGGATCAGCACGACCCGGACACCCTGCGTATGATGGTGCTCAACTCCAGCTACCGCTCCCCCTTAACTTTCAACGACGAGGTGGTAGGCCAAGCCGAACAAAATTTGGATCGCTTACGCTCCGCCTCGCGTCCTGGTATCTCTGGGAGCACATCTGTTTCTAAGGCTGTCCGTGAGAAACTCGAGACGCAGATGCAGAAGACTCGCCAGGGTTTCATCGAGGCGATGGACGATGATTTCAACACTGCAGGTGCGCTCGGTCATCTCTTTGATCTGGTACGGGGGATCAACCTGGCGCGCGATGCAGGTCTTAAACAAGCATCTCTCACCCAGGCACAAGTTCTTCTGCGCGAACTGGCCGAGGATGTTTTCGGATTACGTTTGGAGCGCCCTGAGACCGAGGGCGCTCAGGCAGCACCATTCGTTGACCTGCTGATTGAATTGCGCAGCCAGCTGCGTGACGAGAAATTATGGGCACTTTCCGATCAGCTGCGCGACCAGCTGTCTGAACTGGGCGTTATCCTGGAGGATTCCAAAGACGGTACGTTCTGGCGCTGGAAGTAAACTGCACAACCGCTCTGATTGGGATATATCAATCAACTCATCCTTAAGCCATGCGTGAATGGATTTATGGCCGCAACCCGGTCTTTGAGGTAGTGCGGGCTGGTCGCCGGCAGATATTTCGCTTATTAATTGCCCAAGGGGTTCGATACAAAGGTCGCCTGGCAGATATTATTGAATTGAGTAAGGGTGAAGATTTCCCTGTTGAATATGTACCCCGAACTAAGCTGGATAGCATCCAGACTCACCATCAAGGGGTAGTCCTGGAAGTCAGCAGTTATCCTTACGCATCCCTCCCCGATATTTTTGATCTTGCTGAACAGCGCGCTGAAGCGCCATTTATTCTCATTTTAGACACGCTTCAGGACCCCCAGAACCTGGGGACATTATTTCGCACTGGGGAGGTCGTGGGGGTGCACGGTGTACTGCTGCCCTACCGGCGTACGGCCACGGTTACCCCTGCAGTTGTAAATGCCTCCTCAGGCGCCACTGAATATTTATTGGTCACCCAAGTCAACCTGGCTCAGGCGATCACCACGATCAAAGATATGGATGTCTGGGTGATTGGTTTGGAGAGCAGTCCGGAATCCCAACCTGTGGAGAATGTTGACCTCAGTGGACCCCTTGCATTGATAATCGGTGCCGAAGGAGAAGGTATGCGCGCATTAGTGCGGAAATCCTGTGATCGGGTGGTCCACCTGCCAATGCGTGGTCGGATTGAGTCTCTAAATGCTGCCGTAGCTGGCTCGATCGCCCTGTACCTGGCATGGAGTGCCCGCGAGTATCAATCGTGATCCCTCAGGCACCAGGCCCTAAGCTACAAATTGCACGGTAGCCTAGCCCCTGGTGGGCGTTTACACGGGCACAAGGCCCTAAGCTACAAACTGCTGTATAGTCTAGCCCCTGGTGGGCGTTTACACGGGCACAAGGCCCTTAGCTGCAAACTGCTGTATAGTCTAGCCCCTGGTGGGTGTCCTCCAGTACATAAGTCCCTGTGTTACATAATTCACAGTATTATAATATTATCCAATATCTCCACACACAGGTCGTCATCTTCATGGGCTCAAGTTGCTATCCTCCATATTAAGGAAAAGGAATGCCTTGGACAAAACCTTATAATCCTGCCTCCAATCGACGTCTTGCCCCCGAACTGTATGAAGATAGAAGTAGAATAATTTTCATCACTATTCATGCCCATCGATATCAAAAACCATTTGTCGAGAACGCGATCAACCAAATGGTTGCCGACACATTATTCGGTGAGCAACACAGGCTTAAATGTCGAGTATATATCTATTGTTTAATGCCAGATCATATCCATTTTCTGATCAGCCCTGAATTTGATGGGGTTTCAGTATTGACATATGTAAATCAATTTAAAGGTAAAACCACCAATTTCAGTTGGGATATAGGTTGGCAAGGCAAACTTTGGCAACCAAGATTTTATGATCATATTGTGCGAACTGATGAAAACCTACTAGCAATTGCGGAATACATACTTGCTAACCCTGTGCGTAAAGGGTTAGCATCAACCCCAGATGATTGGCCTTGGAACGGTGTTTTAACGTCCTTACCTCTTTGATCCTAAAAAATTATATTGACTTGTAGCTTAGCCCCTGGTGGGCGTTTACACGGGCACAAGGCCCTAAGCT
>SDBV01009762.1_pt1 | contig 12687 bp, 12 predicted proteins | sample 2277081 | NCBI WGS metagenome assembly SDBV01 (sample SAMN10402039, study PRJNA504765) | marine sediment metagenome | isolation source: marine sediment core GS10_PC15, 223 cmbsf | place: Arctic Ocean: Southern Knipovich Ridge | collected 2010
CGTCGGCGCTGCGGGCCCGGTAGATAACCACCTCGCCGGCACGGATTCCGACAATTCCGTTAACACTTTCAAGGGATTCATACGAAACACTGGTTATTGAGCCAACAGGCGATAACATCCACTTCATAGCGGCGAATGAGGATACAGTTATAACAAGTGTTGTACTAGGGGCAACACATCAAGGAATAGACATAAGAACTGAAACACCTTGCCGTGTTGTGAACAGCGAAACAAACAGGAACATCTATATGCTATTTGCAAAGGAAGTGGAATAATGAGCAATGCAGACACGTTCTATACTCACCTAAAAGATGCAAATGAGGTTCCTGTTTTTAGGTCAAAAGTGGCTGAATAACCTTCAGAAGTTTATGCAGTATGTTACATGGTAAATGATTTTCATGTTCTTTGGTTGGATGATGAACAAAGTGAAGCGGCTTATGTTGGAACCTATCACGGATTAAGTGAAGCTGTTGAAGGGTTGATACAAGAAACTTTAAAGTTGTTCAGCATTAGGTAGGTGCAACCCACCAGGAAAAAACCAGTGAAGCCCCTGATGATTTCATCGGGGGCTTTTGTTATGATGGTATTCCCAAGCAAAACAACCACAGAAAGGTAATCAAAATGAATTGTTGTCAATGCGGCGGTCAAGGTACACTTCCAACAATTGAACAAGGTGAAGCCCCTGATAGTTGCTACCATTGCCAAACTGAAGGAACATGTAATTGCCGACTAATTGAATGTGAAGTCTGTGGGGATACTGGCAAGGTACTTGATGAAATCTTTGAAGTTGAAGTTGATTTCCCTGGTCAAGATAGATACCACTATACATATAAAGAATGTCTATGTGCGACAATAGGCGCAAAGGATAAGCAATACAAAGAAGTAAGAGATTAAGAAAGGAACAGAACATGAGCGATAACATTGACAACAGAGATTACAAAAGAAGGAACCTTACTACTTTCAGGGTTTACTTTATGCGAATCCCTATCAAGGATGAAAGCAACATCACAAGAAGGATAGAATGGTTTGCACTTGGAACACTTGACACCTTCACCCCGATTGAAGGCGACTTTGCAAACTATGATAGAGTATTGAACATTGATTTGCCTGAACATATGGATACTGAAGGGCTAACAGCCATTCAGCTTAAAAGATATGTAAACAAGGTTAGGGAAGGCATTAAATGCCCTTCATGTTCTGATTTTGCTTTGATTGACCCTGCATGTGGGAAGCGTTGTGAAAACTGTTGCAAGGCTTATTGTTAAGTAAAGAGCAAGAAAGAATAGGGAAGGAAACTAATGTCAAACCAGATAATGCTATGTAACTGGAACCTTGTTCACCTTGGGGACATTGACATGAAAGACAATACCCCCTTAACGCTTGAACAGGCCCAAGAGATAACAGCCGATAAAAACATAGGGCATGGACAATGCAAAGGATGCTTCAACAAGTTTCAAGAATCTATCCAACAAAAGCGTTCAGAGTATCACCTGAAACTGCTTAAACATTGAAGCCAAACCAAGATGATATTTCAACTAATACCATTGCCCCATAATAAATACCAATAGAAGCAATACCAAAGCCTAATATCTGCCCTTCATCTGTTGAACCTAATGGGTTGTTCAGAACAAGGGCAGTTATTATTAACATAACCCCCAAGTCAACCACAATAGCTATTCCGTTGTCTTTATTAAATTTCATGCGGCAACCTCACCAGTAAAGATTATGAACTTTCCTTTTTCATCCCTTGGGAATCCAGCATCAATAAGCACTTCCCTGATTGCGCCTTTGCTTGTTGGCATCCCATAACGTTTAAGCACAATTTCCATTATTTCAACTTCATCTGTTTTGAATGTTTCTTCCCTCACCATAGACCCCACAACTTTGGAAAGCATTTCACTTAAAGTCATTGGGGTTACTTGCCCTGTTTCTGAATCCTTAACAAATACCATGTTCTCAGTTCTTGTTGCATTGATTAAATCATCAGCGTTTACAAGTTCATCTGTGTTGTACTTGTTTCTTATATCAGTACACCACCACCACTTGATTTCTGGGGGGATGTTATGGCGCAACCAAGGGGCAATGTTACCCGTTGCAAGTCGGTACACAATAGCGTTTACAGTTACCGCCTTATTCTCAGTCCAACAGTTATATACAACATTGGCTTGGTCGCGTATCCTTTTGTCAAGCCATGTCCAATCAATAGCAGTAAGCACTAAACGCATCTTCTTTTTACGAAGCATTGTTACTTGCTTCAGCATCTTCAAAACTTCAGTCAACATACCACGCCTTGAATCAAAGAACTGTGGTGCTTCATCAATCCAGATAATTGCATGTCTATCATCGGATTCAGTATCAATAAGTTGTGATGCTAAATCAAGAGGCTTTGCCCATGCTCCATATTCGGGCAACGTAGGGGATTCAAGGTTTGTGTAAACAGTCCATTTAGCATCACATGATTCATCTTCACACAAACAGAAGCCCCTAGAGCCACGTATAAGCCCCTTAGAGAACATATACACCCGTTTACATGCTAAAGCACTCTTACCAGCACCTTTCGGGCCTGTATAGATTTCTGTTGCATGGGCTTCATCATCCTTGGTTGTAAATTCAGGTGTCCATTTAACACCAAAGAAGCCCAACTTATCAGATGCTTTACCCTTTGCGAATTTAGGCGGCATTAGTTCATCCCTTGTGTTGGTGCGCCTTGTACTGGAATTTCGTTCTGTTCCTTACCCCTGAAACGGCTGAAGAAACCCCGTTTTCTTTCACCACTGGAATGATTTTCAAGCCCCTTGCCGATAACCGACATTAAAGCATAATCCTTTGCTTGACCTTCAGCACCAGCACTTGCCGCTATATTATGATAGGCATGATTCACCATTTCAGGAACACGGGCCTTTAATCCTTTTCTGTAAATGGTACACCAATCAACAAGTTCATCATAAGGTAATGAACTTTGTAGCAGTAGTTCTTCAAAGGTTCCACCAGGGGTTAAAAATCTTCCTGAAGCATCTTGCCCCCTTTGGAATTGAAAACCATCAGGGGAACCATTTTGCTGATTGTTATTACTTGCATTAGAAGCACCATTCATTGAATGTTGTTCATTCATGTTCATTTTTAAGTCCCCGCATAAAGGAATATTCCAAACAACACAATGGAACCAAGAATAGCCCACATTGCAGTTTTCAACATGTTGTTCAAGTTGTCCATCAATTTGTTAAGTATTGGCTTTCCGATAACTCTTGTTAGTTCAGGCATTTCAATATCCCTTGCAAGCTGTTGTGGCCCCATGTTCATTGCATCATCATACACATCACCTAAACCAATGGAATCAATGAACTTGCTTACAGGTAATATTTCCTTGTTGGTTGCGTTTGACTGCATACTTGATTGTTCATCGTTGTAAATATAATCAGGTGTTAAGAACACAAAACCATCACCAAGTTCAAAGGAAATTGTTTTAGGGAAAAGATTCATTGTTGCTCTAAGTATTCTTAGTTTTATGAATCCTTCAGCTTTGGGTAAGTAAGGGGATGTGTTACCAGGAAGATAAACAATTATGGGTTTTATATCAACCCCCTCTTGCAATGAAGCCATCTTTGGTAAAGCCTCATTTGTGATGAATTTTACACCATCAATATCAAGCTGAAGTTCTGGGTGGTTTATTAACAAGCACTTGTATTCCCTTTTGATTGCTATTGATGAATCAGAAGGTGTGTAAGTCTTTGTTTCCTTTGGTTCACGCCTAAGTGTTAGCATCTTCATATCACACCGCCTTCTGAAATGTTCTTCAAGAACTGAGGCAACCCCAAGGCGACTAATACAGCCAACATTATCAGTATCAAAACAACAACAACAATCATCAAGTAAAGGCTTGTTGTTAGTCTGTTTCTTGATGATGCAAAAGCAACAACAAAATGATAACGTTCACGGTAAACCCTTTCAATCATTTGATGGCTCGTGATAACAATATCTTCACCAGGAAGGGTTATTGCATTTAACCCAAGTGAAGGAAGTAACACGTATTTGTGCTTGTTTGAATTCCTAAAGAATGAAGGTGTAAGCCAAGCGAAAGTAACATCACCTTTTTCTTTTTCCCCCCACAACAAGGATGATTCCACTTTCAGCTTGTGTGTTTCAATCATCCCGTGCGGATGGATTACAATTCCCACTGGTGCTTTTTCTTTTGTCATTGTTCCCCCTTTGCTGGTGATTGTAATACAAAAGGAAAGCCCCCGCAACTTTCATTGCAGGGGCTTCAAGGGGAATGAAGGGGGAATGTCTAAAGAGGGGGTTACTGTCGGCCCGTTGCCCTACGTCCAAGACCAGCCGCACCACCAAGGCCAAGAGTTATCATTGAAAGGACATAGCCAATCAAGACAATGCTTAGAAGTGAAGATGTTCCAGAGAATTCGGGCAAGTTATCGTATGTGACTTGGGCGGTGTCAACGAAGCCTTCAATGGATTCAATCAGGAACATTCCGACAAGCAGAACGATGAAGGAACCCATATCAACTGTTGCTGATTGCCTACCACCAAAGCCGCCTACACTCTTACCAAGGATGTTGGAACCACCAAGAGCAACACCAGCAAAGGAAGCCGCAAGCACGGAAATAGCAGTCAAGAGGGGCAGGATTTTCAGTACGCCTACAAACTCTTTAACATCGCCATTGCTTTTCTGCTTTTCCCTCAGATGGGTTACTATGCAGTCTTGTGTGGTCGAAACCGTGAGAACACCAACCACAATTATAAGGCGGGTTGTATCAAGTGATTGTGCTACGGCGGCTGTATCAGTTGCACAGGCCACTGTTAGCTGTGTAGTATCGGCAAACCAATGTTGACTTGCAAGGGTAACTGGCTGTGTAGTATCAGCCGCACCAGTTATAACGCTAAAGGTTTGACTTGAAGCCTCAGTTGACGAATTTGTAAAAGGGGTTGCAAGAACGTTCAAGAACAACACACCTAATACAAGAGTCACCATTATGCCAAGAACCATTTTCATTGTAAGGTATCCTTTCGTTATTTAATATCCGTTTATTTACCCTGTACTAAGTCGGACTTGAACCCCCTTTCATGGATGATTTGACTATAACCATATAAGCCATTAAAATGCTTGTCAACATGTCTATTATTTATACTGTATTTTGGGGGGCTTTGGGTATATTATATGGTTACTGCTATCAACAACAAGCAAAAGGAAATGATTGAGAATCGCATCAGGGAAGCCCTAAAGATATACACTGAAACGGGCCAATCTAAAAATGCACTTGCCCCAAAGATAGGCATAATAAGAACCAACATATACAACGTTCTGGATGGTACTTTACGCCTTACAATGAGTCAACTTATATTACTGATGAATGAATGGTTACTTGAAGGCAAAGACTTAAACCAAGTTGTTAGGGATTTCATAGGTGAAAATGAAGCATGTATATTCAACGAATTATCATACTCATCACAGCATCAATCTTCCTTGGAACATTCTTTGCATCAACGGTTCAAGCCGAAACGCCGTTAAGCCCACCAATACAGACACCATTTATATATGATATAGCTGAAGTAAGGGAAGTATCTTGTTATAGATATTTCCTTGAAGCTGATGATGTTCTTTGTATTGTGCGTTATGCCTTGGTTGATTCTAGCGGTACTCTTTCGGTATCTGGTTCTTTCCTTCAAATGGCGAATTCTACATCAACACTTGCAACAGTCTTTGCACCTATAGAAGATTACGGTTTAGCGGCATTTTACTTTGAAGCTGATGATGCCAATAAGCCTATATGGGATGATGCAACAACCCAAGTCATTTTTAAGGCCAATCCTTTCGTTGCACCTACACAACCAGATTCAACCCCATTCTTTGTTACCTTTGTTACTACTGTTACGGCTGGTGGTTCATTTGGTGAAACTATTGATGAAATAGTTGCTGACTTGGGAAGGATGATGTTACGCCTTGAAGAAGATTCACCGTTGTTCAATACTGAAGATTTAGTAATTGGTGTTGGTATTACACCTTTAGGTAAATTCATTGTTGAACAAGCACATGCACCTTTGATTACTGTTGCTTCAAATGCTTTCATACTTGCAAGTGAGTTTGCCGCATCAGACCACAACCCAGGAACAGTACCCATCCAACTTACTGATATTGAACAGGCTGGAAGAACATCAAAGTTTTCATTAGGTATGGCTTCAATAGGGGCAATTGTTGGTTTAGGCTTTCAAGCATCAATGTTTGTTATATTGATAATATTGATTGTTGGTGTGTTCTGGGGCATCAAACATTTCAACGGCAATATTAAAGCGGGGTTTTACTATGTATGGCCCATGATTGTTGTAATGGGATACTTAGGCGGGTTTCCATTTGAAGCAATAGCATTGATTCCAATTGGCATTTTCCTTGCTGGTGCTGGTCTATTCATTAGAAGATATATTCCTATTGGCGGGTAACAAGAAAACAGAAGATGTTACACCGCTTGGTTTAACCATCTGTTTCTTCATAGCAATCAACATATTTTTAATCTTGAATGTAGTGGGGATTTTATGAGAATAAAGAAGCTAAACTTCAGAATATTTGTGGCTGTTGCTCTTGCAATATCTTTTGCGCTTATTCTTATCAATCATCTTCAAGCGCAAACTATACCATCACAATATTCATTAAAACTTGACGTTGCAACATCAAATTCAAACGCAACTTCAAGGGATATACTTGTTCCATTCACTATTGATTCAAGTTTGCTTTCAGCAAGTAATTTAGTTTTACCAGGGCATACAGATATTCTTTTTGCAACAGACTTGGATGTTGTAACAAAAGGAATGGTTCAGGATATAACGAATTCAACATCAACTTGGTGGGTTGTCTCAGATATACCCGCGAATTCATCATCAACTGAACGTGTTTATATGAGTGGGCCTGTTGCTGAACATGTGTTCCCTGTTCATGCAAACAACTTTACCTTCATGGAAGTAAGTTCAACATCAACCCTTGAAATAGCTGATGATTTATCTTTAAGTGTTACAGTCGAATCAACAACATGTGGTGTTATTGTTAGCAAAACAAACTTACTTACAGAAGAAGATGCAGATGGTTTCGGAGTGTTCTTTGTAGGTAATGAAGATTTCGTTGTTTCTACTTCATCAACTGCCCCCACTTCACTTGATATGGAAGTTTACTATGATATAACCCCACTTCAAAACTTTTGGCTTTGCGGTGTCTCAGTTGGCGCACCCGCCTTCCCTGGTGAATATACAAGGGTAAGAGTACAAGACATAGGAACAGCAACGGTTGTTCTTGATACTATTCCTGTTTATTCACCAAATGCAGATGGAACAGGCGTTGATACTTCCCTAATTTTAAGGGATACGGTTTTACTCACAACGGGTAACACTTATAGAGTGTTTATTGATTCAGCACTTGCACAGCCAGTTCAAACCTTCTTTGGTGGTGGGTTCCCTGGTCATATGTCCAGTACAGGAACAGTTGCATCCTTTGGGCAACCAGAAGTATCAGTAACCTTTGATGGTGCTGGTTATCGTCCAATGTTGTGGGCTGAAGATGATACATTCACTATTCCTTTTATTGCCCTTCCTGGTGTGTTTTGGCTTGCTGAAGATATTACATCTTCAACATCAACAACGGCTGATGTTACTAATTCAGGAAGGCTTGAAAGTGTTATCAACTGTCATTCACTTAAAAGCCTTGGGGCTGTTACAACTTGGGATGGTTCAGAACTTAACATTGAACTTGATTACAGTTCAAGTAATGGGGATATGGTCACAACCTTTAACGGTTTCCCTTTCACTTTCAGCTTACCTACTTGTCAAACCTTTGGCAATAAAAGCGGCTCAATAGATGCAGGGGGAACACCATTAACAGATTTTGAACTTGTTTCACCTATAACTGTTGACACCGTAAATGCAACCTTGTTTACTGCCCCTGTTAGTGGGGATTTAGAGAAAATAAACGTTAAAATATGGTGGGATAGAAACGGTGATGGTAGAACAAACATAACTATGGATTCAACAATAAGGGTTGCATTGTTCGACAGTTCAAGGAACCTTATTGCCTCACCAGCCGCACAAGTTATAAGCCTTCCATCTTTACCCGTTGATTCTATACAGCAATACACCTTCAGTTATATTCTAGGAATACCAGTTGTTGCCGCAACTGATTATTACCTTGCTGTGTGGGCTGGTGATGTTATCCAAGGTTCACCCGTTATCAATCGTGATATTGGTAATGAAGAACTTCAAGTTAGTTTCATTGATGAAATACAAAATGTTGCAAATGCTGTTGTATTATGCCCTGTTGATACTATTGAAGATATGCCTTCAACGGCTGATAGAAATGCAATTTATGAGTCAATAACAGTTTACATTGATTCAATCATTTCAGGTTCACCAAGTATTACAGCCGCAATATATAATTTCAATCTGGGAACCTCAGAATGGGATTTTGTTGTTAGTACAGATGAAGTTTCGGCAAGTACTGGTTTTAATACAATGGACTTTGCAACACCAGCCAAATATGACTTTGACAATTTTACAACTGCAATTGCCGTGTTCTCAGATGAACCTATAGGAACATTGCAAGCGGGGTATGGTATCAATATAGACCCCTTTGAGGCTGGCCCCGATGATAACTTTCCCCCTGTAAGAACAGAAGGAATGAAAAGTTGTTATGATGTAAATGCTTCAGCTTCAGTTTATCCGACTTTCCCCACTGGTGTTCCTATAGGTTCAAGAACAACATTACATACACCGTTGTTTCCTGATTCAGAACATCAAGTATTTATGTACTTAACTGTAAGTGATTATATTGAAGTTGAACTGTTCCCCCTCAATATGAGTGATGCGGCTTTTGACATTGTGCAAGATGATGAAGATTATGATGGCCTTTGGCCCGACCCTTTCACCATTGATACAACACGTTCAGGTAAAGAAATAACAATTTGGGGTGATGTTATTCCTTCATCCTTTGACTTGATAGGAACATCAAGTGATTCCTTAATAATAGGCGGGGGCTTAACAGGTTTCGTTGATGATATATCAATCACTTCATCTTCAACACCTGTTTTACTTTCACCTTTCAACCCTACTAATACCAGTCAAACCCAAGCGGGTGATGCTGGTAACGGCTTTGAATACATTGGAATCATTCAAGATGGCTCAGGAAGTGACAATGATTTAACATATCATATCTTTGCTGATACTGTTGGGATTTCAAGTCTACTTATTCCCCTTGGTGCAAGTGCTGTTCCTTTGGTATTACCTTCAAGTCAACTTCCAAACATATTTGGTGAACCTGATGTATCAGCATTGTCAACAGGAAGCACAGTTCAACAATCGTTCATTTCAGATAGATTAAGAGGGATTGCAGGTTCAGCCGACTTTCCCGCAACTGTGTTCTATCTCATAATAACAACAGCCGTTCTTGCTGTTATAAGTGGCATTGCAACAAAGAAGTTTGATTATAATGTTATCCCCTGGTTGATTGGCATAAGTGGTTACTTCCTTCTAAGTCAATTTGCGGGGGCTGATTTCTTGATTGTCTTTGTAATTCTATATGCACTTTATTCAACGGGTTTAACAGCCATTCTTGAATTGGTTAGATAGGGGCTTTTCATGCAAGCATTACTGTATGCTTTCGTAATCTTAACTTATGTCATATTAACAATGGTTGATGCGGCTTTTGCTGAATCATTCACGGGTGAAGATGCCAATGTTAATGTTGTTCTTGGGTTTGAATTCCTAACCTTCAAAGACTTCTTTGGGCCTATTAAAATCCCTTGGATTAACACAGACTGGATTACTGCTTTTTGGGGTATGGTCACATGGGATTTTTGGTTCTTTGCTGGTGTGAACCAATTTGCAAGAACAATAGTTGCTGTTCCGTTTTCGGCGGCGGCTGGATGGGGGATTAAAACAGTGGTTCTTCCTATCCTCTTGCAAGCAACATCAGTTCTTATTCAAGGTGTTCGTTCAACAATTGGCATCTTTCGGGGCGGTGGCTAGGATGTACTCTAACGCATATAATGGGCCATACAGCAATGTTTGCTTATAAAGTCATACCAGAACGCAAAAGGAATGTAGAACAGGGCTATATCAATATTTTCCCCCCGTAGTGGGGGATTAGACTTCAAGACAAAATCAGTTTTAGAACACAAAATAAGAGGGGAAAACATGAAAGGTTTCACTGGATATTACAAGGCTTGGTTGATTATCTTCACAGATAAACTTACATTGCTTGGATTGCAGCATAAAACAGTTCTTCAAATGAGGGATGAACTATTTCTGAAAAACAAGACAGTTGCCAACGTTTCAAGGCTTGAAGTAATTCTTGGAATGTGTGCTGTTGCTGTTATGTTCATTCTGTTTCAAGACATTTCACAGACATTGAATCCTAAATCAATATTGATTCCTGATGGTAGTGTCTTTGAAATTAAAACAAGAATAGTAAGCCCACTAAGTTGGGCCTTAGATGGCTTGTTAACCTTCCTTCTTATTCAAGGGCTGATATTGCGCGGATGGTATGCCCACAGAATGACAGTAAGACAAACAGCAAAGGAAGCCACCGATTCACCACAGTTACCCCTTGATGAAGTAATCGAATAACAAAACCGATAACAGCCTGAAAGGTTGAAGCAATGGTAACATTTGGCGCACCTTTACCAGTAGTAACACCCGCAACACAACTTGCAAAAGCAATCCAAGCTGAAGCGGATAAAAAGCCCACACAGACACGAAAAAGCCGTTCAACACGTAAAGGTGCTTCAAGTCGTTCTACGCCTTCAAAAGCCGCTGTTTTTGAAGCCTCAGAAGGGGATGGGCCTATAAGACAAAGGCGAACAATTAGCAACCAAGCACTTTTCAAGCAAGAAGGGTTTCAGACAACACAAAGAACAGCATCATCAAGGGCAGTTATTGACCTTTCACCAGGAAGCGTTAATAATGCCACTTTCAAGCAAATTGTGGCGGGGTTTGTTAGTGGTAAACTTGATTCATCAACACTCATTGAAGCTGATGATAAAAGATTCGGGGCAAGTGTTATTGTTCTTAACCATGCAAGAGAACAAGCAAGAATCAAATCACAACGTCAAAGGGATGCACAGACAAGAAAACTTGAAGGATTGATTGAGAGACTTGATACAGCTTCAACCGATGCAAACACACCTACAATCTTTCAGGAAGAAATATCAACAACATTACGTGGGCCAATTCCACAATTAAGCACAACATTGAAGATAAAACTTTCAGGCAAGCAAAGGGAAGTTTTAGGTATCATACAAGATGCAACAGTTGGAAACCCTATTAAGAAGGCTTCAAGTGAAGCTGAAAAGGCTTTAAGGTTCCAAATTGCTGATATACTAGAAACCCGTATGCCATCGACTGAATTTAGGGATATGTTATCTGATTTGGCTTGGGATGATGTATTTGAAAACAAGTTTCTTCATGGAAGGCAATCACTCACAGCCATACTGAACACAAGTGAAATCATTGATAACCCTTCAGACCCTTTTGGGGCAGACCCCGCATTAAGACAATACATTGAAAGAAGGCTTGCAAGAGAACAACAGTTAAAAGACTTTGCAATACAAGCGGGGGCAGTACCAGTATTTTCAGCACAGTTACCATTAAGGGCTGTTATCAGAACACTTAAAGACAAAACAGCCACAACCAAAAGGAAGTTCACTGATACTTTTGTAACTATTATCAAGTCTGAACGGGGTACAGTTGGCCTTGGTAGTGTTCAAGACTTAAAAAGGGGTAATGTTAGAGGTACAGGCGGGGTTAAAAGAACTACTGAAGCAGGGCAAGCAACCCGCATTGAAACAGCCCTTGCAGATGCACCAGTAACACCAAAACCTGATTTGAAGCCAATACCAGGAAAGTTTGACCCCGATACTTTCGACCCGTTCAGACCATTGATTCCTAATAGGAAAGCCGACCCCTTAACAGTAGTTAAGAAGGCCCGTAAACTCAGAACCATAATTGAAAAAGCTAATCCAGAAACATTAAAAACACTTTCAAAGCCAAGACCCCAAACAAAACGACCATTACCTAAAAGGGATGTTGCTGTTTCAACCGAAACGCCAAAAGGGCTAATCAAAGCCAAAGTAAAAACAGCAACATCACCAAGGGCTGTTACTGAAGTTACAGATGCAGTTACTTCAACAGCACCTAAACTTGCAGAAGCCCCTAGACTCAGAAGAACGGGACAGCTTGAAGTAGAACCACTTGTTGAAGGTTCAGTTAAACTTGGTTCACAAACAGAACCTATTACAAGAACTTCAAGAGTAACTTCACCAGGGGTTGCACCTGAAAGCGGAGTGTTACCAGCCGAACAAACAGGAACAGCACCCGCAACAGGAACAGAACCATTTCAAGCAACAGAACCATTGAAGCAAACAGACCCTATTAAGGATACTGTAACCCGTGTTCCTGAAAAGATTCCACCAGTCACACCGCCACCAGGAAGGCCACCAGGGAAGCCGACAACAACAACCCGTGTTCCTGATATAAACTTTCCTAAAGATTCCAAGCTGAAAAAGAAGTCTGTTAATATTAAAGTTGATGATGAACTATTCATCAACGTTGTTGGATGGAGGCAAGGGGGAACATACTTTATCAAGAACCTTGTTACAGGTAATGTTGAAACACAGCAAGAACCACCACCAGGAATTAAACCAG
>SDBV01009763.1_pt1 | contig 12687 bp, 28 predicted proteins | sample 2277081 | NCBI WGS metagenome assembly SDBV01 (sample SAMN10402039, study PRJNA504765) | marine sediment metagenome | isolation source: marine sediment core GS10_PC15, 223 cmbsf | place: Arctic Ocean: Southern Knipovich Ridge | collected 2010
GGAATGTGACAATAGTCAACATACCTTGTGGCTGGGTTATATGTGATGGGAACAATGGCACACCTAATTTACTAGCTAAGTTCGTTCAAGGGGTGGCTACAGCAGCTACTAATCCAGGAGCTACTGGAGGAGCTGTAGCTAAAACAAGTGAAACTCATGATCATGCTCAAGTCGGACAAGTTTTGGGTTATGCAAATGCAGGACATATCCGAGACTCAGTTTCAAAAACTGTTAGCATTACAGATATTCGTCCTCCATTTTATGATATAGCTTATATAATGAAAACATAGTAGAATTAGCTTCTATTAACTTAGATAGACGAAAACTAGATGCTTTCTTAGCAATGCAGCCCAGAAATCTAGAGGGTGAGATAGATGAACTGAGGGCAAGACCTAACAAAGCCCGAATAGGTAGGATATGAAAAAGGAACTAAACGGAAAAGCGCCGAAGTGGTTTAAGGAATGGGTTAATAACCATTACTGGCATCTTGCCTTGAAAGTTGACATACTCCTGTGGATAGTTGGGGTTATGGCAGGAGCTATTATCGCTAAGATTGTCATAGACTTCTTCTGGTCGTGAACTGCTGGGATTATCTAACAAAAAATGAAAGGGAATATGTTGAAATATATGGTTGCTGGGATTGCGGAGATTGCGAAATACCTTACAGAATGGAGGGGAGAATGAAAAGGGATAAATGGATTAAATTAGCCCATCTTATAATAGACCTGTGGTATTTAATTGAGAAGATAATTAAGAGTTTTAAGAAGAAGCCTTGACTTTCAATTCCCTTATTCTCTTGATACATCCCCTGGGGATAGCCAGTATATCCCCGATGCTACCCGAAGTATGGCTTGCATTTTGAGCAACCACCACCCTATCATCATTCTCTGATAGAAGTAGCCCAACAGTGATACATTTAGAAATGGTTAAGTCATCATTGGGATTAGCCCACCCGCTCTTAGAATAAGCATCATCCCATTCTACCAATACAATCTTTATTATATTCCTCCTACAATTCTAGCTTCACCGCAGATTTTACCCCTATGATATATCCTACCCCCCTCTTGGTACCATTTCTGGGTAGTGTCTAATACCTTATTGGTAAAGGTTAAATCCTCCATCGCTTTACAGTTTAAGCACTTGACTGTCCGTTCTTCCATTACTGGGGGAGGCGGAATAGGAATATCCAAATCAGTATCTTTTATTCTATCTTTTATAATCAGGATACATTCTTCGCCTAGTTCATTGCGAGGACAGTTTTCGCAAATCTCGACACCCTGGTGAGCACTGGTTACGCCAGCGGTATCAAGGATGTAGCAACCCGTTGAGTTATTTGGTACGGTCATAATAATACCTGTTGTCTATTTCTTTCTAGGGCTAATTGGCAGTATTCCTCACTTATCTCATAGCCTACTGCCTTACGGTTTAACTTCTTGGCTACCCATAAGGTAGTTCCCGCTCCGCAGAACGGTTCTAACACTATACTAGGAACTTTATCAGCATTACATTTACAGGTGGGTTGCCAGCCTATTGTTGTAACCCCATCACCTTTTTCGCCTCGCCACAATTTACCCTCGTGCTCGCTATTATCAGGGGCATATCCCTGTTCCATATACCGCTTACTATTCCTAAAGGTGGCATTAGCATAATTCGGCTTACCCTCAGTTATTCTTTGATAAGGTGCCCCACACTTACTACAGCACCCTACTTCTGGAGTGGCTGCCTTAATACATAGCTCAGGTAGCTTCTCTGGGAACACGGCAAAGTGGGCTTCTGGATAAGGCTGTGTTGGGAATGTCCAAACGCTTCTAAGATTACGCCCAGTTTCTATCGGTCTTACTGGTCTACCCTTGCGAAACATACTTGTCGCACCATACTTCTGCTCGCCATCGTGTCCACCAAGCTCAATGTATTTATGGCTAGAGTCTCTAAATTCAGGACCGCCCCATCTATTAAGAGGTTCGGTATAAGCTTCACGGACTGCCTCTTGGTCGTAATAATATTTAGCACTCTTAGTCAGCATCAAGATATATTCGTGTGAGTTAGTCGGCCTGTCTGTTACACTTTCGGGCATTGGATTTGGCTTACTCCAGATAATATCAGACCTCACCCACCAACCATCCTCTTGTGCTGCTATGGCTACTCTAAAGGGTATCAGGCATAAATCCTTTGCTTTTAGTTTTGGAATATGGTATAATGTTCCTAAAGGGTTGGAGGTGCTAGATGCCGAGTAGTGGGACGGTTGGTAATAAGAGCAAACTAGGTCAGAAGGATAGCGAGGAAACTCTCCAAAAGAAGCGTGGTTGGTGGACTCCTGAGCGCCGAGAGCAACGCCGTCTAGAGAACTTGGAGAGGAATAAAGACCCGAAGTTTCGCCTTCGTTATGGACGCCCTGGGATGCTAAACCCAAATTATCTAAATGGTCAGGCTGTTGTTCCCTATGAGAGTGGCTGGACAATCCGCTTAAAATCCCAAGTGCTGGATAGGGACAATCATCAGTGTCAAGATTGTGGCATTTCACACAACCTCCATATTCACCATCAGGACTTTCAAAAGAAGAACCACCACCTTTCAAATTTGATAACACTTTGCCACGCTTGCCATTTCTCCCGCCACGCCGAACACCACCGTCAAAATAAGACCCAGCGTTGCTCGCCTGCTTTTTTGAATAGCCTCCAGCCCCAACAGAAGTAGAAAAATAAGAGTCACCAAGATTAAGGAACACCACGCCATCTTTTCTTAAAACTCTTCTCACTTCACGAAGTATCTCAATAGTATGCTGGACATACATCTCAGGGGTAGGTTCTAATCCATAAGCACCTTTCCAAGCACCACAGAGGGAGCAGATGTTAGTCTTTTGATAACCAGTAGCCGAAGCTGAAGCATCCCCACTTATCCCGAGCTTAGGTGATTGATTGCGTTCCCAATTATGCATATGAGTATTCTCTTTCCACTGATGCTTGCAATCCTTATCACCCCACACCAACTCCTGCTCACCGCTATATTTGCGGAGTCCCCAGTAGGGGGGAGAGGTTACTACCATCTGAACTGATTCATCAGGCAGGTCATTATCTAGGAAGTTTTGATTATAGAGAGTAGTGTGTAAGTCTTCGTAGTATGGTTTCATCTTATCAACATCACCAATATAACAGTATTAACTACTAGATTAACCGACTGGGCTGTAATGAAAACCCTTGATTTTATCTGAATAGCGTGGATTAAGTAGCAGGCTAAAGCCATACAAAGAAACAGGTAGGTCATTAGGGAAATTGCCTCAGTTTGCCCCGTAACTAATATCCTGTATAATTGCGGAGGGGCTACCAAGAATCCAAATCCTACACCCAGCCAGCCTATCCAATCTTTCAATACTTTATCTTCCTTTTAATCTGTTCTTCCGTAATGGGTGCGTAACCATTCCCCTGCGCCTCATCATAAACCCATTCTATTATCTCTCTTATGACACCGATGGAACTATCTACCCCTGCGTCCATACCATACAATCTTAAATGCTTAGTGGCTTTACCAACCCTTAACATAGCTTGCCCTATTATCTTTGCTTTATTCATAACTCTATATTGCCCTCTTTTACTGTGAGCATATTCATCAAACACCCCATACAAGTTTTACCCCCAGCGTCTCCTGACATATAGGAGTGTATTCCCTGCCTTACCCCGAAGTGTCTACAGATACAGCACCTCTGCAACCAAATGAAGGGTCTCCTCGCCCATAATTTCCTAAGTTGATACTTCATAATTCTACATTCACAGTTGGTTTGCCCTCGCCAGATAGCCCCTGGTTTTCTTTTTCTAGCCAAGCTATGCGGTTTTCCAAGATAGTAATTTGTTCGTGCCTTGTGTCACTAATAAGCTGGAGGTTTTCAATCCTGTTATCATCCTTAACACCATTCAAATGGTGGATGACTTCCCATCTTTGTAGGCAACGCCCCAAATGCCTTGCCACGATATAACGATGTTCGGGGATATTGCCTGCCCTAAGAGCCATAGGGTGAAAGAACGGCTCAACCAAGGATTTATGGATACGAACATAACCATCGGATGTTCTTACCCCAAGGCGTGCTACCCTTGATGGACAGCGAATAAACTTCATAGAACAAGGTCTGCACCTTTGGGGATCCCCCCTATTCTTGCGAACCCGTGCCCACCGTTCTTTCTTGCAATCAATGCAAGCTACCTTGCTATATTTATCGGTGTCATGTTTCCCCAATTCATGCCCACTTCTAATTTTACCTACTTGAGGCACGTTTCTTGCCCCCACTTCCATAGATTTTCCCCCCATACATAAATTTCCTATTGATTATCTGCATCTGCTCTACCCAGAACCTATCCTTAGTAAAATGAACTAACGAGAACCCCTGTTGCCAGTTCGGGTTTTGTATCCAATCAGGGTTTAAGTCACAGAGACAACCATTCTCCCACCAACCATATACCCCGAAGCGGTTTCTCTTGTAATAACTACCTAGCCTATGGGAATGTCCATGTATTCCTGACCCCCCATGCTTATCAGACATTCCCTTTGCGGTATAACCAGAGTGTGCCCTTATTATATCAGAGTGTGTAACCATTAATACTTTGTTTATTAGTACACCTTCTTCATAATCCACACACTCTACATCAGACTCCCTGAGTTTATACAACCCTTCAACAGTAAGGCAATCAAGGGACGCAAGAGCAGGGGAATTCCCCCACAGGAAACGCCTTAACCTATCCTCATGGTTTCCTAACTCAAATACCATTCTTGCGTTTGGCAGGATTTGCCTGTGCCTCTTAAACAGCGAGGCTGTAGAGTTAAGGTCGGATTGGAGGCTGTCAGCCCTCTTGGGGTTCTTATTAAACTTAGAGAGAAGATAGAAATCCCCCATATCACCAGGGTAAATCACAAGGCTAGGTTGCAACTCCCCCAAAAACAACTCCACCTCCCTTAAAACCCTTTGGTCTTGGTAGGGATTATGTGTGTCCTGTAAGACTGCCGCTGTCCCACTAAAGGTAATATTCATACCAATTCGCCCTGAAGGATAAGTTCTTCTTCCATTACAATGCCTCCCAAATTAGACCATAGATAGGTAAATCCCTCGGCTTATTCTTACAATATACCACCCAAGCCGCTCTCCGTTCATCTCGCTTTATCTCAAACCCATCATTGTTTTCTAATACAACCTGGGTAAGCTTATCCCCTTCTATACACGGCAACGCTGCTCTTGGTATATTATCCCTTATTATAAACCTCTTCAGTTCTTCTTCTGCCATTTAATCCTCCTTAATTAAAAGCTAAAAATCCGTTTAATGTACCGATAAGAAACCCCAGCAAAACCCCAATTAAGAATAACAAACCCCTTGGAATTATCATCATTCCTCCTCTATCAATGGTTCTACAAACACCAATTTTATATTTCCCTCGTGTGTAAGAAGCATAGAACTCCCATAGCGAAGATAAGAATACCTGCTATGAGTTCGCCTAAAAGGACACCGGGGTTACTTTCCACCATTATATAACCATCTGTGAAGGCTAATATAAAGAACAGGGAGAAGAACACTGCCCCACAACCCATAAGGGTTGAGCCAACTATTACCAGTATTAGTTTCATAACTCTATATCACTCTCTGCCTCATTGCCTCTTAAAGACTCTGGGAATATACTTTAAGAATCTTCTGTGCCTTGGGTATCTGTTAATTTCCACCGTAATATGGAGGTCTGCCAGTAAGTCATACCAAGGGACTCCAAGTATCCTTGCTAACTTCTTTCGTTCGGCTACAATAGAGCAAGCACTAGAGTTATCAAAGGTTAATAGAATACGCTGGTATGTTTTCTTGCGGATTACTTCGCCACTCGGATTAGTGAATTTAGTGAAGCCCATATCATCCCATTCTTGGCTTTTCATATCCCCCTCCTTTCAGCATATATTATCTGATACTTCATAGGCTCACTGCTAGTTGTATAAACATCCAGGCAAAATCAACTACTATCTGGAGGGCATCAAGCACAAGTTCAAAGGTTTCTGGTAGCCCGTCAATACTGGTAGCCGCTGATACTACTTTAGCGCCCACATAAGACAATATCAATGCCCAGATAACAGTAAAGACAATCGCTCCTCTCACAAAATACTTTCTTGTATTACTCCTTACAGGCGCTGGCTCAATTCTCCTTAATCTCATTCCATCTCCTTCAATTTAGTTTTATAATACTCTATTAGTTCTTCCAAGTCAAGTATGGTGTATTTCTTAATCTGGCGGGCTTCGGCTTCTAATTCTAAATCAGCACCTTCCCCATAGAGTTTAATAATCTGCCTTCTATATTCCAGGGTGTTCCCCTTTAGATTTATATTGCAGTTGTAACATTGGGCGTGTGTCCCTCTTTCTGAGAATAGATTGGCATTATGCCTACCCGATATAAAGTGACCCGCCTGTAAGAGCTTGAAATGATACCGCTTCCCGCAAGTAATACAAAGCCCGAACGAAGCACACCCTGTAGTTTCAAGACAATCCCTCGTCCTGATAACCCTAGAAAATATATCCCATGCCTTCTTCTTTACGCTGGATAAGGTTTTCTTTTTAGTTTTCATTCTTTAAAATCCCCTCAAGTTCTTCTTTATAAGCACCGAGCCACAAATCATCTTGTTCTGATAAATCAGCAAATAGTGCCTTGTCCCCAAGTAAGTTTATTTCCCCTTCCAACCATTCTTTTCTATTCATTTCAGTCATTTCTTCCCCCTCTTATCAAACAGATTAGCACCCCAAAACCTGAGCCAGTCATTCAATCGGCTACCGCTCATAGTCTTTAATTTCTTAGCCATACTCCTTTCAGCTATTTTACTTGCTTTATTTAGTTGTGACTTAGTTAAGGACATATATCACTCTAAAAATATGTGTAATCGGAGTAGCGAAAACTTATGCCGATTTCAGAGGCATCTTTATCAAAGGATACCTCCAAGCCCCCCGATGAGCAGGAACCTTCACCACTAAAACAATCAATTAGTTCCCCTAACGCCCGCTCAATTTCACTCTGGGTAGGAGGGAAATCATCCTCACCCCACTTCCAATCCAGCAATTTGTAAAGTGGCGCTACCTTTTCGGCAAATTCTAATACCTTCCCATATAAAATACCTTTTACATCTTTCTCATCCATTGTTCACCTCCATTATTCGCTTGCTTTTTGTATCTGTTTTTCTATTAAGCCCATAATCTTTCCTAAATCTTTCCTAGAACATTCACAGTGGGTTCTCCCTAAAGCCCAATAAAGATAATACCCCCCACAATCAGCACACTTTAATTGAACTATTGTTTTATTTGGCATCTATCAACTTCTCCACTGCTAGACATACCGCAAGGGCAAGTGTTCCAGATTGTTCTACAATAAAGAACTTATGAGGTCTACTTAGTTGCACAAACCAATCCTTCTTATCATTCCAGATAGTCATAGTAAATCTTTGGTCTAGCAGTAGCTCTGGCACCAACCACTTAAAGCAGGCATCTAGGGATTGGGTGAAGGGTGTGATTTCCTCCACCTTATTAAATCGCCCTGTCATAAGCATATAGTCCTTGCCAAAGCGTATGTTCTTAAACCCTGCCCATTCTGCGAGTTTCCTATTTAATTCATTCATCTTTAATACCCCATTCTTTTAGTTTGGCTTTCAAATTAGAATAATCAATCTCGTAGTGGGATAAACCATCCACAGCAGTACCACTATGAACCGTTAGGGGGTGATTTTCTATCCACTCCACTACATCCCTTCTGCCTGCATTGCATTCCTTCTCATGGATATGGGTAAGTAGCATAGCAAATGTCCCTTGGGCACTAGCCTTAAGTCCATTATGGATTTTAAATATCCACTGCTTCTCTGTAAATAATCCTTTCTTCACTAGTCGTTGACGTTCAAACTTTTTACCAGCTTTAAGTGAGATTTCAGCTTGGGCTTGGGCTATGGCTTCTAGCCTAAACATATTATCATGTTGCCCCTTTTTATCCTGCTCTTGTAGTATCATTCTTATTCCTTCCCAACTCATTATTGTATCTTCAGCTTTCATAATACCTCCTATTCATAAACCTTTTCTAATTCTTCAAGTTGAATACCATGTTTTATCAAAAATCTTATTTTTAATTTATATAAGTCCTTATCAAGTATGAGGGGTTTCTTTATCTTGTTAAGTTTCAAGTAGCTTTCAAACTTTACACTTGTGGTATGAATGCTCATAGCCAAAGCTGCGTCCCATTGGGTAATTACCCCACCGAAGGCGTCTCCTCGTTCACCTCGTGGCTTCTGCATACATACTACGGCTATACCCGTTCCCTTATTTACTACCGCTGCGATAGCTTCTAATGGTTCGCCAATAGACATTAAAGCGGTGGGATTGGGGGGGCGGAGATAATCAACTACGGTTAAACCATCCTGCAGTACATCGTCCTCAAAGTGGCTCATCTTCCTATATGTTTGGAATTTAGGGGGTGTAGGGCAACGGGGTAAAGCATACTTCATCCTGCCCCTTAGTAAATCTAGCCCTTCAGTCATTAATAATTTACTCTCCTCAAATCTATCTTGATTATAATTAAGTATTACATTTGCGACCGCCGTCTTCCCCGCATTTGAGTCACCTGTTATAATAACTAAGCTAGGTCGTGGAATATAAATCGCCTTATGCAACCCAAATGGTAACATCAAATTAACCTGGCTATCATCAATATCCTTTCCTTCCCACCACATTATCTCCTCGTCCGCCTTGTCTATTAAGCGATATATTCCGTCCTTTCTCACCCTGACCTTAACAATCAACCCCTCATCCCGAAACTCTATCAGCCACTTCCTGACCTTATCCCAGGAAGCCTTGCTAATTTGCCCATCAAGTATCTGCTTATAATGCCAGTCACCCGTAGTCTGGACAATCCAGTTTTTAACTATTTCTTTAGTTATTTCCATATCTTGTGCCTAGAACAAACAGAACATTCTGAACAAAGGGGAACACCTAACACAGGATAGAACAACCTTACGCCTAAACAGAACAATCGGAACAAACTAGAACAACTATTCATAAACATCTTCCCGTTTCTTTCTACTAGCATAAATATGCCTATTCAATCTATTTGTTAAATCTGCCACTAATACCCGTATGGAATGCAGACTGTCTTCCTTAATTTTATCGGGCGTTTCATCATTAGCGAACTCGTCCAGGTCCTGAAACATACCACGTCTTATAAAATACTTTACTCTCTCAGTGTCTCGTTGTTGCCAATTTAGTTTCATTTCTCTCTCAGGGTTTGGGGGATAAACAGTTCCCCATTGATAATTTGCATTGCTGATAGCTGCCCGTTCTCTTTCATTAGATTAAATATCCCCTCTCTCTCCTGCTTCCCCCCTTGCTTAAATCCCGTTCTCCAACCAAAGTCGTATGCTTCCCTTTCCCCCTTGTTTATCTCTTCCTCATTAAAGAGGGCTTGGATTAGCTTCTTAGTTCGCTGGAATGTTTCATCGTGCCTCTCGACTAATCGTATTGAGGGAGTAACTCTTCTGCTACTTGCCTGCTCAGTTGCCAGCTTAACTATTTTCCGTGCATAGCCTAATAAAATAACATCTAAGGCTACCCTCAACTCAGGTCTATCCATCAGTCTCTCCTTTACCTTAATCACTAGGGTAATATACTACGCTAGTTACTACCTGTATTCTTACTTTGTGTCCATTTTTCAAAGCGTGTTTCTTGGCAATAGCTAAGGCGTTAAACTGATTTTCATAATCCCATCCACAAGTATCACATTCAGCAATAGCAGAAACACAACCTGCTTTAGTTTTAATATTCATTCAATCTCTCCTTTCATTAGGGCTATGGGTTTTATAATATATATAATATAGTCGTAAAGCTCTTGAGCATCCTCTAGATGTTCATTGAATTGAAGGCGTGTTTTATCGTGGTCAATCGCCAACCATTCCGCTAACAATCTAACTACCCTCGGTTCCTCTAATGCATCAGCCAAGTTTTCTATCTTCTCCCTATCAGGTAGGGCTTTACCTGTGCCTTGACAGGTGGGCGTTTGGTCGTGTGGATTTATTGGCAATGACATCCAGTGGGTAATCTTGTCTATTCGTTCTTTATGCTTACCGAACGCACCCTTATCAACATACCATCTGCTCTCGTTCCTATCATAGTATCCAATGTTTATTGAGCAGGAGTTTGCTATTAGCACCTCTTCCGATAAATAAGGGTGATTCACATTCCATTGTCCTGTAGGCAAACTATCTCCTACAGAAACCCACTCAAGGCATACCGCTTGGCCCTTGGTTACCCCGCTATTCCGGATAGAGTAAAACAACCCGTACCAATCTTCGGGAAGGTCAATATCTTCATCCTTGCGAGATTGTTCTAGGGCATCTTTGAGGCGTGTCATAATGGTGGCTAGTTGGGTTTCAAAGAACCCCACTAACTTCCCAGTAGCCTCGTTCCTTCTATCCTTCTTACCAAGATCGGGAAAGCAATCATTGAGTATCCCCGCTATCCTTAGTATTTCCTTTGGTGTCAGTTGTTCAGTCATTTACTTACCCTCCTGCTTTAAGTTCCTGCCAATCCCTTTTACTTATCACAATCCACATATCAGGCTTACCATCTCTAGCCCCCAGATTCTGTATATAAGGTTCTAATTGCTCCAGCGTATTCTTTTGTTCTGCTTGGGCTATAAACTGCTTATGGGTAAGCTTAGCCTTCCCTCTTGTATAAGCCTCTTCCCATTCAAGTGTTAGTTCATCTAATCTTTCAGGACTCAGTATATTCATTTGCTTTCTCCTTATCTAGCCTTTCTCCACACAATATCAACACTTCCAGCATCGGTTGTTGGGATATAACCAGCTTCATCTAATTCTTGAAGCGTAGCATAAACCCAAAACAACTGTTCAGTGTCATTAGCGTTAAATCTAGGATATTTTTCCATTTATCTTTCCCCTACAACCTTTCCTTCTCCTTATCACAGTTAGGGCAACAGTATTTTTCGCTACTATGTATATAGATGAGTTGGCTTCCGCATTTAGGACACTTCATTTATCCTTCTCCTTTACCTGCCATAACTTATCCTTTGGGTGGGGCTGGTGGCTTATTACACCAGTAGCAATCTGCTTTAACTCACCCCACCCTTGTTGCTGGCTCGCAACGCTTCACCTCTCGTCCCCTGCGATGGTTTTTCACAAGCATAACAAGACTTTACCGTTTTTACGGTCGGACACCAGCCATTCTATTGTTTCTCCTTTCAGAAAGGAATGTCTTCTGGTTCTACTTCCCCTGGCTGCTTAACTGGCAGTTTGGGTTCCCGTTCAATGCCAGTTACTTCAAACATCCTTTTATAGTATTGAGATTTGATTTGAACAAAACTCTTTGGGTAATCCTTTTCAAGGGAGCCGTCCCCGATACGAGCACCCATTTCTTTATACCACATACCGAGTTCCTGGGGTGCTGGTTTGGCAAGGAGTATTCCCGGTGGCTTGGGACTAGGTTCTTGCTGAGGTTGGGGAGTAACTGCTGTGGGGTCAAATAATTCGGCACCGGAGACATAGTCAATTTTATTAAAGTTAGCCCAGGTCAGCTTGATAGCTCTTCCCTGAACAAACAATGGGTGTAATGGGCTTCTCTTTTCCCCTATCTTGTATTCATTCCCCAGCGTGTCGGTAACTTTTAGATTACCATAACTGTCTGGTTCTGCCATTGCCACTGTAATTACTTGCGGTTCTTTCATTCTACCTCCTTTGGCTTAAATTGGGGACACACCTTCTTGTTATAGCCTTGCTGGATTTTCTTTGGTTGCGAACAACTCATCTTATCCCTCCTTACCTATTATAACCTTTCTTATTTTGACTTGTCAAGCATCATTCCCTCCTTTGTGCTATGACTACTATGTCTTGAAAGCATTCAAGAGACTAACGATGCTGGTATCTAGTTTGCTATCGTCACTCCCCATAGAAACACAAGGGCAATTTGTATCATAGCCTTCTGGATAACAATGGTGGCAAAATCCGAAACCACACACCGAGCATTTGGGGCCATTATGATTTTCCCCCGCTTCGTAAGCGAATAAGTCTACATCCCTCCCCTCTTTAATCCATTTGTGTTTCTTCATTTTCCCTCCTTTTGTCATTAAACTTTTCTTTCAATACCCTGTCGAGTTTCTGATAGGCCGCTACTTCAAGATGCTTCCATTCCTTACCACAGTCAGGGCAGAGGTTGCCATCTTCTACTCGCCACCACCCGACAATGCTATCACTTTTCTTGTCACACCAGCTACATACCAATGGTTTCATTTTAACCCCCTTATTGCTGTAAAGAATTTAGAATGGCGTGTGTCCTTAAAATACCCCAACTCGAAACAACTCTTATCATATTGCTCCGTAAGGGGGCAAGGGCGACACCCCACACCTTTGATTACCTTACTATATTGGCATAATGGGCACTCGCTATGATAGGATTTAACCCTCCACTTATTTGACATTGCTGTTGCGAAGAATCCCTCCTTGGTCAAACCTGACTTCTCAATCTCCTTCCACAGTTTCTTGCATTCCCTAATTGCTTCTCTCTTGGTCATTTTCTCCTCCTTTTATAAACATATACTTCCTTTTCCCTCTTTTCTATGGGGTGGTCTTTGATTAGTTTATCGGTCTCGCCCACTCTTATTGTCTGTAGAGATTTAGTAAGCCCGTAACCATAACCA
>SDBV01009764.1_pt1 | contig 12686 bp, 24 predicted proteins | sample 2277081 | NCBI WGS metagenome assembly SDBV01 (sample SAMN10402039, study PRJNA504765) | marine sediment metagenome | isolation source: marine sediment core GS10_PC15, 223 cmbsf | place: Arctic Ocean: Southern Knipovich Ridge | collected 2010
GCCCCTTTTATTTCAACAGCATCATTTAGGGCCGATTTCAACGCTGCCGATTCGTCGTTTAGGTTACACCAGATCAGCCACGGTTCATCGCTTGCGTTTGCCAATACCGCACAAGCATCGACCCTGTCCCGAATCGTCAGCCTGCGTTCCTGTTGTCTTTGTTGTAACGTCTCAGCCTGAATCCGAAACAGCGAGCCTGGGGTTGGATTAGTGTGGTCTACCCCAACGACTATTTCGGTCATCTTCAATTCGGGCAAAATGAATCCGTTGTCATCGTAACCTAAATCGGAGGGTTGCCGTATCATTATCGCCCAACTACACATCCACCTCCAAAAGTCAGTAGTTGCGTGGCCCTTGAGCCGCCACTTCTGAGTTTCGCCCCCATCATGCACAAAGAACATTGCCAGCATTTCTTCGCGGGTCATTACGCCCATGAACTCAGCGTGATTTCCCAATTCCATATAATCGTTTGGGGCGGGGGTTGCGGTACATGCCAACTTAAACGGCGTCTTGTTGAATTTCTCTATGACCATGTTTCTGAATTTGCCAGTGTAGCTTTTCAGGATGCTCGATTCGTCCAGGACGATGCCCACGAAATGATCAGCGTCGAAATGCTCCAACATTTCATAATTAGTTATAGTTATCTTGCCAACGATATCGTCCATCGATCTGGCATAGGTGATATCAACGCCAAACTTCACGCCCTCACGGACAGTCTGCTGCGATACGGCAAGAGGAGCCACAATCAACACGTTTCCGGGTACGTGTTTAGCCCACTCTAACTGCATCGGCGTTTTGCCCAAACCGCAATCGGCAAAGATGCAAGCCCTACCCCGCCTTAGTGCCCACTTCGTTATATCTCGCTGGAAATCATACAGCATCGAATTGATATCGGGAATCTTTGATAGCCCGGTCGATACCGATTCGACTTCTTTCATGGCAAGAAATGCTTTATATTGTTCCGTTGGCGTAATAGTTTTTTGTGTTTTCATCCCAAACCTGTCAAAATCTCAATGTCGTCCCCGATCATTATGGACTCGTCTTTTTCCCTGCATAGTACCAGCATACTGTAGTCTCCTTACTTCTCTGGCGTGTTCGTTTGCGTTTTGCATTGCGATTAAGATTGTTTCGTCGTCTTGTTCCAACAAATACAGGATGGCCGCCATTCCCAAACGACCCCGGGACCGCAAAGCCAATGCGTCCGTTTTTGCGGTGCAGACGCCTCAATAATGATGGTGTCATCTGTACACTAAATTGTTGTAGTCGGTAAGGTTTTATGTCGCCTCCGCATTTCTACACCTATTGAAAGTCGCGTCAAAAGTTATCGCAACCGCGAGAGCAGACCATACATCCCCTGAGACGCCGAACAGAGGGCCTGGCTGTTTCTTCGTGCCTACTTGGGGCGTTTTCCCGCCCCCTGTCGACGGATACCTGTCGAGGATTGCCTGCCGGACGTTACTGTCCTTTGCTCGATTGTTCTTACAGAGACACATTGCAACGCTGTCGACACCGTTTTCGTGGTTGCGGCTCTTGCGGTAGACAAGGTGGGTCTTGGATAGACCGAAAGCCTGTTGGAATATGCCAACCCACCTGCACGTTTCAAAGACCGATTTGCCAACAGCCATGCCGTAGCAGGCGGGCATTTCGATTGCCATGAGTTCAGTCGACCCGCCTCTGGTATTTGCGATGATCGCCAGCATGGCTTCGTTGCACACTTTGTCGAAGCCTATCAGTTTCCCAGCCTGATAGAATATATACGCCGATTCTGTTGTCCCTGGGTCAATGGCCAGTATAGTCTCGTTCATAATACCTCCATGTTTCAAAAGTAAGGCCGGGCGGCTGCCATCCTGGCTGGTCCTCGTAGCGGTGTACTGAGACCCCCGCCCGGATCGGTTCTTATTCCGGCTTCGTTCCGTCGCCATCGAACAGTTCGCCCTGCGTTTGCTCGATAGTAACCAAAACTTCTGCTTCTGAACGCATTAAGCGGATAAGTTCTGCATGTTGGTCTGGACTGAAACTTACGCCACTTAATTTCGGATTCTGATTCGTAACATTGACTTCAGATTTTGTCAACGTTCCCGACGACTGGATCGGCTTATCGCCCTCTAACTGGATTGTCAGATTCACTGGCGAGCCCTTACGCAACATTTCTGTTAGTGTCGCGTTGTCCTTTGGCTCAAACATCAACTCGTCGAATTTGATCGCATCACCTTTGCGCCCAGCGGTAATCTTTTCGATTTTTGCTACTGCGCTGATGCTCGGCCCTACCTTTGTTTTCTTCTTTGCCATGTTTGTTCTCCTGATAAAAGTTATTATTCTTTTGGCCGCCATGCCAACAACTTCTCACCATTCATGCTGAGGCTGTCGGTAGCGAAATTCAGCACATTGTCAATTATCATCCGCATCCGGTGTATATCCATCGCCGGGTCTGACATTCTCGTCAGCGCGCCGTTATCGCCGACGTGCATGCAGAGTGTGGTCAGTAATTCGTGTGTGTCCTCTTTTACATAGGGCCGCTGAGCCTCGACACCAAACGCACGAATCGGGATTCTAAGTCCGTCAGCGTTCAACTGCTTGGTAATCTCAGGCTCAAGCAGGCCCCAATAATAACCCAACTGTGCTGCGGTTTTCGGGTCAACCTTTTCGGCGATCAGTTTCAGTGTCATGCGAAACCACTGATCCTCATACTTGCCAATCCACTTTCCCAGCAAGTCCATGCGGGTACACTTCAAAGCAGCGTCTTTTATTATTCCGGTATAAGTAGGCAGGTTGCACCCCCTGGGAAATTCAAATAGGCAAAGTCGCCAAATAGCTGTTTTGCTTTCCTGTCATACGCTTTTGCGGCTTCGCGTTCGCTCGTAAAGCAACCAATATAAATATTCTGATAATTCAATGTTATTCGCGCTCTCCATTTTCCGTTCTTCGTATGCCACGAAACTCCTTTATATTTCGAGCTTCCGGTTGTGATTCGCATATTGAATCTATTTTGATGTTTCGTACACAACCTTAAGTTGCGGCGTCTATTATCTAAACCATTCCCGTTTCGGTGGTCAACCTCTTGGTTCTTTTCGGCTTTCATAATCAGCCTGTGCATACTAAATCGAATACGATAGCGTGTATCCGGAAGTTCAGATTGGGCATAGTATGTATTAGATTTCCCACTGCTTACGTGCCACTTAAACCGCGACAGCAGTTCATAATCTTCGTCATCCACTATTGCATATTTGTTACGACTTAATGGGATTCGTTTCATAGGACATTCTCCAGAAAAAAACCAACCGGGTTGATACCAGTGCGGACGGGGTGTGTCCGAGAACTGACCCGATTGGCTGTAACTTCACTATAAACACTGGTATCATTCATGCAATATAACACTTTCCTTGGAGAATATCCAGATAAAAATAAAATTATTATTCCCAGCCATCCGGCAACCTTGCCTCCAGGTCCTCAGTCAAGTCCAACAGTGCCTGCACTACGATAGAGTTCTTCAGCTCGTCGCTGTAGTTCCCGCCGCTTGTTTCGTCCGAAGCGTGTTTAATGCTGGCAAGCATCCATCCGTGAGATTCGCGGGCTTCTTTTACTGCCAGTTCTAAGAGTGTTTGGCGTCCGTTGGTCATGTCAGTTACCATTCATCAGAAAAGTCTTTGTCTGCGTCTTCGGCCTCTTTTGCTTCTCGTTTCTCTCTTGCCTCTGTAAGCATATCGTCCATCGCAGGTAAAATTTTATTTATGTCCCCGCCTGCTCTACGGTGCACTTCTTGTGCAATCAACGCTCTACGTAAACTGTGTTCATCGCTTCGCTTACTCATATCGTCCTCTCTTTCACACAAGGAGCCATCCTTGGCTCACCCAACCATCTGTGCGCGTCCGTGCTCCGACAGTCAATCCATTCGCATATTTCGCGGAGGCGTTGCTGTCGTCGGCTCTAAAAGTAGCGACAGCTTGGCAATCCAGTCTTTCAGTTGCTCGACGTTGCGGAGATTGCGGGCGATACCTTGCTTGACTTTCTTTTCGGCTGCCGGTGTCGTGTACGCTGTGTTCATCCATTCTTGTAGCGTCTCGGCGGCGGCTTTGAGCCGTTTCTCAAGATACTCTTTCAGCCCCAACAACGTGTTCGCTTTCAGGTTGGCCCCACATTCCGGGCAATGCGGTGTACTTTGTCCTTTACAACATTCTTTCATAATTCTTTCTCCTGATTAAGATTCCTGTCGGTCAATTACGTTATCTTTGATACAAAACGGGCACTTGCCGGAAGGCGTGGCCTCGTCAAACTCGCGGTTACAGTCGGGGCACTCGTACCGACAAGGCACTTGGTCATTTTCCTTACCGAACTTCTCCGTTGCGGTCTTGTCGGCTTCTGTGGCTGACATGTCGCCCTGTTCGGCGTGGGATTTTTCTATGTGCTCGTCGAACTCGTCCTTGGGTTTGTCGATGAAGATTTCGGGCCGGTCAAACTTGGCGAACCACGTGACCACACGGTCTACAAGCTCCATATCCGGATAGCCCTGTTCTTTTTCATAGCAGATAGCGGCGACTTTCTTGGCGTCAACCCGCTTGCCGTCCGGGGCGGGGATTTTCGCACAAATCGCGTCAATGGTCTCCTGCTCCTCGTCTGTTGGCGGCTTGACTCCTGTTGGCTTGTTGCCCGGACCGTTGCCGTCATCGTCTTGTGTTGGAATGTTCCAGATATTACATAGCAAATACCGCCGACCGTAAGTAAAGGAGGTGGCCTTGGCGTGTATTGCGGTCATATTAACAACACCCTTGATCCCGACCCCGCCCATAGGAACGTCAAGGTGGTATGTCTCCTTGTGCCCTGCCTTGTGCAAAACATCAGCATAAACTCGTACATCGTCCGCTTTCTCGGCTTTCCCTTCATAGTAAATGATAGAAAAACCCTGCTTGGTATATACTGGCTTTGACATTTCGATAACGGCATCAAGCCCGGCATATTTACTTTTTGTTTGGGGGTTGACCTTTGTTTTTACAACGGCATCTATATTCGATTGCACAACCGCAAAGGCAGAGGCGAAAACTTTCTTTGCTTGGTTGGCTTCGTGCCGCTCCTGAAATTCGAGCATTTTCCCGAACCCCTCAACATCGAATTTGTCTCCGCCCCCGTTGCTCATTAGCTGCATCATTATGCCTGCCGGTGAATCCGGGTCTACCTTTTGTATTTCGTTCTTTGCCATGATTTACTCCTTTGGTATCGCAGTAAAATATCTATCACCTTTGAGGGACGGCCTGACTGTCATGCTATCAAACCCCATCTTTTCGCCAAGACATGCCCATGCCGCATTCGGGTTTTCTTGTGGAGAAGCTGGCGCATGGCCTCCTATAACTATATAAGTTACGGGCTTACTGGCTTCAAGTATGGTGTCTAAATCTTCTTGTGTCATTTCATAGCTCGTTCTCGTTTTCGTTTCCACGGTATCTCCTAATAGTTTATGGTTACGTTTGGGATATTGCCGTCGATAAGCTCTTTTGTGATGATACTGGCTTCGGCATCAAGAACATAGTCGCGTAAGAACTCTTCAATTACGCGGTGAATCTTGCCCCGGTGGGCCGTGCCCGCAACCCGCTTAGCCTCAATCTTGGCTTCGCGTTCCTGTTTAGCAAGGACTTCTGCTTTAATACGGGCTTCTTCGGCTACAAGGTCCGCTGCTATCTTAGCGGCTTCGTCTTTGATTCGCTGTGCTTCCTGTTGTGCTTTTTCCTCAGCTTCCTCGCGGGCGCTTTGCGCTGCTGATTCGGCGATACGCTTTTCACGTTCAGCCTGTTCGGCTTCCCGTTGTTTAGCGTCAATCGCGTCCTGTTGGGCTTTCAGTTCAGCCTCTTTCGCAGCAGCTTCGTTTTCGCGCCGCTCAAGGTCGGCCAGCCGGTCGGCTTCCGCTTTTTCTTTTGCAACACGCTCGCCCTCGACAACCGCCTCCGCTGCTTTGCGTTTCGCATCCTCGATTTCGTCGAGTGGCTTCATGCGTTCGGTGATTATCGTATCGAACGGGAACTTTAATTCTTTTGCCAAACCGTCTACGGTTCTGCCGTACTCAAGAGCTTCGGCCTTTGCTCTCACTCTGATTTTCTCAAGGCCAGCCCGATAGCCCCGAACCGTGCGGACCCACGACCGCAGTTCTTTCTCGCCCTCTATGGTTGTGTGGTCGATTTGCAGGGCCGCATCTTCTTCCTGCACTTTCACAGCAAGTGCCTTGAATGGGTCGAATACTGCAAGGCTCATTTCTTCTGGCATTTCTTTTCTCCTAAAACGTTGAGTATCTGCCTCTCGACCATCATCATTTTTGCCGCATCTAATATCATAATGACTTCGCCTGTTGAATACTTCTCGTCGGCGTACATAAGTTCGTAAATCTCCGCCGCCGCATCAATTATTTCATCGGAAGTCATTACTGGCGAGTTTTTGTCCATTGCCATTCTCCTAATAGGGTGATGTGCTTAATTGATTCAGTAGTTTTTTCATATCGTCGATAAACATTATGGTCCCGACGTGCAACTTCTTGATGTAGTCCTCGTCCCGGTAGACACGCTTGCAGAAATATGGTCTTTGCCGTACTCGCGGGTCATAGCTGATAAAATCACACCACTTACGTTCGGCAACCCAGAGATTGCCCTGGACCTGTTTCACGTATTCGGCAGGCATTTTGTCGGCAAGAATATACTTGATGTGAGTAGTGGGGAAGGGACATTTGATTTCCAGCAGGCCGTCGTCGCCCACGAGCCCATCCGGGGAGCCCCCTACGTTCTCGTCTCGCTCGATAAAACCGATCTGCCGGACCTCACAGCCGTTCAGGGCCTCGTAGTACTCACGGGCATCCTGCTCGGCCTCAGAGCCCCATTCCATAGCCTTGTTTGAGTAGGATTCTGCCGGCAACCCTGTCATTCTCTCGGCAACTAATCTAAGCATGTAGTTTTTGCGGGTAACGCTTGGATTACTTCCCCGGCCTGAAGAGGTTGCATCACTGAAACAGGACGCGGTAACTTTGCCTAACCGGGCTGCGTACCACTCAGGGCTACCTTGTTGGCAGTCGTAGACTTTCACGGTGTCTCCCGAAAGAAGCGATCCAAGTCATCGGTGGAAATCGACAGCGTAATCTCCATACCATCATCTACGCCACGTTCTGTCATCCCGAAAATGAACTGGTCAAAGGTATATCGCATCTCGGACACGGTGAAAGTCTTGTCCATGCTCGTACTCAGCGTCTCAGCGACTTCGTGAGCGGCTTCTTTTAATTTGTCGAATGGTATACGCATTATTTCGCCTCCACTGCTTTACAGGCTTCGCTATTTGCCCACGCAGACTCGCACGGATTCAACCTGTCCGGACAGCCAAATACCATGCCTTCAAAGTAAGCGGATTTTGCCAGTCCCCGCAGCCGCTCTATCTCGGCTGTGCAGGCAGGGAGGTCGATAAACCACTTGCATCTTTTGCAGTGAGCCGGAACACTTTTCGCCGCGTCGCACCGGGCCTTGATTTCTTTGAGTTCGTCGGGGGTCATTGGCTTAGTCATTGGGTGGGCTCCTGTTCGGCCTCGTGCCAGTTTATTTTGCCACAATACATACAGTTGAATATATCAGGGAATTTAATCACTTCCTTAGTCTCTCGTAGCCTCAATAGACCCTTTTTAATATAAGGATCGTTTATGTGGAATTCTGGCCCTACTCCATTGGAACATCCGGTCTGCTCGCAAACAAAATTCATTGCTTCTTCTTTGGCAATATAATTCAGATGTTTATTCTCAGGCCAACATTTCCCCCATTGCGTTTCGTCCTTCCTCAACATATAATGCCAAGCGTTTCCTCTTGGGTGGTTTGTTACAGATGCTCCCCATCGTCCATTCTTAGTCCATGACCATATAATGTTTTCACGACTTGGAACACAAACACCGTACGCATAACAATTGGCCGGATGAGCAAAAGCAATATCATATTCACCATCATCAAGAGTCCAGATTCCATTATTGTACCGAAAAACATCACCAAAACTGTGTTTAATCAATGGCCTGAATTCGTAAACAGGAACAATAAGTTCACACTTGCTCATTTCACCTCCCGCACCACAAGTTCCTGTGCGCCCCAGTTTAGTGCCCGCTGGTGGCCTGACACGCTGTCTTTGTCAGTGAACAGCACGTCAAGCCTGCCCTCGGTGATTGCCGCCCCCCTGTCCTGAACCACAGCCACCCCGTAACCGGGGATCTCCAGTACAGTCCCAAATGGGATGGTTGACGGGGCGGCGACAATCTGTCCAACGGCCGTAGCACCCGACGCAGTATATCCATCAGCCCATTTGCCACAACATATTTCACAAGGGCAATATGCAGTTACAGTAAAAGTGGCGAACGAATTACTCGCCACTTCGGAGGAGGGTGATGAAAAGTCTGTAAGAGCCGGGACCTCGGCCTGTGAGGCTTTGGCACCCGACTCCGGAGGGGAGAAAACTCTGTCTAATCGCTCACAGACGGGCACAAGGGCCACGCCGAACGCGATACATATTACCATCAGGGCTGATATTATTACTGGCTTCATTTCGACTATAAAATGAACTCGCGCCGACCAAGTTCCCTCGCCTTCGCCTGCATTTCCTCAGACATCAGGCCAAAGGGCTTTTCGTTGTCTTTGAGTTGTTGTATTATGTTCATTGCTCTATTCTCCTACTACAAATATGTGCCAAATTACGGTGTCCATTGCTCTATTCTCCTGTACCTCTATTCCCCGTTATTATTGCTCGGAGCGTTGCCGGATCAGCCCAGTACGTCCGCTCATTGTGTTCAAACTCAACTGTTGTGTCGGTTTGTATCGACATTACAATTGCCTCGTCAATACAATCTGAAATATCGGAACCGCCTGTAGCATACGCAGTGGTTTTTGTAGCCATCAATACTTTTCTCATCGTACTATTCTCCTAATACCAATTTACACTTTATCTTTTCGCCCGGCTTGAGGGTGATGCCGATAATATTGATATTATCTTGTGGGCATTCCTCATGCGAGTATCCATGTGCACCTTCTTTTGGCATCCATATACCTTCTGCTTCTAATTGAGGATAACAGCGAAATGCCCATATCCAAATAGGTGTCTCATCTATTTCCGTCTCCATATCTCTCGTCAACCAGAATGTTCTACTCTTTGCCATTGTTATCTCCTGTTCAATTATAAGCCAGTGCCGGGCAGGATTGGCATTACCCGCTACCTGCTTGGCGCTCACGGCCATCCCCCGTGTCCTTGATTAAGAGGCCTCTAAGGGGCTTACGTCTCCCATCAACCGTGTTTTCGGGCTTCGGCTACTATTCACCGCCGACACTGGCCCTAAGATTAAGGTGGGCAGGGCAGGATTCGATTCCTGCATGGTTGTTCCCGTCAGTTTAGTCCCTTGACAGGGTGGGCAACGAACAACCTTCCCATCCGACGTTAGCGTCTCTATTCCGCTGCCTGTGGTTATTCTGTTGTCAAAGGTGGGGCAGGCAAAGGAACATGCCTCCATCGGAGGGCTTAGTCCTTTCATAGTGCTAAATAGTAACTTTGCCTTACTGCACTGCCCCATTCTCCTTGTTTACTTACAATTCTTATCGACATAAATATTCACTAAATGAGCGTATCTGCTCTGGAAAGCATCGAGTTCGACCTTGTCAGCATTTTTCAAATCTATGAAGAATAATGCAGGCCAAAATATCACTAACCCCGCAGCGAATAACGCCGTATCAGTCAGGTCCCCAGTTGTTTTTTGGCCTGTCTTGGCCTGAACTTCGTGACGTATCCGGTTCATCTCACTCTCTAACTGGTTACATTCCAAGTCATAATCCCCCGGTTGAGCAACCTGAACAGGGTACGCTGTACGACCGCCACATCCCTGAGCGAATAGCATCGCCCCTATTAAGATAATACATATGCGATCTTTCATGTTCTTTCTCCTAAAATTAAGGTTTCATTTTCAAAATACGTATACGAGTACCGCCAGTGCTATTGCCATGCAGATTATTGTTTGGCGTAAGGTTAGTTTCTTCATTTCTTTGCTCCTAATTTTTTGTATTCAGCCGCTGGCGGACAGCCTTGCTTTACCCACCGCATTACATCTTCCTTGACCCAACGAACACAGCCTCGTATTATGACGGGTGGACAAATCAGTTCTTCAGCCCTTAATCGACACGCACTTCGCAAACTTATCTTGAGAAGTGCCGCCAAATCACGAAGCCTTAATAGTTCAAAGTCGCTACTTTTACTCATTTCATTCTCCTGTCAACTATTTGTTTTCCACATTTTTTACATTTTCTGCGTTGCCGTTCTTGTGTACAGGGCAGCATTGTTTTCGAGAATGGGTGAGCTTGCGCCGTGCCTTCAACCGTATACTGCTCCCACTGTGTCCATTTATGCCAACAAAACATCTTTCATTCTCCTGTCAAAATTAAAGCCGCTCCCCACAGAATAGCTTGGACGAGCAGGACGGCAGGGAAACGGCTTGGTGTGTTGTTCGGGTTGATTACATCGTATTGTGTTGCCCTGTCGTCCATACACCTCAAAGTATACGAATCTGTGGCGAATGTCAAATACTATTTTGGGATTTTTCCAACATTGCCCAAAATGGCGAATCCACCGCCCAAATGTATAGCCAATATGGCGGAAATGGTTACGTGAATGTAAAGCAGGGCGCATAAAAAAACCGCCCCGGCCGTGGCAGGCAGAGCGGTTCACATTCCACCATTTGTTTCTGTAGGGTTTAGCTACGTCTCATAAAGCACCTCTCTTTCTTCCGGAAAAAAGATTTCAAGGTCTTTTCTTTATACGCTCCATAAGGAACTGCGTAAAAATATACTATACCCAATGAAATGCCGAAAGTCAAGTGTTGTTTTCCGGCATAAACGGCCCTGGCTTCTTGTAAGATGCTTCAATGATGGCCCCGCAACCGTACTCAATAGCGTCTAACTGTATGCTGACAAGGGAGTTGCGGTCGTGTTTATCTTTCCGCATAGCCTCGATTTGCTCCTCGATTATATTGATATGATCACGGAGCTTCATGGACAACCGTCTGGTCCTGGATAGCTTTTAGGATCTCGGTCTTTCCCGCAAATTGCTCGGCCCGGAAGTCCTTGATGTCAGTCCGGATGTCCGCACGTTCCTTTGTAGCCGTAGCCATTTCAGACTGAATGACAGCGACGGCAGTTGTATTCGTTCTTGCTGGATCACACCCCTTATCTTCCAGTTTGGTTAAGTTCTCGGCCGTGTCGCCGGTCTTATGCGTATTGGTAACGGCGTAAGCTACCAGCCCGACCCCTATAACGATTGCTGTCAGGATCAGTCTTCCAATAGCTATGGTTGTTCCATTTTTCTCTTTTGCCATGATGTTACTCCTTTGGTATTTGTGCCTCTCGGTTGCGTTTGGGTGCCACAGTGTCCGTGAAACTTACAATCCTACCAATATCACTCCATATCTTTTTTCTGCGTTCAACAGTTTTTGCCTCTCTCAATGCGTCGAAACTTACACTTAACACAGTCGCAAAATTATTTATGGCAATCCTGCGGAACGCCTCTTGCAATGTAATAGTGCCTGATTGAAATTTCTGATTCAACAACTTTCGTTCTGTATAAAATTCCTGGACCTGACGACGCGGAGCAAACGGGTCGCGGACGAAAAGTGTTCCAATGACAGGCATATCAGCAGGTTGCTTTTCTACGTCATTAGATTCCAGTATCCTTGCAACTCTGTTATAAATACCACCTGTGTATGAGTTTGTCAAATGCTCTATCTGCGAAGGCGACATATTTATCGCACGCCCAATAACCTTCATCAGTTCCGTCGTATTGGGACCAAATTGATCGGCGGGCAACTTGCCCTCATTGGCCCGAGACACAATCGGCCTACCTGCGAAATCCTCATTTGCTTTTATATCTATAATCGGACCAATCAATGAAGGCCAATCTAACGGATTTGCAGTGTTGAGCGTTGCCTCTAAAATATCCTTAACCTCTTCCGGGTTATTGTTATGCACCGCGTCCAGAAATGCCACAGGTATAGCTTGAAATACATGGCCTAACTCAAATGCAACAGGAAACCTGAATATAACATCCTCGTCATCCGGAGATTCAAAGTGTATGTAATTGGCCTTTTCGTGTGCAGTCATGTTCTGATACCACGGTTTGTCTTTATTCCTCCACCAAAAGAATATAGCAGGGATGGTGAGAGTGCTGACAGCCGCAACAGTAGACTTGAACGGCCTATCCTTGAACGACCTGATTATTTTGTCCGGGCCTTGTATCGCTACATTAAAAAAAGGAATAATCTGATTGATCTGTTTCCCAATCTGACCGTGCCGGGTAAAATTGGTCGTTACATCCTGCGCTGCGTTTACTCCAAACACTGAAGCCGACAAGCTACCCTTGCCGTAAAGCCGTTCGCCCTCTTTTAACGCTGCACTAAATTCACCAACCCTCGTCCCTATTTCGGTTATTCCAATAAGGCTCCTGAGTGCATCGAGCGGATGCCTGAACGTGTTAACGGTATATCGAACTCCGTTGCTCGCAAGCATTTCATGTTGTATATGCCTTGTTCCGGCCCTGTCCTGAGTGATGAAGCCGGACATTTCCCCACCCAGTGCGGCAAACTTAGTGACGTCGCTCGATTTCTCAAAGCTATTAAAGCCGAAATTCTCTGCTATGCCGGATGCTTTCGTTTTCACATCTTT
>SDBV01009765.1_pt1 | contig 12686 bp, 23 predicted proteins | sample 2277081 | NCBI WGS metagenome assembly SDBV01 (sample SAMN10402039, study PRJNA504765) | marine sediment metagenome | isolation source: marine sediment core GS10_PC15, 223 cmbsf | place: Arctic Ocean: Southern Knipovich Ridge | collected 2010
GCCCTATTGGAAGTAATATTACGCTCCATAATATCATCCACACCCAGCCGAATTTTCTTTTGTCTTTCATTCTAATCAACCCCCATCAACGCTTCTGCAACCCTGAATATTCTTTTGCTATAAGACAATTCTATCCTGGCTGTATAAACCCACTTGTCTAATTTATCTGTCCGTTTTTTCAGGGTGTTGTATCCTTCATGATTAAGCAATCTCGCGTTAATTGCTGCAGTTCTTTGCAGTTCATTAGTGTATTTTGGCTTTAATTCTTTTGTGTATTTTGGCTTGTAATTTTCCTTTTCTTCCTTTGACATGATCTTCTTATCAACTTTAACTTCCACATCAACAGAAATTGTTTCCTTTGCTACTTCCCTGGCAATATTATCTTCAACAGTTTTTATTGCAATAATCATATCTCCTTTCTGAACTTCTACATTCAATATTGCTATCTCTTTGTCCATGATGATCTTGGGAAGTCTTTGCAATGTATCCTTAATATCTTCCTCACTCTTGAAAGAAAATTCCTGATGCTCAATTTCAGGATCATCCTTAATTTCTTCTGTTTTTGGTTCCATTTGTATCAACCCCATTTGTTTTTTTGACTCTAAAATATGCCTATAAATATTAACTTTAAGGTTTTCCTTTGCAATAAGTTTACCCCTTATTTTTCTCATAAGATTCTCAAATTCTATCTGGACTTTTTGCTTTTCAATGCAATGTGTTTGGATATCAACTGCACAATATAAGGAGGGAATTTTTGTCCTATAAACTTCATCATCTCCTTTTTCATATTTCTCATAACCCCAATTAATTGTTATTTTTTCTCCTTTCAGTCCCGGAAAATCTTCATCAAAAGCCAAGAAAATCCACCCCAACTTGGTCGAGTATTTGGCGATACCCTTTATTCTTGGCTCCTTCCAGAAGAACAGGATCTAATTCTTTCATTTCTGCAATAGTCATGTTTTCAAGGCCTTCTAATTTCAACTTTAACTTCAATCTTGCTGCTCTATTCAGCGTTTCCAAAGCATCCTTTATTTTATTTGGTTCAGTCATTTCAAATCCTTATCTGTTATGTTGAATCTTTCTATCCAAAATTGATGTTCTTTACAATAATCTGTAATCATGATTGTGTTTGTTGTTCTCCTATCAATACAAATTCTACAATAATTACAATATTCAATTCTTTCTTTTATCCATTTGATTGCTTCTTGTTTTAGTTCTTTTTTAATATCATCATCACAAGCTAAAGCCGATCCAGTATCACTCCAAGCCATATCAGTAAAATCCAAATCATTCAATGTTTTTAGTTCAGTCATTTTTAGTCAATTATCTTCAATATTATTGCAGGCCCATCATCTTCATTTAATTTATCATAAGGGTCTGGTTGTTTCTTTGCAGTTACTTCAATTCTACAATTATCTTCTAATCTTACATCAAATGTTTCAACACCTTCTCTTTTTCTCAATTCTTTAACCAAATCACAAGTTTTTATATTTTTTAGGTTCATTTCTCCACCCCACAATCTTTTAAGAATTGCTGTCGGTTGAAATCTCTTGCTCTGGTATATTGATAACCATCTTTAGAGTTCCTATTTAATTTCTCTATTTCTTCTCTCTCAAAATATGAGGCTAAATCATTACAAATCCCTTTTAGTTTACTATCCATAATATGCATTTTCATTATCCCAGCAATTTCCTTATAGTCTTTTTGATTCATTTTTCTATCTCCGGGCTTGGCCCTACATCCATTGGCATATCTGCATAATAATTAAAACCCCTATGCTTACTTCCACCATGGGAAATCTGAGAATTATATCTGCTCTTTTGTCTTTGCAGCTTTCTTGCTTCTCTTTTCTTTTCTTTTTCCTTCAACCTTTTAAGATCCGCTTCTGGAATCTTGCAGGATGATTCTTCTATTTTTTCCATGGTGTTCAACCCGATTTATTTAATAATAACTTTCAAATCTTCATGATCTATTTGGTCAAAATTAATGCTTAAATCATCTTCAACTCTTTTTTTATTTACTTTATTTCTATTGATATCCACTTTTTTTACAATGCATTTAATTTCAACTTCCCAGTAATCAACTTCTTTTTTCATCAATTAGCCTCTTTAATAAATCTTCAAAACTTTCTCCTTTACTCCCCCTTTTTTCCAATTCACTATGGAAATCATCTGATATTCTTATTGTTTTTACCATGTATATCACATATATAAGATGTATTAAGTATAACTTATATATAAACCTCCCTATTTTAGTATATTCTGCAGTATATAGGAAGAGGTTTATTGACGGAGAAATAACGGATGAGGCATGCTTTTATACCTCAAAGCATACAATTCCCTATGATCTGGACAGTAAGTTTCTGTTATGTAATCTTTAGATCTGTCAATTTTATCAGGGTTATAAGCAGTAGTCCATAGGCCCCTATATTGAATTGGCAGCTGTATCATAGAACAGCGTTTACATGCCAAAATAGGGTATATTTTGCCAGGATGGGTATTTCCTGCCTCTTTCTTCTTTTCTACCCTATTATTGTGCTTAATCAAGGCCGTAACTATATACTCAATAGTCATACCAACCACTTCTTTATTTCTTTGGCTTGGATCCTGGTAACTTTCCCTGCAAACTTGCAAATCCTGCTCCTCCTGTAAAAAACATCATAGCTATAATAAACCCATCTGTGCTCAATAAATTGGGCATTGGCTCCAAAGTTGCGCCTGCTATGAATGCTGCAGATATTGCCGGAACAACACTAATAAGAAATTTCTTCAAGCTGAAAGTTTCATAATTCCTTTTTGACATGTGCGCCTGATAGCCTTTAAAAGATCTCCATATGGTTCCTGCTGCTGCAATTCCTCCCAAAATAATTCCCATTTCTATTTGCATGTTTATCCTCCTCCAAGTTTATTTAATATAAATGAAATCACTACAATCAATATTACTTGAATTATTCCAAAAACAATGATTAACTTAGTCCTGGACCACTTATCAAATTTCATATCAAATTTATCTTCTGTCTTATTGGCTTGCTCCATCCGGATAATGGCATCAGAACATTCTTCCATCTTTTTCATCAGGCCTTTTGTTCCATTACCCATGAGAATTTTTTCTATTGCCTTGATTTTTTGAAACATTTCTCCAAGTTCCTTATCAGCTTTTGCCATCTTTCCCCTTTTCCAGCTTTTCCTTAAAATCTTTGAGAGCTATAAGCATCTCTTTGCTGCTTACATCATTCAGATTAAAATTTTCCCTTTTCTTTTTATGATCCATGGCCATCTGTATCAAAGAACCAAACCTCATTGTAGGATATTCTTTATGCAGTTTCTTCAATTCGCTGATTACTTTATTAAAATTTGTATCTCCCAGCGTTTCTTTAGGCGGCATGTTATATCAAACCTAATAATTTCTCAATTCTTAATAACCTTTCTTCTATTGTGTTTTTAGGTTCTGTTTTTGCTAATTCTAATATAGCTTCTTTATTTCCATTTGTTGCAAATTCTTTTAATTCTTTTAGTGTTAAATCTCTTGTATGATTTCCCTGTGGTGTATAGAAAGTTTGTTGCATTTTATGTCGAATCCCCCGTTCTAATTAAAACAACTAAATCTAATTCTAATCTGTAGTTGGAACTTGAGCCATTTTTAGTAGCCATTTTTATATCAAAATCTTTTAAACCGCTTGATGTGTTATTTATACTCGAACTACTGCCTATACTGGCATGAGTAGTACCACCGGTATAAGTGTCGAAAGTTGCTTTGTCTGCTGTATCAATTTCAAAATGCATAATACCGTTTTGAGGTCCTCCTGTAAAATATACAACCGCAGTATAAGTTCCCTCCGGCAGCCATAATTTCCAGGTTATCTCGTCGTTTACTGCCGTGTCGGTATTATTATTAACATGTGTTTGTAATGTTCTATTAGTATCTATTGCTCTTACCCATGTTCCCTGTATGACAGAGGCAAAAGTAAAACCTAAAATAACTATAGGATTCTGCCTGAATAGTGTTATATCAAAAGTATCATTCCAATCTACTGCAGGCAATACCACTCCATTTGTAATATCTGTTCCACCATAAATTGTGCTTTTTACTGCCAACTAAACCACCTCTCCAATTCTTAATTTATTATGTGCTTCTGTATGAATATCTCTTGGAATACAAGCCAAATTTTCAATTCTGTTATCAGTTCTAATTCCGTTTTTATGATGAACAACCCAATCCTCTGGAATGAACCACATCCCCCAAGTGTTATCCCTTAACCAAACATATTGATGCTCATACATTCTTTTATTGTCTATCCAAATTAAAATATATCCTTCGGAATCAACATATCTATTTTTTCTTCTCCAAAGTCTTGGTCCTTGATGTGATTTACTTAAGTTTTTCTTATGAGTTTCTGATAATTTGAGTCCATTATTCCAAGAAGATATTTTAGAATTGTTTGAGCATTTGTAAGAACAATATTTTGCAATATCGACTCTACAAGGTTTACAATAAAATTCTTTTCCACATTTTTGACAGATTTTTATTATCATTTTAGATTTCTTCTACTGTAATTGTGAGCTGAGTGTCGAGGTATAATTGTATATCACTTGTTTTTGTTATTGCTGTTATTACATTCCTGGTCCAAAGATTTCCTAAACTTGCAGCATCAAGCCAACCGTATTCTGCAATAGCATTTCCATTTGCTTCTGTGCTTAGAACCCTCAAGCTTGCTGTTACAACTCCTGTTCCAGGATTATCAACTGAATCTGCTGTATCTCTAAAAACTTCTGTTCCAAGAGTTGTATCTCCTGCAGTAGCTGCGGTGTTATCTGTTCCAATAGCCCCATGAGTAAATTCTGTGACTATCTCAGCTGCAGCAACATCCCTTAATTCTGTCTTTAATAAGCTTGCTACAACCATTAAATAACAGCCTCCGTATCATTGAATTCAACTGTAACTGTCCAATTTGCATTGTTTATTGTTAGATTCCAGTTTCTATAAGTTTGTGAAATATTAATCAAATTCAGAGTCAAGTTTATTTTCTTAGTTGAGTTTGCAGTTATATTAAAAATATTCCTGGTTGTTGTATTTATTCCTGTACTATTATAAGTCAAATTAAAATAAAGTGCTGTTCTGTCTATTTTTATGCTTACTGTAACATTATTGATTCTTCTGTTTGTAATCTCATAAACACAGTCTATTGTTGATGGATATATTGATAAATTCAAATCTGTAAAATTCCATGTAAAGTTTCCTGCTACAACTGTGGCATTTGAAAAATTAAGTTGTACTGTTTGCTTGCTCCAATTAACATTGAAAGCCAAATTTGTTAAATTACCGCACAATGTTGCGTTAAGCGGGGGCCTTATGGAGAAATTCACTAAATTTGACCTTGCTATGCTTCCATTGCTTAGACTTCCATTAGAAACATTAATCCAAATCGAAATATTATGCGGACCTTCTGACAATCCAATCAAGGTAATGTTTGTTGCTGTATTGCCAAAAAATATAGCTGAACTATTTGCTCCCCCATCTAAACTATAAACTGCCCAGCTTATATTTGATACATTAGATGTCCAGTTCAAATCCAAGCCATTAGTTACATAAGCTGTATTATTAACTGGGAACAAAATAGTAATATTAGTTGCGATTGCTGATGCAGGGGGATCAAATAATCTTGTATAAAAAAATTCTGTATTGCGCTTTGGCCTATATCTTAGAATTATCTTATCTGAAATTATTTGCTGATATACTTTTGCCCTGTATGCTCCATCTTGCCAGGTTAATTTCATGTTATGGCCAAAACTGAATGGGCTTGTGATATCCTTAGTTTCTCCGTCATATTTGATATCCCTAAACTCAAATTGCAGAATCTTTCCAACGCAATTAAGGCAGATTGTTTCATGCGATACAGGAACCAATTCCACATCTGATACACTTGAATCAAAAACATAAGTTTCATAAACTGAAATTCCATCCTTATACTGCGCTGATCTATGAATCGTAATAATTCCTGAATCTTCTGTATAAGATATCTCTCTGGAACTTGCCCTCATTTTCTTTGTTCCGTCAAACAGATTTACAGATTCTGTTGCAGCAAGATTCCATGAAACTCCTTCCCAAACTTTGTAAATTGTCTTTGTATTTTGAACATCAATCCTTATCTGACCTGATAATATTATAGTGAATGAAGCTGCCAATATCAGCAACACCAAAAATCCGATATATTTTTTTTCCATTCGAGCCTCCTAAACTAAAGTATATGCCATTTTCAAATTCTTGATATAAGTCGCATTTGCTCCGTTACCTATGAAGATAACTCTCCAATAGACAATATTATCAATACTACTTAAAGTTACTGCATTTGTTAATGATGCCAGCTGCCAATTAATATTATCTGTGCTTACTTGGTAAATTATTTGATCACTTCCGAATTTTGTTTCTTCTGCTGTCAAAGTAATTGTAGCAAAACTTCTTCTGCCTACATTAACCAATGAATATGCTCCGCTTGTGGCTACTGTATTATATGCTTTCATTTGATTTGAACTTGAACTCATAGCCAATCTTCTGTTTGTTGTGTTCCAATCTGCTGTTACAGGACTTCCTTTGAAATCTTCTCTTGAGAAAATCTCGACAAGAGCATTTGTATCTAATCCCACTCTTCCTCCCCTTCTATCTCCCAATTTTGGATTATCCATTGTAATCCAGCATTTGCAGTTTGTCAATACGTTATCTGTTCTATTAAAAATACTTGTAACATTAGCTGAACTTATATTATCGCTATATAGCCGTACTTCATCCAAAAACCCTGTAAAATAATTAGTTGAGTATCTTCCTATTTCCAGATTGTTATTGTTTGTACCAGCTGCAGCATCTCCTGTTCCAGTATTATCAGAACTTCCATTAACATAAACCGTAAGATCTGTTCCACTTTTTACAAAAACAACATGCTGAAATGCTTTAGCCGTCAAAGCTGTATCTGCTGTAATTGTGCTATCACTTCCAGAATTAGAATAAATCAATTCAACTTTATTGCTTGCATTAATTCTTACTGCATAACCATCAGTTCCATCCCATTTATTAAGCAAATAAGTCAATGTTCCTGGAAGAGTTTCAACCCTTACTGCAATAGTTATTGAGAAATCTCCACTCAAATCTAAATCTGCATGGTCTGTTACCTGAATAAAATTATCAGATCCATTGAAATTTCCTGTTGAAAGTCCCCATCCCAATAGATTATATTGACTTCCGTCTATTCCTGTGCCTTGCCATGTTCCAGGATGAGATTGATCTGAGCAATCAGCTTCATAATTTATATTGGTCCTTAATCTTCCGAGAGTTTGATGATTCATTATAAAGCTATCATTCATATTCTGAAATTGTTGTGTTTCCAATACTGATAATTTAACCCTTACATCATGCTTAGAAATTCTTGAAAAAGCGGTTGTTTCATCATCTACTGTTCTTCTTTCAAGCTTTTTTATTCTTTCTTTTATCTCTTCCAAAGAATCCATCAAATCAATTTTCTTTCTTCCTGTTTCAATAAAAGTCCTATTGCCTTGAGTATCATATTTGATACTATAAATAATAACACTTTCTGTTATAGATCTTATTGAATCTACTACTGTAACAATTTCTCCAACATCCAAATCAAAATCAAGTTCTGGAATAAATCCTAATGGCTTTAATTTAGGCTTGCTGAATTCAGAAAGCAACCCAACTGCAAGTGCTCTTGCATCTGCAAAATTATCTGTTGCCGGACTCTGATATTCTTTAAAAATCTCTCCATACTTATTAATAGAATCATCATCCTGATCATCAACTACAACTCTTATTTGATGATTATAATCTACTGTTATATTACTTGATCCTGTAGTTGGGGCTGCAACAAATTTAATCTTTTTCTGCTCATGATCCACTTCATAATCATTTGTTCCATCAATTCCAGCTGTCTTAAGGGCTCCTCCAATCTTGACTTCAATATCTCCAACTGGCTTTTTATCCAAGGTAAAATCTGTTTCGTTATCATCTCCTGAAAATGTTTCTTGATCATGTTTGACATTAGTAAGTCCGCCAACAACTTTAACATGATTGAACATATCTGTATTATCATCTTCCCAATTTTCTATTTGAAAGTCGGTTCCATTTGTAAGGACTCTTCCATTATCAACATTACCTCTTGGCTCAAAATAAACATTATCTGATTCATCAATTCTAAGCTGCCATCCTGTTATGAACATCATATCCTTTATTATATCAATAAGATATCCTTTTGCAACATATTTTGTAATAGTTATTCCAGAAACTTCTGTAGATGCGTAAGTCAGATTTATAGTCTTATTATTGATTATATCAGTTACAATCGCTTCAGGTGTTGTGTTTTCATAAACATTAAGCAAGGCTATATTATTAAGTTCGTATCCATTTGAAAGCAAATCTACATCCCACATAGTAATTTGTTTCTTATCGATAACTCTTCCGGAAAAAACTGTGGTTGTTCCATCAGCTTTTTTGTAATCAATAACATTTCCAATAATAAGACTTGATTCTTTTTCAATATCAAACTTTGCAGAATCAATAATTTGGTCCCATGTTTTTTTATAAATAGCCCTACTATAATTCAATTCATTAATTCCTCTGAATAACCTTAATCTTTCTACCATTATACCACTCCTATTCTTCCTCGCTTAAATGACATAGTTCCAATTCTTATTGATGGCTTTCCTCCGGGAGCATCAAGCTGTAAGTCTGTAATGATTCCACTAATTGATGCGCTGTATAAATCCGTTTGAACTAAACTCCATTTTACAAATACTCCTGCTGAAAATGAATCTCCAAATATAGTTTCATTAAGATATTGCCATTGCTGATTTACTGTAGTTATGGTTGTTGCATTTGTTCCATTACTTACATCAACCCCATCATTAAACAAAGCAAATTCAAAATCTATTGATTCCTGTTGTCCAAAGAAAGGGAAATGTAATGTATTTTCTGATGTTGTAGTAATCAAAGAAACAGGAATAGATGGCTGCGCTTTGGCAGGTCTTGCAGAAACTCCCCTAAATAAGAATGTTTTTCCATCATTATCTCCTCCATCCACCAATATAGTCAAATCAGTTGCTGCAGCCATTAAAATTTCTCCCCCTTATGTGTTTTGGAATGACATTTTACACACAAAGTAATGCCATTATTTGTATCCCATAATTCCCCACAAAGTAATGCTTGAACAATATTAGAAATATGATTTTTTCTGATAATAAAAATTAAATAATTGATATGGTGTACTATTAATTCCTCATTTACACCACAATCTCTGCAAATATGATTATCTCTATCCAAACATTTTTTTTGCCATTGGTGATATTTAAAACAGGAGCGAATAGCTTTATTCAATGGAAAAAATCCCCCTTTCCAATTCCAATGTTCACTTCCTCTAATTCTTCCAGTTCCATGTCTTTGATGAGTACTTCTTCCATCAATATAATTCCATGCTCTGATTCTTGTTTTTTTGTTTTTATTCCAAGGTATTTTCCCTTTTAGAGATTTACCCAATTTCTTTTTCGTTGATTCCTTCATAGGTATTCCTTTATTCCATGGTTTATTTCCTTTTTTAAATACTGATTTTTTATTTTTAACCATTAAAATCTCCCCTGGATAAATCCTGATTTTCCAAGTGTTTTGCTAACAAATTCTATTACCTGTTCTGGAACCATTCCATTGAAAGTTATATTATTGGTTGTTCCTGATTTTTGATTATTTGATGATGATATGACTCCCTCTCCCAATCTTCCTCTAATGATTTTTTCAAATGTTTCCTCTGCTCTCTCTTCTGCTTCTGCAGCTTGTTCAGGATCCTTTAATGCACTTGTTCCTGCAAAACTTCCAGCTCTTCTTGCAACTTTCTTTCCCAATGATGATAATTTTAATTGTGCTAATGCAGCATTCCATATATCAACCATCCCATTAGCCATGGCTCCTACCTGGTCCAAAGTATTTTCTTTCATTTGATTGTAAATTCTATCAGCTTCTTTTTGCGTTTTAGTAGCTTCCTCGATAATAGCTTCTTTCATTTTTGCATATGGCTCAACAACCAAATCAACCAAATCTTTTACCAGTTCCTTGCTGTCTGCAAGCAAATCCTGGAATGCTATTCCTGCTTCTTTGAAATTTCCTGTTAGAACATTAAAGAATATCTTGCCTATATCAACAAGGATTCTTCCCATATCTCCAAGAACTTCAAATATACCTGCAAGATGCTTGACCACTCTGATAAGCAATATTCCAAAAATAGCTGTCAGTATATCTAACATTGGCTTGACAACTATTCCAAGAGCTGCACTGAATGCCCCTTTTACTTCTGATCCTATTGATTTGGCACTACTTTTACTAAGTTCTACCAAAGTAGCTCCAGCTCCTGCTGTACCTGCTCCTCCGCCTCCTGCTCCGGCAATTTTTATCACAGCTCCAAATACCATTTTTATTGCTTGCTTTTATTTCCTTTACCTGTTAATATTGCACTATATGCTTTTTTTGTTTCTGCATCAAGATTTTCTACCTGCTCAGGTGTCCAACCATAAGCTTCGCTGAATGATTCCATATTCAGCCAATAAATTATTTTCTCTCGAAATTTATATAGGTAATTATCCTTCCAATCTTTATTTAAGGCCATCTCTAAAATATTAGTATGCCCTTCAACCTTTAACCTTGCCGCTTCTTGAAGAGCCTCGAAAAATCTAAATCTCCAAACGCGGCATTTGCAACAACAGATGTAAATTTGTCTGAATCAGCAACATCCAGTTCCCTCCATTCCTCTTCTGTCAGTCCTGTAAGGTCTCTTGCAATGCTGTTTCTTGTTTCCAAAAGGCCGCTAAGTTTCATTAATGCCGTATCTTCGTCAAGATCCTTTAAAGCTTTAAGTTCATTAAGCATCATCTCTACATGCTTATTCTTGACATTCTTCATCACTACAATCTTATCTTTTCCTTCACTATCTTTTATTTTTATTTCCATGATGTTCAATCCTCCTTAGTTTAATCCTGTTATATCATCAACACTTATCAGCGTCTTTAATGTTCCATTTCCTGCAAGATCCAAGAATGTTACAGTGCCTATTGCTGAAATCTTCTCTGTTTTTGTAAATTGGCAATTCTCCAAAACCGTTTGAATATTTCTTTGTCCACTTCCATAAGCTGTTCCATTATCTGCATTGATCTCAAACTCAATTCCTGTTGGATCTGCTGTACCAGGTGGATCTGTTCCGCCTATTCCAAGTTCTTGAAGAGTTACTCCTGTAAATCCCAATACTGCCTTGAATTCAAACTTCAAATCTGTTGTAAATGCAGCCTGAGCCAGATTGCTTTTCATTCCATGAACCGGAACGAATGTCTTAATGAAAGTTATACTCGCACTTTGCACCATGGTTGCAGATGTTGTATTCACTTTTACATCAACCAAGGCCTGCGGAAATACCGGAAGATTATCCAATACCGGAGCGCTTGCTGTATTTGTTGAACGAGGAAGTTCTCCTGCAAAATCAAACCTTAAAGTCAGAACTCCATTCAAAACAATAGATAATTCTGCTCCTATTGCAATACATCCTTCATAAATCAATTTTGTTTCTGATGCAGCATTTTCCCCTGATTCCAAAGAAAAACTTGGAGGTACATCAGCAATCGTAAATGTGTGCTTAAAATCTGATCCACTACTTCCTTCTGATTCGGCGCCTACAAGATACTCAAATAATCTTCCATGCTGTAATTGTATTACCATGGATCCTGCTGTGGTTACGCTTCCTGTTGTAATCTTCTGAACTTCTACTGCTCCAAGGCCGCTTGATTGTATTACTTCCCTGTTTGTAATATCATTTATACCTTGAGTTAATCCAACATCCTTTGTTGCTGAAACAGCTGTTCCCCATGTTGTTTCTTTTCCAATAAGAACTGATTTTACACTTCCTGGACTCGCATTTGTAGTTGCCATAATATCATCTCCTTGTTTTTTTAACTTAATGTAGCTGCAAATGTCAAATTATCAATATAAGTTGCATTTGCGCCATTGCCTATGAATATAACTCTCCAATAAAACTTGTTTGCCGGAGTAGTTAATGCTCCTTGCGATCCTAATGTAAAAAGCTGCCAGTTTATGTTATCTGTGCTAATTTGGTAAATTACCTGATCTGTTCCAAATTTTGTTTCATCTGCTGTAACCAATATTGTCTGAAAATTATTTCCGTTTGAATTATAAGCCAAGCTTGTAGCAACGTTATTATAGGCCTGCTGCTGATTTGAACTTTCATCCATAGCAAGCCTTCCATTTGTTGTATCCCAAAAAGCTGTAAATGGAATTCCTTTATTGTTATCTGTTGTGAAACTCTCAACATAAGATTCAATAGTTTGCTTTCCAATATCCTGAGCATTAAATTGGACTTCAATCATTCTTCTAAATTGATTTTTTTCTTCATCAAGCGGCAACGGAATATTTGTTATTATCCTTGGAGTATATAATTTTAAACCAATCTTACTAAGTTCTCCTTTTGTCATTGCGCTGATAACTTTCCTTCCAAGATAATTTGATACATCCTGGCCTTCTTTTATTTCATTATTGATTATACATTTCTGGCCTTTATAAGCTACTACATCAATCTGATATACTCCATCCATCCAATACGGTCCTCCAAATCCTAAACCCAAAGGATTTTCTGACTG
>SDBV01009766.1_pt1 | contig 12686 bp, 9 predicted proteins | sample 2277081 | NCBI WGS metagenome assembly SDBV01 (sample SAMN10402039, study PRJNA504765) | marine sediment metagenome | isolation source: marine sediment core GS10_PC15, 223 cmbsf | place: Arctic Ocean: Southern Knipovich Ridge | collected 2010
AGTGAAGGTTTCAGCCAGATCGTTTATCCACGGTTGTGCCACATAAATGCTGAAGAAAACCCATAAGGTTGCCAGTATTTGAGAGATGACCAGTTTTCCCTTGACCGGTACATACATTAAAACTCGATCCTCCCCAGGCAAAATTGGCACAACCCTATCACGAGTCTGGTAAGTAGTGTGGAAATACTCGCATGGGCTTGCCAGATTCATTCCCGGTTCATATAAAAGCGATAAAACTTTAACGCAGAGGGCCGCCCCTCGATCCCGCCATCGGCGGGACTCGGAGCAGGCAGATTGGCTCGCTGGTAGGCCGCACCGCAGGGTAAATCTAATTCAGGGGGAAAACGGTATCTTATGCCGTCATTCCGGAAATTACGACGGCGTCGGAATTGTCCGGAATCCAGCATTTAAAGCGGTTAAAGCTTTAACGCAGAGGGCCGCGCCTCGACAGGCAGGGCAGGCAGGGCAGGCAGGGTAAATCCAGTTCTGGGTAAACCTCTGAAATTTGAGATTGAATTTTACGCACCACGCACCACGCACCTCGCACTGCCTTTCCCTAGCTCCTGATTTTTCGCCCTTCGCCCATGCCCCCTTTCGCCCATGCACCCAAGCGCTCCCGTAACACCCTTGCACCTTACCCATACAATGTTGTAGAATTTCAGGTCACGGCTTAGCCGTTAGCGAAGCCGGATCGAAGGAAGTATTTCAGGGGCCGCTTGGGGAATTACATTCTTATTGGATGGCACAAGACCGCCCTTTGTAGTTAGAGGGGCGATTTTTGGTTAAAAAGGTAAGAGAGTGGTGGGACACGACCCCATGGGGTCGTCCGATAGGAACTAAAGAGGATATAGCATGGGAGTAGAGAAAAAACTAAATGAAAATAGTGATAAACTTAGAATATTGCATTTGTCCGATATCCACTTCAAAGAACCCGATTGCCATAATCTGGATACTGATCCAGAGCACCCGGTTCGTAAGACTCTGATAAATAGTATCCGCACTCGTGTGGATACCTTGGGACCTGTTGATGCGGTCTTGGTATCGGGAGACATTGCATTTAAGGGGCATCCTGAAGAATATAATGTTGCCTACGAATGGCTTTTAGAAGTTTGTGATGTTTCAGGTTGTCATCCAAAAAACCTTTTTACGGTACCAGGAAATCATGACGTTGATAGAAATGCTGCTAGCGAAAGCAGCGTTCTGAGGGTCAGAGGATTGATAGAAGCCTCCCAAGGTGGTCCAGAACGTGACCAGCGAATGCATGACACTCTGCTTGATGTAAGTGCAGGTTCTGAATTATATGTGCCAATGAAAAACTATAACCGTTTTGCTGCCTCCTTTGATTGTGATCTATTTCCTAAAAGACCATTTTGGATTGCCGAATTACCCTTGGCGCCAGGATGGGTTTTAAAAATGCATGGGCTCACATCTACATTTCTGTCAGGACCAGAAGATGATACTAAAGGGGGACTATACCTTGGCGCATTACAGCGGTCATTCTCACCTGATGATGGAGTTGTGCGTTTAGTAATGCAACACCATCCGCCTTCTTGGCTGGAGGACGGAGAAGAATTAGAAGATTCGTTAGATAGTTGCGTGCTACATTTAATGGGACATAGGCATTTAACACGGTACCGTGCGACAGTTAATTGGGTCAGACTTTCTGGCGGTGCAGTAAATCCAAGCCGTACAGAAGGGTATTGGGCACCCGGATATAATATTATTGAGTTGCAAATTTTACAGAATGACGATCAACAATATTTACGGATCGAAAGTCACTCGCTCGCCTGGCAGTCTTCTCCAGACCAGTTTTTACCTAAAGAGACAGAAAGTGGTGAGAAGGTTTTTTCGCAGGACATTATTCTCCGTCATCGGCCATCTCCAGTTACTTCAAGTACGATTGAAGACATGCCATTGATGGCAAGCATGGAAATTGAATCGGCAACGGACGGTGAGGTGGCTACATCGGATAGTGTAATAATTGAGCAAATTGAGTTGACGGAGGCTGTTATGGCATCATCCCAGCGTGACCTAATCTTTAATTTCTGGGCTCTGACTCCAAGTCAACGTCGCAAAACGATGCAAGACCTGGATTTGCTTGAACAAGATGACGACCAACTTCCAGAAACAGAGCGTTATCGAAAAGCTTTTGAAAGAGCGCGTGAGCGTGAAATGCTCAGCGATCTAGAAGAAATGGTCAAAAAGAAGTTAGCTCAATAAGGGAGGGCATTAATATGCACCAGAATTTTGCGGATTGGTACCAACCTGTCACCTTTAAACATGACCCGAGTACCATTGAAATTCGTTGGCAGGGCGTGGCTGCTGTACTTAAGGATTTAAGTATACCGACAGCTATGGAATTAATTAAACTTGTCTTCGGTAGACCACGAAAATCATCAGAAGCTGAGACTCAGTTCCGTCAATATTTTAAAGACGTTGACGCTACATTTCAAATGTCGGGTAATGATCAAGAAGTACAAGTCCTTGCGGGATGCGTCTTGGCACTTTGTTGCATTGGTGATTATGAATTTGAGCCCGTACCTCTTGCTATTCTTACAATGTCGACATGTAATGCTAAGAGTCCACAGGTTGAGATTGACTTGATAGGGATGGCAACCAACAGGGTCTTGTTAGACGGAAATAGTGCCCGGAAAAGGCCGGCAATGTCCCAGCAAAAACTGGTATCAAACAAGAAAAGTTTTGATGCTACAGTTGCTCTCCCTGAAGAGACCCCGGATCTCCCCACAGTAGTGGAAGCACTAAAAAAGGTTGGGTCCGCCACAGAAAACATGATTACTGCTATGCAAAAGCCAGTTAATGTAGAAATAGCTAATGTGCATAGGGTGTTGAATATCCAGGATGAAGAGCTTCAGATGCTCTGGTGGATGGTCGGTGGATGGAGTGATATGTGGGATACCAGTTTCAGTAATATGGATAGTAAAGCTCAACCCCTCCTACTCGCAAAAGAGGCTGCCTGCATGACAGAGGAATCAACAGAATCACCATCACTAAAGGCGGTGTTTTCTCGCGTGTTTGAAGATATTGACGCGAAACTTTCAATACCTGATGCGATAAATGCCTGTAGTGTGGATTACCTCAGTGATCTTTCACTCAATGATTCGATTAGTCCTGACACTTATCCTGTTCACTTTGCGATCGCACGTGCGTGGGAGGCTGAAGGAGACAAAACATGGGTAGCAGGATGGAGCAAGGCCAGCGGCATTAGGAAAACTGTGCTTTTTAACCCGTTGGATCTGGCGGTTCAGGTTCATCGTGAGCGCAAACTTATGTCAATAATGACTAACGAGTGAGGCCCCGATGGAAGAGCTATCATGTCCTAACCCAGATTGCAGGGTAGCGGAAACGGGTAAGTGTGTGGAAGGGTTTGCGATTAATGAATGTCCACATCAGGTTGAATCCCCTTCTGTTTCCGATGAGCAGCCCCCAATTATTGAATCTGAGCCTGAGGTACAAGACGAAGGTGAAATAGCAGTTGCAAGCGGTCAAATACTTTCAATCAGCGAAGCCACAGATGTTTTGTGTGCCGGACCGACTCGTGTTGTAGCAATTGTAGGCCCCGTTGAATCTGGTAAAACTACATTTGGGATAAGCTTGTATGGGGCTTTTCAGCATAGACCTTTTGACAAGTGGAACTTTGTTGGATCGTTAACGCTCCCCGCCTTTGAGGAACGTTGTCACCTTGCTCGTCTAGATAGTAGAAGGTTGACTCCAGAAACACCTCGAACACCTTTATCAGATGGGCTGGGCTTTCTTCACCTTGCTGTTCACAGTGAAGAGACAGGCCGTGTTGACCTGTTAATCCCTGAACGTTCTGGTGAGTCCTATACCGCAGCTGCTGACAGCCAGGATGAATGCCAGAATCTTCATGAAGTTTCCAGAGCAGACTATTTGTTGTTCTTTGTTGATGGCAAGAAACTTGCTGGTTCTGAGCGGCACGGTGTCAAAAATGAAATTACATTGATGGTTAGAGCAATGATTGAAAGTGGAATTATGGGTCAAAGACATAGTGTAGGAATAGTACTAACAAAATATGACTACGTTAAAGATTGTGACGATTTCGTAGGGACAGAAAAATATTTTAGCGATTTAGTAATAAAACTTCAGGCGAAGTTCGGGAGTAGCGTATCTGAGATGAAGGCTTTTAAGATTGCAGCACGCCCTGAGGATGACTCAACACCACCGCTGTTTGGAGTGCTTGAAATATTTGAAGAGTGGTTACGTCCAACACGTTGCATTGATTATACACCCTCACAGAATCCTCCCCTTGAACGTACCTTTCAAAAACTTCAAGTGATTGGCGGAGGCGAAGATGAATCAAAATAAGATCCTTATGTGTGGCTTGCCGGCTTCCGGGAAAACATCATATCTCGCTGCCCTTTGGTACTTACTTAGTAATGAGGAAATACATACAGCATTGTCTCTGGTTCAACTCCCCCAGTCACGTCAATATCTAAATATGCTTTCAGGGCAATGGAGCTGTCTCAAACAGGTTGATCGAACAAAATTAGAAGAAATTCAAGAAATATCACTTAAGCTCAAAGATGAATCCGGTGAGGTGAATTTGCAGGTACCGGACATGTCAGGTGAAACGTGGGAGAACGTTTGGAGTAGTCGTACATGTACATCACATATTGTTGAATGGGCCACAGGTGCATCTGGTATTATGCTATTTTTGCATGCTAACAATATACATCCACCTGTAGACATTTTGGATTATAAGGCAATGTTGGAGTCTCAAGATGATACTGTTGTGGAAGAGGAATGTGTTTCTTGGAGTCCGACAGCTGCACCAACACAGGTTGTTCTAGTCGATATTCTTCAATCTATTACGCGGCCCCCATTGGGGGATAATAATGGACGAATTGCGGTAATGGTTTCAGCATGGGATGAAGTAGAAGAGCCGGGCTTAACTCCCCAAGATTATCTTCGTGGTCATCTGCCGTTAATTTATCAATTCTTAAGTAATGGCAATAATTTTTCTGAAGCAAAAATATATGGCATTAGTGCTCTAGGTGGAAACTTGGAATCTGCAGAAGATGTTAAACGGTTGGTAGCTGAGAATGAACCTTCTAGGCGGATAAAGGTAGTTGTAGATGGTGCTACACTGAATGATCTTACATTACCAATAAAATGGTTAATGTCAAAATGAATGACAATAGAAAACAGGTAATCAAAATTCATCAATTTCTTCATGGTTATGATGATGGCCACCGTCTACTCGTGGGATCAAGGGAGTTAGACAGACAGCCCGCGAAGACTCTACTTGTGATGAGTGACTTGGCCGGTCAAGGTGAGGGGCCAGGCGAGGATGGATATCTCACGGGTTATCCACTGTCAGGGGATGGTACATATGCCCTTACACGGACATGGTTGGCACCAGAAATGTCACGCCCAGGCTGTGTTTGGTCCCATACGATACTTATTGATTTTTCTGACTTGGCTAATATTTACAATCCCTCATTTTTGAACCTTTTCAGGCATCCCTCTCCACATATAGATAACAATATCTATTCCACGCCAATACAATTTAAACCTTGTGATCAAACGTTTTTGAAATCGTCATTTCCGGTCAGCGCAATGGCTGTATTGCTAGATGCGGTGTACAACTCACCGAATGCCAAAATTTTTTTTAGGGCATCTGAAAATTTACCAATTGAAAATATTACACTGGCTTTGTGGCTCCAACAATGGCCAAGGCTTCGAAGGACTTTCCGTTTCTGTACTTGGGCTCCATCGGACCGTTCGCGCCAGAATGAGATATTTGATCTCCAATTTGTCCCCTACGATAAGATTACCAACGGTAGAAACCTGGGGAAGAAGGGTGAGAAGTGGATCAACCTTTTACATTCGTCGCCTGAAGAAAGTGAGACTTGGGCATTAAAAGCTGCGAAAGATGCAAAGTCAGAAAGTGTAAACAGCTCATTACAGAAATTTTTAAGCATGTATGGTGCAAAAGCAACAGCTGGCCGTGCAGATTTTAAACCGCTTGCGTTGGTTTGGCATGCACTAGAAGAGAGAAATAATGTTGATTTGGGCGCGGCAATAATTGCAGTAAACAACATGCATCCGAGCATAGACATTCTATCATTGAGAATAGTAAAAGAGATTATATCTTTATCCTTGTCTTCAAACTTGCCAAGTGCGGCCATTGAATATTTACTTCTACATTTAAGTTTGTTGGGAGAGTGGCTCAACGACGCGGAAACAAAAACAATAGCTGGACTGATGTGGAATCAAGCTCCAGATCAGGTCTGGCCCTTATTTAATTCTAATTCGGCCGTTCTAAAGTCTATTGCTAATTTTTCAGCAAAGGTGATGACACCTGAAGAGGCGCTAACGAATTCAGGTAGGAAAACAGACCTGTTTTGTGCGGCCCTAAATGCCAATACTAATCTAGCGGCCTCCCCTTTAGTGTGGGATGCACCAAACCCAATTCCAAAGCGAACCGTTGAAATTCTGTCTAACAGCGATGATTTGGATAAGGAAATACTTCACTCTATGTTTGAGGCCGAAAACAATGATGTGCCCACAATGGGTATTGCACTGTTCGGTCAGGAGGCAATAACAACCGCAGTTGAATTCTATGATAGTAGTAATAGAAACAAAACACAGGATAAGGTTAGTAAGTGGCTCATGGCGGCAAAAAAGCATCCTGATTTTATTATGACAGCCATTGCTCAGTGTGCAGTGCGAAATATAGGAACTCTTGCCTTTCTTGCCACACTTGTAAAGTACAACGCACCATCAGTTTCAAAAGGCAAGGATGAATGGGCTAAGGCCCTTGCTAGTTTGAAAGATGACATTGAAGGTGGTTATCTCGATTTTTACGTTTTTCTCATGAGACGTGCTTTGAGCGGTGCTTCGAAAAACCCAGGCACTCTTATTCAAAAAAGTTTCGATCCTTTGCACAACGCACTTATTCAGTCAAAGCTGAAAAAGGATACTTGGGCGTTGCTTGAAGGAGTATTTCCTAAAATAATTTGGTGGAATAATTGGGATCGTGCTCATAGAGTTCGGTTAGGGGCTGTAGAAGCTTTTGTTTGTTATGGTCTGCCACCGAGGGATTTTTTAATGGTTACCAAAAACAATAAAACTTTTAAAAATTTGATTGGTATTGCTGTTTTGTCTCCAGCAGGATTTGCCTACATTGAACAAGTGTCTTTATGGGCTGCAAAATCTGATTCCGATGAAATAGTAAGAAGGGGTCTAATTATAGACAAAATATTGAAGCAATTTAAGTAGCAAGGGGCACCCCATGGGACCGCACCTCTTGAGATCTCACCTTCCTCCTCCGCTAAAGCCACGGCGGGACAACCACGTTCTCAGGTTTTAATCGATCCAAGATCTAAGATCCAAAATCCAAGATTTATCCTGCCTGCCCTGAGCAAACGACAGTGCGTCGAAGGGCGAACCCTGCGATTGCCCTGCCTGCCCTGAGCGTGTCGAAGGGCGAGAGACAGTATTTATCGCATTTATAGCAACTGCAAATGCTGGATTCCGGGTCGTTGCCCGGAATGACAAGCGCAGTATCCTCCCGCCTGAAGTCTTTCTCGGATTTTCTCTGTGCCTCCAGTGAGTCACATCTCAGTTGTAAGTGACGAACGGGTGGTAAAAACCCATCGCCTTTATAGAAACTGGCATTTAACCTGGGATTAAATCTTTTTCCTTTTCCTCCGCGCCTCCGCCTGCCCTGAGCAAGTGAAACGCGTCGAAGGGTGGTGAAAAACATCGCCGTTATAGTAACCACGCCTTCCCTGATTACCCGGGTTCCTCTGCGTTCCTCCGTGATCTAAAATTGAACAAAATGCGCCTTAAACCAATCAATTTGCCAAATAAATTAAAGATGATAGAGGATACAACAGTACACAATGGATACCATTACGAGGTATTAGCATATGCAAGGTTAAATAAAGATGTATCTTTAAGGAAATATTTTAAGCGAAGAATAAATTCGCTGGAGAAACAAATGAAGGAGCTGAAAATACAGTAACTTTTAAAATCTGGCCATATAAAAAGAGAAATGATGCCAGAGTGAATTGTAACGCTCTTGAGTTGAGTGATTTTAAGTGGGGCTATTAACACTCCGGAAAGAATGCTCCATTCTATTGCCTCCGGGCCATCCACGGCGCCATCGGCTCAGCATCAGCCCACAATCCCATTTTCGAGCTCCTTGATGCATCCTGAAGGATCATAAGTTCAATATCCTTGGGAGCGTAATTTCTGTACCACCAGGCGTATCCGGCTCTGACGAGTTCCCTGTTCAGGCTCTTTCCATTCGGGAGGATCACCTCCCCGATCGTCCGGCCGTACCGGTCGCGGTCTTTTACTAAAACGGTGACGGTTTTTCTGAAGGCCAGGTCGGAAGCGAACCACTTGGCCCTCTTTCCGTACGGCTGCTTCTTCTCCGGGCAGTCAATACCGTACAGGCGGACGCGTTCCGCTTTGCCATTGTGCAGGACATCGATTGTGTCTCCATCCACAACACCGACTACCTGTCCGGAAAATTCAGGCTTTGGGCCGGTGAAATCAGCGGCATAGGCAGGCAGAACCAGGAGAAAGAAGAGGATTGGGATCGCTAATGGGAGATTGCGGTGCTTCAAGGTTTCTCCTTTTTTAGTTCGGTTGTGATTAGGATGTGGGGTATTTGAGGGCCGGATTGTCAGGTCAATCTGGCAATAGAAATTACTACAACGTTAATCAATAAAGTTACAGGATTATAACGCATACGAGGTTGGCTGTCAATCCGAGCTGTTAACATTTGAATTGTTATTTTGTTAAGAAATGAATAAAATCGGGTGGTTGCAAATTATCAGAATAAGTATTGGAACCAGTGAGTTCCCAATCTTTTATAGCTACTTCTACTTCTTACTATCACTTGGAGCGTTTCATGCCGGAGAAGCTTGACACGACGGTTATCAGCAAAAGGATCCGAGAAGAAAGGGAAAGACTGTCCATAACCCAGGCTAAACTTGCCAAGGAAGCGAAGGTCACCCCTGCGGCCATATCCCAGATAGGAAGCGGTAAGCGTATTCCGACAGTCCCTGTGCTCCACAGGGTAGCCGGAGTTCTAAACGTGTCCATGGATTACCTCATTGGCCAAAGCGACCAGTCACAGGTCGAGGACATGGCCCAGAATAGGGAGTTCCTGGCTTTTTATGGTAAGTTCCAGGAGTTATCCAGGAATGATCGGGAGCAGATACTGGATCAGATGGAGTTTTTGAGGCAGAGGAAACGTGGGTGAAGGGATCAGCAGTTTTAGGTAAGATTGACAGGACTGCCAGGATTTTTCGGATTCCTGACATCGGAACAAAGGAAAATAACTAAGGGGACCAGCAATCATCAGTTTACGGAAGATGAACTGGATCGCATTGAATGGTATCGCTTTGCTGATCCCCATGTTAAGGCAGAGATGATAGCAACCTATGAAACCATCATGCAGAATGTTGAAAATGAGAGTATTAAAGCGTCATGTAAACGCTTGGTAGAGGCAATGAGGAGAAATAGTTTACATTTGAGATAGTTATAGTCTTCTAATCCGCAGGTCACAGGTTCGAATCCTGTCGGGCGTGCCAACAATATCAAGGGGTTATGGCGATTGCTTTGGCCCCCTTTTACTGAATTTATACTCTATTTCTACCGTCGTGGGGTGTTTGATGACATTCATAGCCTTCGAGTGGGTCCATGAAACTGATCTTGTAGGATATATGCGGAGCTGTTAGATTTCATATTTTTTTGTTATAATGACATATTCGAAGGATGGACAATATGCTTACAGCAAGTGAGTTTTTTCTAGTAAAAATGCAGGTTTCAATGGTGAGTGCAATACCATTGCCTAACTCAAATACCACTTTACCTCATCTCTTATCACATTGGAGAGATCGATTTTCTGCAAATCCTACAGTGATTCCTGTACCACCCAATGCGCCACCTGAAGTTCCTCGAATAATGCTTTCAAGCAGTGACAAAAGATATCGTTTAAATATTGCTGCTTCACGAGTTGACCTTTTTGAAGTACGTCAAGCTAGAGATGAAATCCTTGATATAGAGGGATTCTTTTCTTGGTGTGCAACATTTCTTGCTGACTTCAAAGACACATTTCAAGTTAAAGTTGGTAGGATAATGTGTGTGATTACATTAGCTGTTGAAGCAGAGGAGCCAGGAAAATTATTAGCTAGCCACTTTTGTCGCGATGAATGGATGGGCGATGATGGGCCCTTTAATCGTCCAGAAGATTTTGAACTACATGCACACAAAACATTTGTAATGGGTGGTTCTTTTAACGTGAACAGTTGGGTTAGGTGTAAAACTGGCCAAATGTTATATGGCGCATCAGGTACCCCAGATAACGTCATTCTTATTGAGCAGGATTTCAATACTCTTCATGAAGAACTTGAATCCTCAGATTATTCTAATGGGCAAATTGAAAACTTCCTCAGGCAGGCTCCTGCGGAACTTTCCACCGTTTTGAATAGGTATTTTCCAGAGAGGGAGCAATGATGTATATAGCAATACCGGATAACGATAAAGGCACTGAATATGGTTGGCTGATTAATGAAGAAGTTTTAAGGAATCAACAGCAGGGTGCATGGATTGTTCAGAGGGCTGATCAAGAAGCGGAAAAAATTAATAAAGCCTGGGAACAAGCAATTATGCGAGGAGAAGCAAACAGGGCTTGGAAACCTGCAATAAACTGCTGTGTTGAAGTACTGAACGCTCCTATTATTACCAGTTCTGCTCATACAACCGTTACTGCAACGCTTATGGCAGATGAAGGGAGTACGAACCTTGAGGCAAGCTGGTTGCATAGCCAGTACGATGAAAAGTTTTTCAGGTATCTTGAATCAACACAACTTGTAAATTTTTTAGATAATCTTGCGTTCGAAGGAATAATAACTGATGATCGCAAGCGGCAGCTTTGGAGTTTTTGGAATACTCTTGAGGAAATGTCTGATCACAATATTCCTGTGCCTGTCGGGCATCCAGGTGCTGAAGGTCACTTTTTGTTCACTTGGAAAAAGGGGAATCATTACATTGAAGTAGAAAGCATCCAGAATGATGAATTTCAATTTTTCTACCACAACGAGGTGACAGGCGAGACATGGGAAGAGGATTTCGTAGGTGTTGCAGAAATACCATCAAGCACATTGGAGCGCTTCTTAATGTTAGGTTGAGGCATAAATGGTTCCGGCTCAATGTTGTGCATAACACCTTGCTACCCCGAGCTGAAATTGTTTTTAGACTAGCGGGGCATACTGCAAGTGATGGAAGTGTCAGTCAGACTGATTTTGATTTTTCCACTGGAGACAAAGAGGAAGCCTCTCAAACTGGGGATCCACAATACCTTTCCGTTTGGTCAGAAACCTTAACTGAAATTAAACAGGCTCTCTTATTGGTATCGCATTCAAACTTTAAGTGGGCTTGTAAGGTAAGAGTCTTGGATATTGCACGCATAGAGATTAAGGGGGATGGTGCCCCGTTCCATAGCCTTGGTGTTTATTGGAAAAGATTGGATGTTTTGCATCCTGACAAGAGGATTCAGCTAGATAGTCAACCAGGAAGATTAGGTCATGCGGGTATTGTTGGACTTTATAGACCAAAATCAATCCCAAGAACTGCGTTCAAATTAGCAAGAAAAGAGCTACATGAACTTGCCCGTAAGGGTGCTGTGCCATTGGTTCCAATTCAACCTCAAAGTCCATGATGACCTGCTGGCAAAAACACTTAGTAATACGGTAGGTTCAAGTTGTTACAGTCAGAGTAGGTTAAATAATAATTGAGCAGTACTGGGAAAATATTAAGGTAGTGAAGCCTCTATTGCATCAAACCAAGAAAAAGTACTTTCTGGCACCACGTGGGGTCGGACCTCACATTCTCAGGTTTTAATCGATCCAAGATCCATCCGACTTCGCTCTTCGAGCTACGACGGACAAGAGATCCAAAATCCAAGATTTCCCCTGTGTAACCCTGTGGAACGACATGTGAGAGGTCGTGCTGTGGTAAATTAACTTTAACCGCTTTTATAGTAACCACGCATTCCCAAAGTCCAGGCTTTTCTCTGCGAACCCTGCGATTGACCTGTATGCCCTGAGCGTGTCGAAGGGCGTGAGACAGCACTTATCGCTTTTATTGGAACCGTTGTTTAATCTAGATTCCAGGTTTTCTCAGTGTTCTCATTTTCCTCAGTGGTGAAAAACATCGCCTTTATAGTAACCGCTGTTTACCCCAGACTCAGCCTTTCTCAGTGTTCTCATTTTCCTCAGTGGTGAAAAAAGATCGCTTTCATGGTAACCGTTGTTTACCCAGAGCCTGTCCAAAAAAATCCTGTAAATCCTGTTGATCCTGTCAAAGAAAAGATCTGAAAGGCCGGGTTCCCTTCGACAAGCTCAGGGCAGGCGGACGGACTCGGGTTAACGATTATCGCTCTTTCCCCGCGTCTCCGTGTCCTATGCCTTTTCTCCCCCACGCTCCCACGCCCCATACCGCTTTCCCTCTACTGGGTACCGGGTACTGTGTACTACCTTCCCTTACCATGTACGTACCAGATTCACATGGCCGTACAAGTATCGGTCGCTGCCGCCGGTTTTCTGGGCGGTCGTATAGCCGATGCGTCCGTCGAGACCGAACTCCTGAGTGAACCATCCCCTGAGTTTGACCTCCATGAGTAA
>SDBV01009767.1_pt1 | contig 12685 bp, 15 predicted proteins | sample 2277081 | NCBI WGS metagenome assembly SDBV01 (sample SAMN10402039, study PRJNA504765) | marine sediment metagenome | isolation source: marine sediment core GS10_PC15, 223 cmbsf | place: Arctic Ocean: Southern Knipovich Ridge | collected 2010
TACTCTTAGGTGCTTGTGGTATTTCTTGGGTCGTCAAAAATCTACTCAGATCTCCTGTACTGGGGTGCTTAGATCCTACTTGAGGCTTCTGTTCAATAGTAGACTCATACTGCTTTATCTGTTCCTCTTCAAATTTTCGCATCTCTTTACGTCTAGCCTCACGATCCCATAACCCATCTGGTCTGATCGTTACTGTAGGCTTTAAACCTCGCTGCTGTTTTAGAGCCAACGCTCCTGCTTTCTCCGCGTCAATAACATAAGTCTTACATATACGCTTCTTATTTAAAGCTACTGAAGTGTGGCTTTTCTTCATACACTTTCTTTGTTGTTCAAATTTACAGAACTTACATCTTACTTTACTCATCGTTTATCCTCCTTAATACGAGCCCATTTAGTAGGAAAGAAAGGCTCCACGTTCGTTTTGCAGTACTCACAAAACAATCCTTCAGGATACCTTGGGTGTTTCCACTCAGCAGGGTTATCACAATCGGACATAACCTTGTTCTTAAGTCTCCGTGTATTACATAATGGGCTTTCCATCTGTATACTCCTTTATAAATCGTTCTATATTTCCTTGACACTTGTTTAAGAAAAACCCTCTCCACTTCCTAAAATCAACTATCTTGTCTACAGCTTGAGCTATATCATCCACCCTGACTATGTGCTCATTATCAAAATTCCTATTATAGGGGTAATTAACACCATACAGACCCAGATCTAGTGGTTTGTGATTATCAATAATAGATTCCAGCGTGTCGAACCTATCCTCTACAAAAGCTTTCATATCTAGTTCTTTTACAAGCTCGTGCTTCTTTGAACTATTTATCAAGTAGACTAAATCATATACTATACTGTGTTCATCTAACCAGTCCATAGTCTGGGACTTTAAATGAGCTTTACGACTTGTCAGTATAGCAATAGAAAAGCCCTCATTGTGTAGTTTTTTAGTAGCATGTTCAGCATAGTTATGAGGCAGAACCTGTTCAAATAATACACCAGTATCGATAGCTTTCATAAAAGCCTTGAGTGCTTCTTTAGTAACACACTCCACCTCTTCCATGGGGTATCGTTCTATAGAGTCCCAGTCAGGCTTAATATCAAACTTCTCAGCAAAGAACTTTTTCATAACTGTATAAGTATCGCCTAAAACATTATCTAAATCTAGTCCAATTATATCTCGCATGATCCAGTAGTGCATTGAACAGCCGTTTCGTCCATGCTCTCCTCTATTTTATTTTCTTTCAGATATTTTCTAGCCTCTGCTTCTGTTACCTTATTTAATATCTGCCCGTCCCTACTACCATCTACGTAGACCGTGACGCCCTTCAAATCATGTATATACTCTAAAGTCAGTTTACTTAATTTCTTCGCGGTAGCTCCTGCGGGCATGTTAATAGTCTTGCTCACCGCCCCATCCGTATACTTCTGAACCACCGACTGAACCTCAAAGTGATCCAAAGGACTCAGATCATCTGTATCCACATACCATTCATGAAGAGGCGTACCATTAACTAAAAAATCTTTATAGATAGGATGTATATACATTCTGTCGCCTACTCTATCATTTCTCATGTACGCCTTCCTGAACAGAGGTTCTATACCTGACGTCACATCCGCTAATAGACTAATAGTACCAGTAGGGGCTATTGCCATACTTGTTACACATCTAACACCGTGCTCTTTGATAGCCATTCGCAGGGATGCTGGTAACTTTCGTATAAACGATGCCTTACCATACGGCACTGCCTCAAATTTAGGGAATGATCCTTTCTCTGCTGCAAGTTCTACTAAGGTCTCATATATCTCATCTCTTATAAACCTCATTAGCCGTTCAATCTCAACAGTAGCTTTTTCTGACCCATACCTTAATCCCTTAGCAAACAAATACTCTGCCAGCCCCATCACTCCTAGCCCTATACGACGAGAGTTATGAGCCTTTATATCTATCTCTTGTAACACGTATTTGTTTACATCTATTACATCATCCAAAAATCTTACTGCTAATTTTATTATCTCCGCCAATTTTTTCCAATTTGTATTGACATTACCAGTAATAAAATTTTTCATAACTAATGATCCTAAGTCACATGAGTCATACGGTGACAAAACTGCTTCGCCACATGGATTGCATCCTGTTACAGGGTCATAGTAGTATGAGTTGTTCTTTACAAGGTTGTTCCAATTTATCAGCCCTGGCTCTGCGCACTCTATCATATTGTCTATAATTTTATTCCAAAGATCTTTTGCCTTCATCTTACCATATACTTGGTTGGCAAATTTGAACTCCCAGTCTTTATTTGATTCCACTGCCTCTAAGAACTCATCATTAACAGACACAGAGATATTAAAATTAGACAATGTCCCATGTATAAGTTTAGAGTCTATAAAGTCGACAATGTCAGGGTGGTTCACACTCATCAGAGCCAACGCTGCTGCTCTTCTTGACCCACCACTTTTTACTGTGTGTGCAATAGCATCAGATGGAATAAGAAAACTCACAGGCCCAGACGCTTCACCACCGACACCCTTAACTACCGCTCCTTTGGGCCGTAAAAAAGAGGCATTGACACCTATTCCGCCTCCTTCTCCCCACAATATAAGTGAGTCCTTATAGAATTGCCCTATCTCTTCTCTTGAATCTCCCATCGGTAAATGATAGCAGTTAAACATTGATCCTCGCTGCCTACCTGCATTTCGTAAAATTCTACCACCGGGTAAAAAATCCAGATTGTATATCATCTCTGAAAATCTTGGTGCATACTCTATCATATGGCTATTCTCCGCTACTGCCACCACATCACCAACACGTCGTGCACACGATTCCCAATCTTCGCCTTCCATAAAATACCTGGATTCGGCAACAGTTATCGCGCTGTCTGATAACTTACCATTACTCATATTATTCTCCTATCTACCCGTGGAGCCAAAGCCTCCGGCACCACGTTCTGTATTTGTCAATTCATCTACCTCTTCAAAAAACATCAGAACTTTTCTTTTCAACATCATTTGTGCAAATCTATCCCCTTTTTTTATAATCCGAATAATGCCACCTATATTTTTAATCGGAGCAAAAATTTCGCCTCTATAGTCCGCGTCTATAACACGAGAACTTACTATTACTAATTGTTTCTTACCAGCCATACTACTTCTGTTATACATTTCAATATAATATCCTGATGGTATTTCTACTGCCAGGCCACTACGTGCATAAACCACATCACCTGGTCTAATAATAACATCCTCAACAGCATATAAATCTACACATGCTGAGTCCTCTGTACCATATACTGGTATTTGTGCATCTTTATGTAGTTTCTTTACTTTTATAATCATGCTTCTACCCCTTCAGCCAATGGTCGCCTATTAGAGCATCAGCTTCCATTTTAATATTAGAAAAAAACTCACCAAAACCATCTACCAAACACCCCGCTACTACTTTAGACACCTCCTCCACTTGTTCTTCCTTTGCTTCAACTATAACTTCATCATGCACAGTAAGTAGTAAACGAGCATCATAAGATTTAATTCGGTCTATAACAAAAATCATAGATTGCTTAATCGTATCGGCATTGCTGCCCTGAATAGGATGGTTCTTTCCAGCCCGCTCAACACGTCCTTTTATCTTATTAAAATCACGATCACCAGGATCAGGTAACCTATAATACCTTCTCCTGCCACTTATAGTGGTGCTATATCTATTCATTACCGCACTACTGGCAGCTTTATCAAGCCAGCTCTTAATCTTAGTATACTTACTAAAATAAATATCAATAAGTTTCTGAGCTTCTCGCTCTGTTGTACCCATTCTTAATGCTAGTCCTACTTTAGTCAAGCCATAAATCAATCCAAAGTTAAGTGCCTTTACATTCCCCCTATAATTTTTCTTATTTGGATCATCATCGTCAAGTTTCTTATCCACTATAATCTCATCATAAGTTAAGCCAAACAAATCAGAGGCAGTTTTTGTATGTAGATCCAACCCCTGCGCAAATGCATCCATAAACACAGGGTCCTTAGAATACGATGCAAGTATTCTTAACTCTGCTTGGGACATATCAGAAGTGATAAGTTTATATCCTGGTCTCGCAATAAAACATGACCTATACTTCTGTTCTTTAGGTATATTCTGTAAATTAGGATCGGACGAACTCATTCTTCCTGTGTCAACCATCTGTCTAAATCTAGTATGCAATCTTCCTGTTATAGAGTGCATTCTATTAAACATCGGCTCTCCATATGTAGTTACAAATTTCTCAAACTTCCTGTAATTCAACAGTAAATTAACAGTGGGATTTTTATCATGTTTACCTAGTTCCTTTACATCTGTGCTTTCAACAGGTACCCCCATAGTATGTAGACAGTTCAAAACTTGGCTTGGACTGTCCAAATTCATAAGGGAAACTCCAAATAAAGTTGTCTGGCTTATCGTCCTATTAAATATATCTAACAGTTCTATGCGCAACTTATCTCTGTCTACTAATACGTCATCAAGTATACCTCTCCATCTCGGTACATCCAATAACATACCACTAAGTTCCATCTCTGCCAATGGTGTAAGAAATTCAAACTCTAGCCTAGCAGCACGTAATAAATTATCTTCCCTTAATTTATTAAGTTGCAGGTTATAGATATCCTTCATAACGCTTACATCGTTAGCAGCGTACCTCAATTGATACTCTTGGTATTGTTGGTTGTAATTTTGAAAGGTATGACCAATCTCTTTAGGCATGTTTAGATGCAAATATTTCGCAACTAAATATTGTAGGTTGGCTTTAGGATGTAGTCCAAGATAAAGCAGCTGTTCTGCAAGCATTAAATCGTACATCCTACATATAGCAATACCAAAATTAACTTTTAGCATCTTGTAATCAAATGCAGCGTTCTGCAGTATCTTCAAGTTGACGTTATTTTCTAACAGGCGCTTAAAAATTGTTGCATCTACATTCCCATCTCTAACATCAAATACAAACGACTTGCCATGCACACCTATCTGTAATAAAACTACCCTGTCGGTGTATGGATCTAGCCCGGTGTCCTCTGTATCCACTTCTATTATGGGGTGCCTTTCTATAAACTCCAGGTGTTGTAATGCTTCCTCAGTAGTTTGTATATACTGATAGTTAGGCGCAGGTAAGTCCTGCAACTCACTGCTGCTATAAATATGTGCCATTAATTACCTCTCAATATTTGAGTAATTTTAAAAAAATTATTTATAAGGATATTTTCTGGTTTAGGTCCGTAATAAGGTATAGAAATTATGTCTATTACTTTCGAAAATTTAGTTGCATCTGGTATGTTTCTGGAATTTTTTAAACACCCAGTAAAAAACCCTGTTACGATTATTCGTATGGTCTCTGCTGGTATATTTTTTACTTTCTTATAGTAATTTAAAACAGGTTTAAAATCATTTTTGAGTATGAATTTACAAAGACCGAACACCTCTGCGGACTCTATATCCGCACCCGCGTTAATGATCAATGACGCTGAATCTTTAGTCCACGACCCTTCTGACGCTATTTGCTGAAGATATGATAATGATGCTCGTGGTACTCCTTCCGACTCAACGGATATATATTCAAGTACATCTTTATTATAATCAAACCCCTCAAACTGACAAACATGTTCTAATAGTCCATATATATCTATGTTAGTCAGTCGGCCAAACTGAGTAATCTTGCACCTATTCTTGGTTACCTCCTTTAATTTTTGAGGCTCGTTCGTACAAAGAATAAGATACACATGCTCAGGAGTATCTTCTAAAAACTTAAGCAAAGCGTCTTCTGCTTTGCCTGATAAATTATGAGCCTCATCAAATATTGCTATCTTAAATCGTTCACCACCCATAGGTGCTGATGGTAGATTATCTAACAAAATACGAACTGCCTCAATATTACCTGTTCGTGCTCCGTCCAATTCCTGTACAGCCAGTGAATTCAAATTCAAAGTAGCCTTACATGAAGTACATTGTCCACATGGCTCACCAGATATCTTTTCCTCGCAGTTCAACCCCATAGCAATTATTCTGGCTGCGGTAGTTTTTCCACAACCAGATGGTCCGGTGAACAACAACGAATGCGGTAAGGTCTGTTTATTCAACGCATTACCTATGGTTCTTTTTATTGTTTCATGCCCTACAACCTCACTAATCTTACAAGGGCGATAAATTTTATTGAGATCCCCCGTGCCTCGCCTTACTATCATATAATTCTCCTTTTCCGCAAAAATACATACCTATATTATAGAATATTTTATTCCATTTACTAGACGAAATTCTAGTATTTTCCCATAAAAAATATATAAAATTGTGTCAAAATAGTTAGTTTATTAGTCATTTTCACAGTTCAAATCAGAATTCTCCAACAAATACAGCAGCTCACAAATTATTGAATCTCCTCCCTTAGCAATAAATGAAGCCCAACATTTCTGCTTCAAATATTCGCCCGCGTCGTCAGGACATAGACTCCTTGGTATGAGTTGTATGCATTTCACATCACTTACTTTTGATGCTACATAAATAACTTCGTCTGGAGTACATTGATATCTGTTTATGATCTCAACCAACTTATCATACTTATCCTTTTCATTCTTAGCCCAATAGAAAGGTATGTTTCTACGACGACACATATTGTAGTTAACATGGTTGTCATCTGATAGAAAAACGAACTTAAATTTTTTCTTGATCTCATTTATCGCCGAAAAATCTTTACTCTGATAGGTCTTATATACTATATGCCCCATCTCATCTTCAGCTCGTTCTCCAGATGTTATAACCCCATCTATTTCTGACACTATTAGTTTTATTCTATTAGAGTTTTTCATATTTATCCCAACTCCTTCCTAGTTCCTTAACATTTAAAGTAGCCGTACCTACTTTACCAATCACTACACCGGCAGCCACATTAGAAAGTCTACACGCATCTGCTATATCCATACCACACGCTAGTCCTAGTGCAATAACAGCTATCACTGTGTCTCCTGCACCGCTTACATCAAACACCTTCTGAGCTATTGTGGGTATGTACACAATGTCATCATCTGATTTAAACAGCGTCATCCCCTTCTCACTTCTTGTTATCAGTACGAATGTACATCTTAAATCATGCAACATTTTTTTACCAACATATTCTAGGTCTTTTTCATCTTTTATAGTAAACCCACAATAGTGCCCAGCTTCCTCAGTATTAGGTGTTATTACATTCACATACTTATGAGGATAAAAGTTATTTTTATGCGGATCTGATACGATAAACACTGAAGATCCATTTACTATCTCTTTTATATCATGCAGTAATGGCGAGGATATAACCCCCTTATTATAGTCAGATATTATTATCCCATCAATAGAATCAATACTATTTTCAACCGCTTTCAAAACAGCCTTTCTTTCATGGTCCCCTATTTGTTTAGTGCTTTCACTATCGAACCTGACTATCTGAGTATTATTACCCACTACCCTGGTTTTAATAGTAGTAGGTCTACTAGGATCAGCTATTATACACGACATATCCACTTTTAAATCGTCTATATGTGTTAACACAGATCCACCATAAATATCAGCACCTATTACACCGCAAAGAATTGGTTTTGCTCCTAGAGTAGCTAGATTGTGTACAACATTAGCAGCTCCCCCTAGTGTTATAGTTTCGTTCTCTACTTCCACTACAGGTACAGGGGCTTCAGGAGAAATTCTCGAAACATTACCCCATATATATTTATCTAATATTATATCACCTACTACCAAAATTCTTATATTTTTAAATCTCTTAATATATTTATTCATAATCATTCTCTGATGTAGCTCCTTTAATATCTAACCAGTCCTTCACTTTTCTGACTCTATTGTTTACTTGATCAGCTGCTCTACACATATCTAGATCCAACTCATAGTCCTCAGCCCACTTAATAAAAGCCTGCACATCCTTTGGAAAACACTTTCCTCCATATCCTCTTTCTCCATCGTGTCCTGGAATGTCTGTATGACTATTGCCTATTCTACCATCTGCCAACCACATATCTCTAAGATCCTCGTAAGGCACATCGATAGCTTTAGCTATATCATACATCTCATTAAGAAATGCAATCTTAATTGCAAAAAATGAATTAGACATATACTTAACAACCTCAGCAGATTCCCAGTCAGTTTTATAAATAGGTGTGTGCGAAAATCTTATTCTATATAACTCTTCTACCTTGGTCGTCACAAATTTATTACCGCCCAAAATAATCCTAGCCGAGTTTATAAAATCCAATTTTGCTTGACGCTCAGTTAAGAATTCAGGACAGAACACAAAGTCATGGTCTGGATATCTATCTGCACAAATCCTTGTAGTACCAGGTATGATTGTACTTCTAAGTACTATAATCTTTCTCTCCTTAGCAACCTCAACCACACTTTCTACTGCGTCATATATACTAGACAGATCCTGCCTTCCATCGTCTTTCATAGGTGTAGGTACACCTATGAAAATAAAGTCAGATCCATTGACTGTATCATCTAATGTATCGTAGGTGTTATCGTACTTGTCATATATCTTTATGTCCGCATGCAAAATAAACCCATGCAGTAAAGCTCGGCCAAGGAAACCAAAGCCAATTATTCCAAGACGTGGTTTGTTATTTTCCATTGTTATTCTCCTTAATTAGTAGTAAATTTAGATCCATATGCGGATAATGTATTTCCGCATGACAATTTCTACAAAAAATTTTACATTTTTTAAGTTCTTCTATTCTACCCACCGTAGGTTTTTGTCTTATAAACATAGCAACCTCCGTGCGCTTCGCATCTGGATGATGAAAGTCCAGTGCAGCAAAATTTTTATTGTACCCACATCCTACATTTTGGCATTTTATAGCGCCAAAATATTCTATAATAATCGAAAGCCATATTTTAAAGTATTTGTCATATCTAGCTCTATACTTAGACTTGTTACGTTGATACTCCGCTTTTTTTATTTCTTTTACTCTTTCTTTATTGTTTTCTCTGTACTCCTTTGCCTTCTGTAAAATTTTTTCCTTATTTTTACTATAATATTCTCTAGTTATCATTCTAAGCCCATCTCCTTTTTATATTCCTTAAGCCACTCTGGCAACTCTACAGTAGGTTCCCAGCCCAATAGTTGCTTTGCTAATGAATGATCTGCTAGTGTTTCTTTAGGCTCTATCCTTGGTGGTATATCTACGGTCGGACCACCTATCATTTTAGCTAACTCATTTACACTATAGTTATATCCATTACCTATATTTAATACTTCACCTTTACCTACATTATCGCTCTCCATAGCTAATATATTAGCTCTAACCACGTCAACAACTGAAGTAAAATCTCTACGCTGTTCGCCATCACCTACTATAGTCATAGGATCCCCATTAAGTCTTTGCTGAACAAATATACCCATAACTAAGCAGTAAGCCCCCTCTAGAGCCTGACGCTTACCATATACATTAAAGTACCGCAACGATACAGTGGGCAGTCCATATACTTCAGTAAACAATCTACAATATAACTCTCCTACATATTTCTGCAGCCCATAGGGGCTCAGCGGCTGAGCTTCCATAGTTTCTACTAACGGCATTACAGTTTGATCTCCATAAGCTGATGAAGATGCGCTGTAAACAACTTTATCTATTTGGTATTCTTGAGCAGCTCTTAATACATGTAGTGTGCCAGTTAAATTTATATCATTTGCCAATATTGGATCTTCTATGGAAGGTTGGACTCTAGGAAACGCTGCAAAATGAAATACATAATTCATTCCACTAAATTCTCGCTTCATGCGTCCAAAATTCCTTATATCCACCTTACTAAATTCAGCTTTTGGATTTATATTCTCTTCTTTCCCAGTTGATAAATTATCTATTACTCTAACTTTATGCCCATCATCTATTAAAGCGTCTACTAAATTAGAACCAATAAACCCTGCGCCTCCCGTTACTAAACAATTCATATTAATCTCCTTATTTTAGATACAACCATTTATCATGTTTCAATGTCCACTTCACCATTTTCTCTAACGATTTACCAATAGACACTGGCATCTTATATCCCATCTCTACTAATTTACTACCATCTAAAGCATATCTCAAATCATGCCCTGGCCTTGCACTATGAAAATCCACTATCTCATACTTTAGCTCTTTATTCATAACATCAGCTATAGCTTGAGCTATTTCTAAATTAGAAAACTCTTTCTCACCTACAATATTATACATCTCTCTTTGTGTATGCTTATCTAACAACCAATGGACTGCGGAAGCTACGTTTCTAGCATGTATATAAAATCTAGACCCAGCTTTCTTTTTGTCCGCCGTACCGTGTATAGTTATGGTCTCACCGTGTTTAATCTTCCTGATACACAACGGAAAGAACTTTTCTGGGTGCTGTCTTTCTCCAAATACATTCATACAATGGATTATAAACCCAGGCAATCCGTATGTATTCATATAAGACAGTGTAAGTTGTTCTGCTCCTGCTTTTGTCGCGGAGTATGGATTAGTACAATTATATCTATCCCACTCTTTGTAATTAATTCCTTCAGGGGCTGGCCCAAACACCTCGTCTGTACTAAAATAACAAAATGCTTTTAGATTACCACATTTACGAGCAAAATCTAACATGCGCAAAGTACCCACTACATTTGACATAACGAATGGTTCAGCACTATCTATAGATCTATCAACATGCGTCTCTGCTGCAAGGTGTAGTATATAATCTACATCTCCACATTCTTTATGAATACCTTCAGAGAGAGGTAAGGTTATATCAGTGGTAAAAAATCTTACTCTTTTATTATCAAAAGCTTTAATCTCTTTGACCCTATCAAACCCAGCAGATGCATAGGTGAGTTTATCAAGAGCATAAATTTGCCAGTTCGTATTTTTAAGTAGATGTTCTACAAAATGGTGCCCTATAAACCCATTTGAACCTGTTACCATTACTTTCATTATTAATCCCCCCTTTTAAAATTTACTCAAATCCTCAGTATTATTTATACTAAGATCATAAATATCAACCAATACTTGAGCCCAACTATCAAATCTAATCGCCTTATCATCAATGTAAAATAAAGCTCTTGGTTTTTTATTAGTTACATCACTAATGTATTGATCCAATCCGTGATTTTCTAACCACTCCCAAATCAACATTATACCACTCATACCGTTTACTAACGGCCTATCCTGCCTAGCCTTACATGTATAAATTACTAGTCGATATTTTTCAGACAACTGTTTAAGAGCCTCTTTAGTTCCTGGTAAAGGCTCATCGTAAATAGTACCATCATGAAACCCTTTAGAGTTCTTATGTATAACCCCGTCAAAATCTACGCCGACGGTTGAACTTATTTCTCGCTTAATTTTTTCCAAAAAATCGTTCATCACATTCTCCTTAAAGCAGCCTTAACTTTTTTAATATCCTCCGGCACATCCACGGCAATAGAAGATTCGGAAACCTCTATCATTTTTACTTGATGGCCTGTCTCCAAAAACCTCAGAAATTCTATATCCTCAATTGATTCCAACACAGCCTTGGTACTATTAGTAAAGCTTGAAAGATCGTATGCAGAAAACGCATAAATACAAACCTGCTTGTAAGCATGTCTAAACCCTAACTTTTTGTCTGTAGGAATACCAGCTCTACTCGCATATAATAACCAGTTATCGGAATCAGTTACCACTTTAACAATATTAGGATTAGTAAATTCTTTTTTCAACTTTATCTTACACATTCCACAGTAGGACATGTGTGGGAACTTACTATGAGCTCTCGCAACTTTTAGAATATCTTCAGGCTTGATCAAAGGCTCGTCACCCTGTACGTTAACTATAGTATCATACTCCTTGTCAAGCCTATTATACGCCTCAGCGACTCTATCAGTGCCAGTCAAACAGTCATCCGAAGTCATGATATACTTCATACCATTTTCTTCACAGTGGTTCTTTATTCGTTCATCATCTGTAGCAATATATACACTCTCATGATCAAAAGCTTCAATACACTGAGTCCATACCCTCTGAATGAGGCTCTGTCCTGAAATATCAGCCAGTGGTTTGCCTGGAAACCTACTACTCTTATATCTCGCTGGTATAATTACTACTGCATTCACTTCAATGACTCCTCAAATAATTTTTGATTAAAAGAGCTGTTACCTTTGAGACGTACAATAGCTTTTAAAACGGTCTTCATAGAATGATCACCAGACAGCATTGTTTGTATATAAGTAGGATGAATACCATACTCCGCAGACAAATAGTACGGCAGAGACGGGCCCCATCCATAGTGGTTTTTCATATCGTAAAACTTACCTAGAGCCAACCCATACACACCGTCTAGTTCAAACTCGCCGAAGCCTCTCTTGTTTAACTCACCTAATAGATACTCCGTCTCAGTATTACCAGCTCCTCTTCCCATGCCTAGCATTGTACCATCTATCCAGTCAACACCTATATCAACAGCCTCTAAACTATTATTCAAGGACTGTCCCTTATTATTATGACCATGGAACCCTGTTAGACCACTCCAACCAGCTCTAATAGCTTTATACGCATAGTTAACAGTGTCATGGTTCATTCCCCCCAGCGAATCTGCCAGGTACAAAACATCTACCGCGTGCCAACCCTCAAGTTTTTCTGAGGCATACTTTATCTCATCAAAACTTTTATCTGCGGCCTGCATAAGATTACATCCCAC
>SDBV01009768.1_pt1 | contig 12685 bp, 16 predicted proteins | sample 2277081 | NCBI WGS metagenome assembly SDBV01 (sample SAMN10402039, study PRJNA504765) | marine sediment metagenome | isolation source: marine sediment core GS10_PC15, 223 cmbsf | place: Arctic Ocean: Southern Knipovich Ridge | collected 2010
TGTGCTTGAATTGCCATCAGCAAGAATCCAACCGTTAGGACATTCTGCTTGATTAAATGACATAATTGCATTCGCAGGAGTTCCTCCAAATAAAGGAGTTGTATTTAATCTTATGATTTGAGAAACTCTTATTTTATAATAATAATTTTCTGCAACAAGTTGTGCAACTGCTCCAGTAGCTTCAGTAACGAAATTAACACCAGTTGCTCCTGTTTGAATATGAAAACTATTATTATCATCAGCAAAAATACTAAGCCCGTAATCAAGATTTCCCACTCCATCCCTCGTTACGCTTGCATCTATTATTTCAAAACTATCAGCATCAGTTCCAGTTACTGATATTAAAACCTTAACAGTTAAATTAGATAACGGAGCATTAAGATTATGAACAACATTTCCTCCTGACGTAGTTCCTAAATGCCAGTTTGTCCAATCTGAATTAGCAACCCATCCAGTATCATAAACTCTATAATAAGCATCTGAACTTATAGTGCCATAAATTGTTCCCGTAACATTAAGGTCTCCAGTTATATTCAAATTCCCAGTTAGATTAACACTTCCATCATATGTAGCAACTCCAGAAACATTTGTCCAAAGCCCAGACACAATTCCTGTTAATTTACTTCCATCACCAACAAAATACGAATCTGTTGATATGTTTCCAGTTACATTTACATCACCAACAACATTTAATTTGTTTTGTGGCGAGGTTGTACCGATACCTACATTCTTTGAAATATTCTGCACATAAACATCATCACCGCTTGAACCAATTAATCCTGCTGTTTCTTGACTATCATCAGATGTTTTCATACAATATATTAAAACATAACTTGCTGGACGAGTTTCTGCTCCTGTTCTTGGAATTCCATTTGAGCCATCTGCTGCAGGGTCTCTTGCCCTATCACTAAAAGCTGAATCAACATTAGATGCCCCGACTACCTTATCAGAAAGAAAATTACTTCCTCTTGCGGCAATATCTTCTAGATACCAAAAATCATGCCAATGCCCCTGAAACTGGTCACTTTGATTAGTACCATAAGTCGCTGAATAATAACTCCCATTAGCCATTGTGTAACTTCCAGAAGTCCCAGCACCTCTGATAAAAATTCCTCTTAAATCAGGTGTGCTTGAATTACCCTCGGCAAGAATCCAACCATTAGGACAACTTTCTAAATAAAAAGAAGATATAGTGCCTTCAGGAATCTTACCTGCACTCATATCTTTCCAAGTACTTCCATCATAATAAATATACTTATTAGAAGATGCATTAAAACGAATTATACCCTCTCCTAAACTTAAGTTTCCAGTTACACTTATATTCCCAGTAAAAGTATTATTTGTAAGTGTTCTATAAGATGATTGATTTCCAGTCCAATAAGGGTCTGTTTCAGTTGTAGAAATTCCAGTTAACTGGCTACCATTTCCATAGAAATAATCTGCAGTTACATTTCCACCAACATCTAAATTTTCAAGAATTGTCAAGTTCTGTCTTGTTACATTCAAAGAAGTTATATTATAAAAATAACCAACTTGTGCATAAATATCTCCTCCAATTATGCTCAAACCATTACTTAACCATCCTCCATTAAAATCTGCACTATTACCCAAAAAATAGTTAGCTGTTATATTTCCAGTTGTTGTTAAATTAGTTGTGTCAGAGATATCTGTATCTGTAATTGTTCCGTCTACTAAATGAGTTGTATTAATAGAAGAATTATAAATATTAGTTCCATTAACCATTGTTTGATTTAAGGTGGTAGCATTTAAACCTGCTATTTTTGATAAATAATTATTGAGGATGGCCCCCCAACTGTCAGAATCTCCCCCCACTGTCGGCAATCTCGTTGCAGAAATAATGATTATGCTCAATGCAAAGATAGCCATGCCAACTAAAATTGAAAATATTATTTTTTTATTCATTTTTTCCCAGATTTTCCTCCTTTTTCCCAAAAATAAATCTTAGCCATCCCTACCTGCCTTATCTTAACTTTTCTAGCACCTTCTAAAAATGCAAAGCAATTAGCGATAGTCTGTCTTGAAAAATTAAGTTTTTTAGATAATTCAGAAACAGTGAATCCGTTTGGATTCTTCTTCAAGTCTTTTATGATTTTATCTCTGTTGTCTTCCATGTTATTGTAAAGCAATATTAATTAAATCATTATTTATTAATACCTATTATAATATTGTAAAGCAACTATATAAGCTTTTTGGTTATAGAAGAATGCCTTTAAGTAAAATTTATAAACCTCAATTATCAATTAATATTATTATTCTTTAATAATTTCATGATTAAGGGATAGTTGGAACAAAATGATATTTATAATAAAAGTTACGACAAATAAGGAAGAAAGAGCAGTGGATATGATCGCTGATAGAATTGAAAAAAGAAATATTAATACATTTTCGGTATCAAGACCACATGGTTTAAGAGGGTATATCCTTTTAGAGGCAGAAGACAGAGAATCAGCAGAGGAATCTGTGTTTAACTTGCCTTATGTGAAGGGAATTATTGGAAAAACGATAAATTATAATGAAATAAAAAATATGATTGAACCCTCGGCAACCACCATTTCAATAAAAGAAGATGATATAGTAGAAATAATTGCAGAACCATTCAAAAAAGAAAAAGCAAAAGTTTTAAGAATAGACAAGCAAAAAGAAAAGGTAGTAGTAAGTTTGCTCGGAGCAGTTGTTCCATTGCCAGTTACAGTTAAAATAGATAATGTTAAAGTTATAAGGAGAGAAGAAGATGCAGATTAAACTTTTGGTTGAGGGAGGAAATATGAAGCCAGGACCAGTTTTAAGTCAAAAACTCGGACCTATAGGGCTTAATATTAATCAGATTATCCAAAAAGTAAATGATATAACAAAGCATTTTAATGGACTAAAAGTTCCTGTTGAGTTAGATGTTAATACTTCAACAAAAGAGTTTAATGTTAAGGTATTTTCCCCTTCAGTTTCAGAATTATTGAAAAAAGAATTAGGAATTGAAAAAGGGTCAGGAATGCAAAAAAAAGTGCAAGTGGCAAACATTTCCATAGAACAAATTATTTCTATAGCAAAGGCAAAACTTCCAAACCTTCTTTGTAAAGATTTGAAGGCTGCTGTTAAAACCGTGATTGGAAGTTGTGTAAGTTTAGGGATTTTAATTGAAAATAAGCCAGCTTCTGAAGTTGAGCAACAGATAGATGAGGGGAAATATGATAAAGAAATTCAAGAAGAAAAAACAGAAGTTTCTTCAGAAAAAAAAGCTAAATTAGAAAAATACTTTTTAAAGCTTAGTGAAGCAGAAGAGAGAAAGATTAAACAGGAAGAAGCAGAGAAAGAAGCAGCAAAAGAAGCTGCAGCAGAGGAAGCAGAAGAAAAAGCTGGAGAAGAAGAAAAAACAACAGAAGAGGCTAAGCCAGAAGAAAGTGAAGAGAAAACTGAAGAAAAGAAATAGCTTTATAAATTCCTATAGCCCTATTTTTTTAAGGGGCTGTGGGGTAGTTTGGTAGCCTTTCAGGTTTGGGGCCTGATGACCCCAGTTCAAATCTGGGCAGCCCCATTTTCAAATAAGATGGCAACAAAATTAAAAAAAGCAAAATCAGCAGGAAGATTCGGAGCAAAATATGGAAAATCAGTAAGAGATAAGTTAGTAAAGGTAGAATCAAAACAGAAAGTAAAACAAAAATGTCCTTTTTGCGGAAAACTAGGGGTAAAAAGACTTTCCAAGGGAATTTGGAAATGCACAAAATGCAATAAAAAATTCGCATCAAATACATATTATTTAGATTAAATAAAAAATGACAACCTATAAATGTTTTAAATGCGGAGGGAAGATTATCAGCAATAAGCTTGAAAAAAGATTTGTTTGCTCTTCCTGTGGAGGCAAGATTTTTTATAAGCCGAGAACCAAAATAAAAAAAGTAAAATCAGATTAAATGAAAAACACAGATAAAAAAATACAAGAAATGCAACTTTTAGAGCAAAATCTTCAGAGGTTGCTCCTCCAAAAACAAGCTTTTCAGATGGAATTATCTGAGACCCAATCTGCCTTGAAGGAAATAGAAAACTCAGGCGAAGAAGTTTTCAAAATTATTGGGCAATTAATGATTAAGACAGATAAATCTAAAATGAAACAAGAACTTTTAAACAAAGAAAAAATTCTTAATTTAAGAACAAAAGCAATTGAGAAACAGGAATCTTCTTTGGCAGGACAATCAGATAAACTTAGAGAAGAAATGATAAAGACAATTAACAAATAAATATACAAAAAACTTACGAAATCTTTATAAATATCTTGTATGTAAATTTAATATGGTTTTTGATAAAATAAGAAAAGCTTTTTCAGGTTCAATTGGTGAATCTACTGATGATGAATATTTAGAAATTGATTTAGAACAAGAAGAAAAGGAAAATAAGGTTCTCGTGAAACTTTTTGTGCTAAAACAATATGAAGATGTTAATGAAATTCTTAATGCTTTAAGAGAAGGTTATACTATTGCTATAATTGATATGAAAATTTTGAGACAAAAGGATTCTATTGAGTTAAAGAGGGCAATTTCAAAAATCAAAAAAACAACAGATGCTCTTGAAGGAAGTATTGCCGGATTTGGAGAAAATATGGTTATTGTAACCCCTTCTTTTGCCAAAATTGATAAAGAAACTGCACAGCCTAAAAAAGAAAAATCAAATAAATTTGAATAATTTTTGATGCTCAGCGTGGGCGTAGTGCTGGCGTAATCAGGTTTAGCATTTTAAAATATGCAGAAGAATATTTAAAGTATTAATTATTGAAATTATATGGAGATCTTCTAAAAGAATTGTGGAGAGATATATAAATTATTCTTGAAAAAATGAAAATCTTGTTGATAAGACCAAATCAAATAGGAAATCGTTCAATTCCAATCGGAATGACTATTCTACAGGCATGTATAAAGAAAGATGGGCATAAAGTAAAGATTTTTGATACTACATTTTTTTCAGAAAATGTAAAAAAAGTAAGTAAAAGGGTTGAATCCTTAGGTTTTTTTAAACCAACTAATATAGAGAGGTTTGCAAAAGTAAAGAAATGTAATATTGAAGAAGAACTTCTTAAAGTATTTTATGACTTCAAACCCGCTATAACAGCTTTCTCTCTAATGAGTAACGACCTTGAATTGGCTGTAAGATTATCTAAAATAATAAAGAAAGCAAATAATTCCATGCCAGTAATCTTTGGGGGAATTCATCCGACTGTTAATCCAGAAGATACTATTAAATTAAATTGTGTTGATATGATTTGTGTTGGAGAGGGTGAGGAAGCAATGATTGAGCTACTTAACAAAATGGAAAAAAAAGAGAATATTACAAAAATAAGAAACATATGGATAAAAAAACAAGGCAAAATTTTTAGAAATGATGTCAGACCTTTTTTAGATATGGATACTCTTCCACCACCAGACTGCACAGGATTCAGTCAAATGCACTTATATAGACCTTTTTGGGGGAAAGTTTACAGAATAATTGATGTTGAAGTCACTAGAGGTTGTCCTTTCTTTTGCAGTGAGTGTATTAATGCATATCTGCACAAAATATATAAAAATAAAGGCAGATATATTCGGCAAAAGAGTATAAAAAAAGCTATTTCAGATTTAAAATTCATTCAAAAAAAATACAAACCAGAAATGTTAAGATTTGTGGATGAAATAGGATTCCCTTGGGATATTAAAAAACTGAAAGAATTTGCTGAAATTTACAAAGAAAAAATTGGACTTCCATTCATAATTTTTGGTAGAAGTGAGTATTTAACAGAAGAAAGAACAAAAATAATAAAAGAAATGGGTTGTGTCTCAATAAGTATAGGAATTGAATCTGGGAACGAAGAATTAAGAAAAAAAATATTAAACAGATACATGACTAGTAAACAAATCATAGAGACATTCCAAACATGTAACAAACATCGTTTGAGAACTACTGCATATAATTTAATTGCATTACCAAATGAAGGACGAAATGAAATATTTGATACTATAGAAGTTAATAGAAGGGCAGAACCTAGCTTAACAAGTGTTGCATTTGTTTATCCTTTTTCAGGAACACCTTTAAGAGAATATTGCCTAAAAAAAGGATATATAAAAGAAGACGAGCCAATAGTTGATTATAGTGAAGATACTATAATAAAAAACAATAAAATAAGTAAAAAAGAGCAAATTGGGCTTCACAAAACTTTTGTCCTTTATGTTTTTGCACCAAAGATGATTTATCCTATAATTAAATTTTGTGAATTAAATAATCCAGCATCCAATTGGATTTATAAAAAGTTAATTAAGTATTTTAGTGATATGAATTTAAAGAGAAATGATTTAAAATTTGATGAAGTTCCTGATGCAAGAAAATTAAGTATTTTAGAAAATCCTCCATTGGAAAATTTTTAAACTTAACAGTTTAAAAATAAATATTCAATCCACATAACCCGGGTTCAACTCCTGGTGTGGGGCATTACTTTTATAACCCCTAATTCTCATTTCTTTATATGAAAACTTTATTTGTCCCAGCCAAAATCAAATCAAGAGTGAATAAGTCAAAAATATTAGAAATTTCTAAAAAACTGCCTAAAAATATAGCTATTGCTTATTCTATACAATATAAAGATATTGCATCTGAAATAAAAAAAATTTTTTCTAAAATTCATAAAATAACAAAATTAGTCCAGGTTTTAGGATGTAGTAAACCAAATTTCCCAAAAAATACTCAGGCAGTTTTATTAATAAGCTCTGGAAAATTCCATGCAATTTCTTTAGCAATAGAATCAGGATTACCTATTTATATATTAGAACACAGCAAGTTAAGGGAGATCTCAAAGAAAGATATAGATTTTTTTAAGAAAAAACAAAAGGCATCTTATCTGAAATTTCTTAATGCAGATAAAATAGGGATTTTGGTTTCAACAAAACCAGGGCAGCAGAATTTGAAAAAAGCTTTAAATTTTAAGAAGAAACTTAAAAACAAAAAGTCTTATTTATTTATTAGTAATAATATTAATGTAAATGAATTTGAAAATTTTAGATTAAACTGCTGGGTAAATACTGCATGCCCGAGATTAGATATGGATAGCAATTTTATATTAAATATTGATAAAATAGAATGTGCGATTTCCCAGGAGGCAATTAGAAATCGCCCGACAGTATAGAAAGGGAAAATCGAAAAAAACCGTAGGTTGTTTTTAAATCTTAGCAAGACCAAAAACTGTTTTTATAGCTACTACGATTGTTGCAGGTACAAATAATACCAATAATGCGGCAAATGTTGATGAAACTATCTCTCCTATACCTATCCCTATTAAAGAGCCAGTAACACTCTCCATACCAAATTTACTAACAACTACTAAAATAGCTCCAGTTATTAAAAAACTTTGCGAGTCTTTTCTGCTAACATTAATAGAAAATCCTACAACCAATCCAAGAATAACTAAGATAGCATAAATTGCAGAACTATATTTTACTAGTATTGGAATTGAAATTAATGTTGTTGAAATACCAATAACAACTGCTAGGATAATTCCTATTAAAAATGCCCAAGCACTAACAGAATTTTCCTTTGATTTGATTACCATATAAACCCCTTTATTATTAATAAAATAGTTTCTTAAAATATATAAATGTTTTGAATGGGGATAAATCATTAATTTAAGATATATGTTCCAGAATAAAAAACCTTATAAACCATATTAACTCCAGAATGATTACAAAATGAAAATGAAGATCTTTAGTTTGTTGAGTTTAAGCATTTTAATGTTAGTGATGGTTATGAGTTTAGGGAGTGCTGCAATTACTTTGACAGTTTCAAGTCAACCAGCAATTCTTACTGAAACTCAAAATTCTACAAGTTTTACAATTTCAAGTATAGGAAACGAATTATTTAATATTACTTCTCCTACAAATCCTGTTAACGAAACTATCGAAGATTCTGATGGGCATAAAGTTATATTAACAATTACTCCCCCAGTTAATTTATCAAATATTACTCAAGCTACTTTTGATGTAATTGCTACAAGTATTTCTGATGATTTTAATTTAGCAAAAGAATCAACTACTATAACAATAAATGCTGAAAATGCTTCAAGTAGTTCAGATACCGACACAGAAACTGTTACAATATATTTTGAAACTCCTTTCTGCGAATATGAAAATCCTGGAGAATTAAATATCTATATAGATGATATTTCAGTTGAAGGAGGATTTGGAGATGATGAAGAGTATTGGTATCCTTTTGATGAAATTGAAATAGATTTAGTAATTGAGCCAGGAGATTATGATATAGAAAATATAGAAGTTAAATGGGAGTTATATACTGAAAGTGGAGGCAAAATAGATGATGGTAAAGAAAGTGACTTTGATTTAGATTGGGATGATGATGATGAAGAACTTATAATTAAATTTAAATTAGATAACAAACTCAGCAAACTTAAAGGAGAAGATAAATTAGTTTTTTATGTTAAAGCAGAAGGAAAGATAGATGATAATGATGCTGGTTCTGATAATAAAAAAGAAACTTGTGAATGGGATTCTGAAGAAGTAGAATTAATAACAAATGATAATTTCGTCATATTAGATGATTTTCAGTTTCCAGAAGTAGTTTCATGTGGAAGTGATATTCAAATTACAGCAGATGTTTGGAATATTGGAGATGATGAGCAGGATGATGTTTATGTATTAGTTTACAATCAAGAATTGGAATTGTTTGAAGAAGAAATAGAAATTGGAGATATAGATGATTTTGACGATAAAGAGTTAGTTTTTGAGTTTCAGATTCCAGAAGATGCAAAGGAAAAATGGTATACTCTTGAATTTACAGTTTATGATGATGGTAATGATATTTATGAAAATGATAATGATGATGAGGCAGAGTTCACTATCTCATTTAAAGTGGAAGGAAGTTGTGTAGTTGAACCACAAGTGGTAGTTTCTGCAAGTTTAGAATCTGGTGGAAATGCAGGAGAAGAGTTAGTAATTAAAGCAACTGTCACAAATACTGGAAGCAAATTAGTGACTTATGAATTAAATCCAATAGATTATGCTGATTGGGCAACATTAATTAGTGTAGAGCCAAGCTCAGTTATTTTGAGTGCAGGAGAATCAAAAGATGTTTTAGTAACATTTGATGTAAATAAAGATGTTTCAGGAGATAAATTATTCAATATTGAGCTTCTTTTAGAAGATGAACAAGTAATAAAACAACCAGTTTCAGTCACAATTGAAGAGTCAGATTCTGGCTTTGGTTTTATAACAGGAAATATAATTTCAGAGAGTAATTGGTATTTATGGGGAATTGGAGCATTAAACGTAATTCTAATAGTAGTTATTATTTTAGTAGCTTTGAGAGTCGCGAAGAAATAATTCTTAGAAAATGGAAAAAACATTAGTTAAAAGATTATTCAGTTCTTATAAAGATAAATGCAGAGGTGCAGATATTGATGGAAATCCTGTACTTCCTAAAAAGGATGCAGAGACATATTTTTTGAATATTTTTAATGATGGAACTAGAGAGATTCTTTGCAGATATAGGCAAGAAAGAGCAAGATGTAATGTATCTAAAAAATCAGACCCCCAGGATAATGGACTTTGTCATTATTTGATTAAGAAGTAATTCTTCCTAAAATCTTCTTATAAATCTTTTCCCAGAATTTATTTTCTTTTTCTGTTTTGACAATAAAGATTCCTAACAAATATCCAATTAATGCTCCGGCGATTGCATCACTTAAAAAATGCAATCCAAGATAAATCCTTGAAAATGCGACAAAGCCAGCAAAAATAATCCATACATATTTGAATTTAGGAAATTCTTTTGATAAAATTGGAATAGCACAAAAAGACAGCATTGCATGGAATGAGGGAAATGAAAAATTCCAGATTAAATGACTGGCTTTTTCCAGAACAGGCAATAATACAGAGATAATCCCTAATTGAAAAGGCCTTTGTCTCTGCACAGCAACTTTCAATAAAAAGCTAACCACTACTGATAAACCAAGAGTAAACCATAATGGGAGTATCCATTTTCTTTTATTCTTTTTCCATAAAAACAAACTTGTCAAAAAAAAGAAAATTATTATTGCAGAACTAATAAAAGTAACCCCCATAAAAAGTTCATTAAGAAAACTATTTCTTATTAAAGAAATTACTTTAACAATTTCAGAATCAAAGTATAAACTTATAAATATGGTGAATGCAACCAGCATTCCCACAATAACTATCTTTTTTTTCATAGATTGGTGAGCCTTAAATTATTTAAATACATTTCCACTTCAATTCTTATGAATAAATTATCCAAACAATTTTTAGACCTTTTAACTAGATATGCAATCTTAATTATAATTGCCTTACCAAATCTTTGGCTCTTTTATTTTATTTTCACTCCTCTTACTGTTTATCCGGTTTATTTTTTATTAAGTCTATTTTTTGATACTTCTTTTATGGGAAATATTATTCTTGTTGGTAAATTTCCTATAGAATTAATTGGAGCATGTATTGCCGGCTCTGCTTATTACCTTTTATTAATTCTCAATTTATCAATACCAAAAATAAAGCTTCAGAAAAGAATAAGGATGATTCTCCTTTCTTTTGCATCTCTTTTAACTCTAAATATACTAAGAATTTTTTTATTAAGTTTAATATTTATTTCAGGAACTTCCTGGTTTGACATAACCCATAAACTATTTTGGTATTTTGGAAGTATTGTGTTTGTCGTTGGAATTTGGTTCGCAGAAGTAAAATTATTCAAAATAAAGGAAATACCTTTTTATTCAGATATCAGGAATTTATTTAAGTTAGTATATAAGAAATCTAATCTAAAAAAATAAATTAATAAAGCCCAATGTTCCAAGGAGAACAAGAATCCCTGCAATTAATACACCTAAGGCAATAGCCAAAAAACTTCTTTTTCTATTCAAGCCTAATAGCCAAGAAACAAAACAGCCAGTCCAAGCCCCTGTTCCAGGAAGAGGAACAGCAACAAACAAAACCAAAGCAAGAAAACCCAGAGCTTTATATCTTTTTTCAAACCTATTAACTTTTTTCTGGACTCTTTTTAAATATGATTCAAAAAATTTTCTATAAAATTTAAAATTCATAAAAATATTATGAAGGTGATCTAAAAAATAAAATATAAAAAAAATTATAAGAATATTTAATAATACTATTAAGAAAAAAATAAGAAGAATAGGTATGTTGTGTTCTATTGCATATATTATTGCTATTGGCAATCCAGCCCTTAATTCAGTTACTGGCATTATAGTAAGAATCAGAGCATAAATAATTTTCAAATCCATAATATTATTTTTTCATTTTTTCATTAATTTTAATAAAAGTTTCAATAATGAATTTTTCTGTGGCTTCTAAAATTTCACAATTATTAATATTTAAATTATAGCATGCAGGACCAAATTGTTCTATACTCGTAATATTTCCCGGCTGTATTTTTACAAACATATACCTACCCTGAGAATCACAAGTTGCATCTGGGTCTTTGGTTATATTTGTGCCAAAAGATTTAAAAATTTGCTGAAAATTATACATGGCTATACCCCCATGCCCCCCACAAACAAAATTCTCAGTATTATTAATAACCATCATTTCTAATAAATTTATTTCCCCCTCAAACGGGATATTTTCTAATTTCCTTGGGTCATTCCTAAGATAAATATTATAATTTACAATATGTTGTCCGGTAATTTTAGAGTACATTGGAAAAGCAGTATGATAAAAGATTACTTCTCCTTCTTTTATAACACTAAAACTTATTCCTTGATATTCAAAATATCTCATAGAATTAATAATCAAAACAACTAATATAAAAATCAAGATAAGTATTCCAAGCCAAATAAGAAAATTCTTCAGAATTTTATTCTCAGATTTAATCTGGTCTTTAGCCACTACTTTTGTTTCTTCAGTTCCACAAGTTTTAATTGTTTTTTCCCCATTCTTTTTTATCTTGAAAATCTCACAAACTTTTTCTTTTACTTTCTTTTTTATCTTGTCTTTTTTCATAATTGTAATCCTCTTTTTATCTTTTTAAGTTTTACCGTATTCCAAATATTTTAAACAAAAATTCATCAGTAATTTTTATTAAATTTTCTTCCTCCCCCTTAATAAAAACACAATTCTCTTCTTGAGTTATTTCACTAATATTATCTGGTTTTATTATAATAAAATTGTCCTCACAGGTTTTAACAGGCAGGTTTTCATTACATATATCCTCTTCTAAGCAGGCAGACTGCATTCTCTGAACAATTTGATTTTGATAAAAAAGATTTCTATAAATTTCAGATCCTGCTTCGCTATTTTCCGAGGAGATGTACAAAGTTTTCCCATAATAATTGTTTAAATTCTTTAATTCAGAAGCAATTTTTTCAATTTGCTGAGGATTATATTTAAAAACAAGCTGAAAATTTTCTGTATTTGTAAACCAAAAACCATTTTGTTCTACAAACTCAAAGCCATTATAATTTAATTTTTTTATATCATTATTCTCTTGTCCTCTAAAGGCATAACCCAAAATACTAAAGAGCATAACACCTACAAGAATTAATCCAATAATCATCCCATTCCGTCTTTTCCTTTTGTTTTCTTTATATTTTGAAGTTATTTTTCTCATTTTGAATATTTAAAATTACTAATTTTGATAAATAAAAATCTCATTTAGAATATAAAAACCTTCCTTATAC
>SDBV01009769.1_pt1 | contig 12685 bp, 28 predicted proteins | sample 2277081 | NCBI WGS metagenome assembly SDBV01 (sample SAMN10402039, study PRJNA504765) | marine sediment metagenome | isolation source: marine sediment core GS10_PC15, 223 cmbsf | place: Arctic Ocean: Southern Knipovich Ridge | collected 2010
TAGCAGCCAGAATTGCCAGTGGTGCTTATTTCTTTTCTGGTGGAGTAGCCAAGCAAAGTCAAATGCTTTGTCTCCCGTATCAGTTGGTTTGTAATACCCCGTTTTATTTCGTTTCGGCTTCTCCTTTTTTCCGTAGAAGAAATTGGCATACGGTAAATATTCATCTGGACTCCATTTGGAGAGATCGTGGATCAGACCTTGCCAATATAGACCATTAGCCCAACACGCTTTTCTCACGAACCAGATATGCCTTACGAGATATTTTAAATATTTAATATACTTCATTCTTGGACCTCCAATTTTTCAATTTTAAATATAGATTTCTTGGGGATCGCGATCTGTCCTCGGTATTCGTCGCCAATTAGTTCGCGTGCAAGAATGATACATTCCTCGCTGTCCCGCAGCACAAACCCAATTGCAGTAATTCTCGCGATGCACGCCATTTTATCGGTTTGCTCGTCAATTAAATTACTGTCGTGGTAGTACACTATTGTTTTATTCATTTTTCCTCCAATATTTTTTTTACTGCTATCCAAAGAGAGTCACAAAGATGCTCTGCCATGTCTTTTGTCCCCGAATTGAAAAATCCGTCTTGATACCAATCGACTTTATGGTCAACTAAAAACTCGATCATCTGGCCGATTGTCAAAAGTGCTAGTGTTTTTGGATATGCAAATCCCCTGTCATCCAAGAGCGGCGGGTTTTTTACTCTGAAGTTGTCTAGCCAAAAACTGAGTCTCCCTCTCCCTTTTCTGCTCAGCTCGTCTAACTGTTTTGATATTATACGTTGTTTCATAAGTGAACGCGCAGATTCTTGTACCAAGTTCCGCTTGAAGAACCCACGCGCGGTTGTATCATATCACGCCTGATTCCATAGAGCAGTTGGCTCTAAACATTTCTTGCAGAAATATACTGCTACGCAACACGCGTCGTGTAACCAGCTTTTCTTTCCAAAATCGTTTTTCCACAATTGACAAACATATTTGGCTTTTTTGGGCTCGTCTGTTTCATGAGCTATAAAAGCCATTCTGCTTTCGCCATCGCATCGACAACAGTCGGTTGTAGTTGGAAAATCATCTTGGAAAGTAATTTTTTTTGTTTCACTTGCGGTGAAAGCGATCTCTACTTTCATTTTGCCTCCTTAAATAACTTTCAGTCGATTGATAATTCCCTGCAAGGTAACATTTGCGTCAGAAATTTCATTCCGAAGCTGGGTTATTTTATCCCCTGCTGCCGTTTTCCCTTCTGCTTTTTCGTTTCGTGGAACATCTCCGAAAACGAGAGATTCAAGAGAGACGACCTTTTCTTTCAACTCTCCAACTGCTATTGAGAGCGTCATTTCTTGTCCTACTTTTGCTGGTCCATCCATAATATTCACCTCCTCTGTTAGTGTTTCGTATATTGCACTGCTCATTTCGGCAGCGGTTTCTTGTAAACACTCAGGACAGGTGTATGTTCCATGATCTATGCACTCTGCGGTCTGGCACCAAGTACACTTGGACCACTTTTTATTGTAAAAAAAGTGTAATTGTTTCCCCTTTCTGCACTTTGGACACTGTTTTTGCTCCGAGCATTTATAGCAAGGCTGGTCGATTCCGTGAGTGGAACAATTGCTGCTCATATCCTTTTTTTAAATGAATTCCAGAATTTGTTTCCTCTGCCTATTCTTGTTTTAACACCCCACTCTTTGAATCTGTTTCTAATTGTTGATGCGTGTATACCAAGATTGAATGCAACTTGATTAAGAGATAGTCCTTTTTTATATAGTTCAATTGCCTTCTCTTTTGGAATGTCTTTTTTGTTAGACATATATCTCACCATTACTGCAATCGGGGAGTCTTTCATTGTGTTTGCCTTTCACGTTAGTAAAAATTGATTTTTCTGATGATATTCAAAGAATGTTCTGCCTGTTTCGTCCGTCATGTATGGCAAGAATACTTCTTCGAGTTTTACCATGCCAATATCAATCATTGCCATTTGTGCAGTAACCCAATCTTCAATGTTACGCCATGCAATCCGGTATACCTGTTCTGCATCACGCTTGAATCCCTGCTGTTCAAGAATGTGTGCGACATTTTGTATTCGAGCAGGTAGTTTTATTGGTACTCGCCTCTTATCAAACTGCATTATAAAGGTAATTCCATAGATTTTACCGTCTTTGCCATATTCAAATAGTACTTGACTTGCACCATGTATAGCGAGTGTTTTTTGTATATCTCGGAAGATATGGTCAATTCGTTTCTTGCTGTATGCGTTTTTAAGTGCCATTTCTCAGTTTTTCAAAAATATTACGCGCTTCTTCTTCCTGGGGGTCGTTTCGATCAAATTTCCTGTGGACGTACTTTCTTCCTAGTTTTTTCTTTTCGAAGGTCTTGAGGTCTCTATTGAGAGCTGCTTCTTGTCTCTGGAGTTTTTCTAAAAGTTCACTCATCCAGGAAACTATACACTATTCTTGATGTCGTGACAAGTAGAAATTTTTGTGCTACAATTTTGCAATGAGGAGAGTCGGAATACGACAGTTCCAAAGGAATTTTTACCAAGAAATCAAAAATCTTCCTATCACTGTCACTAAGAATGGAGCACCAGACTTTTATGTTCGAAAAGTCTCTGGTTTGCATACATGCGAATGGTTTAATTGTGAGACTCTCGCTATTGGAAAATTTGAAGTTGAAAAGGAAGGTCAAATGTATTTGTGCGATGAGCACGGAAAAGGATTTGGAAGACTATGAGAGTTGCGTTTGATATAGATGACACTATTTACAAAGTCAGAGTGAAATACAGGGATCAAGCCCCAGATTATGATTTGATTCCCGTATTGATCTGGTTTGCTAAAAACGGCGATGAAGTTTACGTTTGGAGCGCTGGTGGTCTTGATTATGCAAAAACTATCGTTCGAAAGCTTGGGCTCGATGAGTACGTGACGGCAGTTATTCCAAAGCCAAAACTGCACGGTCAGGACAAAAATATTGATCTTTGTTTTGATGACTGCGAGGTTGATCTGGCAACAGTAACAGTTAGGGTCAATAGACCCCACCATAAGGAGAAGAATGAAAAATAAATCATTTCGCAGTGAGATTAAAGACTTGCTAGTAACAAATACGGACTTTGGAGAAGCACTGGAAGAAATCCTTGAAGCAGTCCTTGCAATGGCGAAGCGGGTTCGGCCAGAGGATAAACCAGAAGTATCAATACACATCAGGCCACAAGCACTTGATGATTATTTAGAAGCGATTGAGAAGGAGTGCGGATGAAAAAACTAGCAATTCTCTGTGATATTGATGGAACCGTTGCACTAAAGGGAGATCGAGATATTTTCGATTTCTCAAAAGTAGACGTGGACTTGCCAAATCCACCGATTGTACACTTGATTCACATTCTGCAAATGGCGCATCCAGTTGTTTTCCTTTCTGGACGCATGGAAGAGGCACGCGAAGGGACAAATAAGTGGATGGAAAAGAACCAGCTCAAGGGAGTTGACTTATTCTTTCGAAAAGACGGAGACAGACGTAAAGATACCGTTGTGAAGCAGGAGATCTACAAGGAGCAAATCGAGCCTAAATACAACATTTTATTTGTCCTAGATGATCGAAATCAGGTAGTAAAGATGTGGAGAGAGATTGGCCTGACTTGTTTGCAGGTTGCTGATGGAGATTTTTGATGAAAGATTCAGAAATTCTAAAACAAGCTATTGATAAGGCTAAAAAGAATGGATTGAAAGCTGAGTTCAATATTGACTTTGATGAATTGACTGAGGCTGATATTTATTGGATTATCTTTTCCCACGAGTTTGCAATCCCCTTCTTCGGTAAAGAAGACAAGTGGCATACTACGAAATGTACCTGTGGAGGAGTAGACCTTCACATGGGTGGATTCGATATGCACCACAAGGGTTGCGCGAGACCAGAAGCAGACAGGGGATATAAATATCACTTACAGCGAATGGTCTTGGACAAAAAGCCGCTGAGGTATTTGAAAAGGTATTTGTGAAAACAATCAAATTTAGCCATCGGTATAAAAACTCAATATAGTTTGCTTCATGTCATTTGCGATATAGCGGGTCATAAACTTGGTGAATGGAATATTTATGAGGAGCTTGAGGGAAATTGGTTGTCAACTGATTGTGAAAGGTGTGGAGTTTTTTTAATTAAAGGAGGTAATTATGGAAATCAAAAACGCAAAGATTGAGAAAACGACCCTTGGTTTCGAAGACCATGGCATCATGACTTTGTTTATTTATCTTGATTACGGTGGATCTGGACAAGGATTTGGTGGTTACGGTTTTGGATCAAAATCGAAGTCTCTGAGCTGTAGGAAACTGAGGCTATTTTTATAGGGATTTTGTTTGGTGGGCATCCTACAGGTGTCCGCCGAACAGAGTCTCTATTTTTATGGATGAACAACTAGCAATAGACTTCAACAAGGAAGAACCAAAATACTCAGTCACGTACAACGGAGAAGGCGAACCCCTACCGTGGGAAGAAGAACAGGCACGCAAAGAAGGCTGGAGGCTAAAGAATGAATAATCTACAGGTTGAAGAAGGAAATTTTACTAGAATAGTTAATCCTTTAATTGATAATCTTATAAAGATACCATTCAAAGGATGCGAGCTCGCTGTTGCAATGTATATAATTCGCAAAACATATGGCTATAACAAAACGCAAGATGAGATCAGTTTGAGTCAATTTTGCAAGGGCGTAAATCGCTCAAGACAAACCATTGTAACAGCGTTAAAAAACCTGCAACTAGTCAACATACCTAGACTAGTCAAACGAAAGGGCTCAACTAGTCTAGGTACCTTTACCGCAACTAGTCTAGGTACCAAGACACACAAAAGAAAGAAAGACAATACAAAAGACAATACTCCGGTAACACCTAAAGGTGTTGTTAAAAGTTCTACTAAAAGGAAACACAACACACCATGTCCTATAGGCAGTGAAAACCATAATCGCTGTATTAAGTTCCTAGGTGAACTGGCAAGAATGAAGAACCTCAAGGGAAACTGGCTTAACTATGGTAAACAGTTGGGATTTCTACATAAAATGCTGCGGGCAAAATATGACTTTACTGAAATTAAACAAGTAGCCGAATCATTGGAAAATGATAATTTTATGTGGAACAAATGGGATGTGGGCACTATTACTAGCAAGATCGAACGTCAGGGCAGGGAGGTGGTTGTCGATGAAAAAACTAGGTGATATATTGGCAGGTTCTTCTAATTCTCGCTTTCAAAAGTTTTTAGAAATAGGAAACAATCTACGGAAGTGGTATTTGGAGAACGGATATATACATACTAACTTCGGCTGGTTACATAAGGACTGGATTGATATGGGGTTTCAGATGAAGGCAATTTCTAGAGGAGACAATGGAATGTATCAAATCGTGGCTTTCGTGAGTGAAGAAATAGAAACAAAACAAATGGGAAGAAGAGTATCAATGAAGAAAATAGAAAAGCTGGGTTGGTCTCAGTGGAGCAAGTGGCTTGATTATGTTAAAACAAAAAGAGAGACTACACTATTGCCAGAATCAGTTGTAGAGGAGACGCATAATTTACTTTATAAAGAAGATGGTAAACTGCTGAGAAGGAGTTTGGGTGAGGATGAGGTTGTTATTCAAAAGAAGATGATATGAATTTGAAATGGAAGATAATCGAATATATAGATTCCAACTGTATTGATGATCAGGCTGATGAGATTGTACAGCCGGTTGAGATAACCGCCATTGGCTTTGTCATAGAGGAGACTGAGGATCATATAACACTGGCTAGAGAGATAATCGGTGATGAGTACAGAGGTCAGATAGCAATTCCAAAGGTAGCAATTGTTAAGAAGAAGGTAGAATAAACGGTGCTCTGTATGCAGGAGTGGCGGAAAAGAGAGACGCAATTGATAGTGTATGAGGGCCTGGAAGTGTTCTGCTTCCTTGATCCAATAGCTGAAGACTTACGTCTGAGTGTAGGAGCCTACACTTCATGTGGACTTCCTCTATCAAGCAGGACATGCAAGGTGACATCGCCCATAGTGGGAGAAATCCTTGCCTCCTGCATAGAGGGCATTTGCTTTACTATACACCATGGTGTAGTATACATAGTATGAAAGGTAAGTTTGGAAAATCACCAGAGGGCTTCACCTACCGCCTCAACGTCCGTGTTCCTCCCTTGTGGGCTGCTAATTTGAAAGCTATTGCAATGATGCAAGGAAAGGCTCCAGGAGAGCTAATCGTTGAGGAGATGCCACATATAACCAAGGGTTTGAAATGAAGTTCACACTGCCTATACCACCATCGGTAAACAGCATGTATGCAACGAACATGCGGACTGGCAGGAGGTATAAGACAAAAGAGGCGAAGGAGTGGGAGGTAGATGCGGGCTACAAGCTCCTGAAACGCCCCAAGAAGGCATTGGAAGGTGATTTACACGTAATCTACATTGGTACTTCAAAAGAGACAGAGATATTGATAATTGTCTCAAGCCTCTTTTTGACCTACTAGAGAAACAGGGCATTATTGAAAACGATAAATATATAAAATATCTTTTTGTTATTAAGTGGAAAGATGCTGATAACCCTCGCGTTGAAGTTGAGATTGGGGAGTTATGAAGAGAAACAGATTACCATATAAAAAAATGATTAGAGCAATAGATACTATTGTTAATAATGACTGGGGATTTACAATGATTGATTTGAAACAAGATCTCCATAAGCCCTATGGAAAATGTTTACCATTTACCCATAAAGAGTCAGAGGAGATGTCTGCTGCCTTGGGTAAGATTTATCAAATAGTACACTGTATAGATTGTGAAGCATGTTCTCCGAAGGTATGAAACAAACAATAACGAGAAAACAATGGATGGAGATAAGTAGAGATCAACAATTCCAATTGTTAAAAGATAAGTTGCCAGCATTTCCTAAGAAGCCTATTGAGCAAGATTATATGGATCGATGGTTTGTTCTTGTAAATATTGGAATGATGATAGAGTTTTTGGATGACGGATATTGGTATTGCTTAAATATATCAAGGCAATTAAAAAAAGATAATAAAAGAATGAAAAAACCAAGATGGGGAATATTTGATGTGGGTACATTTTGGTCAGATAGAGTTTCTACTAATGGATTTATTAAATACGAACTTTGTGACGCCCTCTGGATGGCAGTAAAAGAAGTATTAGAAGCATGACCTACGTACAACCCAGCCAATTCTGTAGCTGGTGTGATAAGAAGAATACGAAGATTCAGGAGCCTGGAGTTGAATTAACGATGGCTCCAGATCATTTTCCAGAAAGTATGTCTACTATTTCTAAAAGATGGCCTGAGACCTGGGACTGCAGACGCTGTGGAAAGCGTAATAAGCTGGTGAGAGAGTATAGGTCAGTGAGGTATCGTCCAAAGGACGACAAGTAGGGAGAGGGGTTGATACTAAATGAAACTAACAATTACAGAAGGAGCAGCAGTAGGTACATATAATCTATTGATTGAAAGAAAAGATGGCGGAGCAGGATATGAAGCACCAAGAAAATATATACAAAAAGAGAATCAAAAATTTTGAGAGTAAATGGGAATACCAAGGAAAATATTAATGAAAAAACGCAACGATCTTGAAGGTCTTTATATTGAAATAGGCGAAAACATAGAGCAGGGTGTATTTGATAGTTCCTGTGACCATCGGTTAGATGGCTGGCTTTCTTTTGGAGGAAGTATTCCAAGACTTGCTCTTCTTACCAAAAAATCTCATTATGGAGAGGATGAAAAAGAAGGATGTCGTGAAGCTGTCAAAAGAGCGGGTTACGAAATGTGTGAATTGGCAGAAAAATCCATCCGAAATCTCCATAAGCCAAAGGTGGGAGAAGACGGTTTATATAGTCACTTGATTAAAATTGCCGATCATGAAGAGGGACTGCATCAGATGCGGGGCGCTATTTTCAGCGTCAGGAGACAGATCAGGGAGAGTATCGTTGATATTATAAGGAAAAAGTACCTATGAGGTCTCTGTATGAAAAGTTAATTGGATTGCCTGTTCCTGTAGAAACCGTATCTATGGCAAAGAATTCAGGACATCCAGAAATGCTTACAGCTACCACCAATGACTACGAGGTTAGAATAAATTCAAAATCAACAGTGGATATTTTAATTCTTACAACAAAAGAAATTCATTTGAAAATACCATGAAATCTCTATACGAACGATTGATGGATATTGAAAACGTACTCGTTATTGATTGTGATACTATACAAAATTGGTCATGTAGTGAATCTAGTTATGGTCTTAAAGTTGCAGTGTCTCAAACAGTTCCAAAGAACAAGGCAATAGACAAACAGATAAAACTAATAGGCGGAGATGGTAGAGACGGGAAGTTGTTTATTACGAATGGCAATGGCATCTTTAAGTGGGAGGAGAAGAAATAATGTCTTTTGCAAGTAATACATATACTGCAACTGCTGCTATTAAAAGATCGGATCTTGTGCGTTTACTTAATGAACTTGACGATGATGATGCGCTTGAGTATTATCGTAGGGGAGGTAAGAAAGGCGCTCGGAAACGAATGCTAAGTGCTTATCTTGAGACAAATATTCGCGGATCGTTGGCGAAGTAGAAACGCAGTTGTTTGCAAAACAACCACGCAGAGGTGCGACTCCTCTACGATCCTCACTTTTTCTTCTTCTTTTTGATTTTCTTTTCCATTTCTAGTGTTCTTTTCTCTATCTCTTCTCCTTTTTTGTTCTTTCGAACAAGCTGGTGAAATCTCAATCGAAAACCAAGGAGTCCAATATCAATACCGAGGTTCTCGTGCATCATTTTGTCGTAATCAATCTCAAAAACGAAGAGAGTAAAGGTGATCCAGTTGTATCCTTTTGGATTGAAGATCTGTGCCCATTCTGACCAGAACTGGAGGTACCCTTTTTCCCATTCTGCGAAGTAGAGACCACTGCTGTGTTTATCTCGTGTAAAGAATTTCATAGTACCCTCATGGGGAGTCGAACCCCAGCCTATTGCTTGAGAAGCAATTATCCTAACCGCTAAACGATAAGGGCATATGTTGCAGAACTAGGACTCGAACCTAGACTTTCTGGATTCAAAGTCCAGCGTCTTACCTGTTAGACCATTCTGCATTGTGGGTGAAGTACGGGAATCGAACCCGTTTATCCCGCTTCACAGGCGGGTGACTCAACCATTTGTCTTACTACACCATCAAGTAGGATCGAAGGGATTCGAACCCCCACCTTGCTCTTTAGAAAAGAGCCGCTCATCCATTAAGCTACGATCCCATGATATTTCAATTCATTATAATCTCCACTCAGGGGAGTCATTCTCCAGTGATTCATATATTCCTAGTATCTCTTCTGCATTAGTATTCCAGTAAGTAAGCGTCTTCTGTTTACCTTCTACTACATTATTGATAAATCCATTCATCACTTGACCAGAGCTACATTGCTCACCCCACTTATCTACAAACCGTGCAGCAATCCACAGAGAAGACAGGACATCGTTATCATGGAACTCAGAACGTTTATGAGGGTCTACCATCATAAATATATCAGTGAATGATACCTTTATTGATTCTGGTTGCTCTTCTTTCATACCGTAGGCAAGTCTTTGACCCAAGACCTGGCCTGGAAACCTGTACCTTCATTTTCTGTTGGATTCCCTATCTCTGGAAGTCCAATCGCACGCCGTATCTCATTCTGGCTATTCAATAGGTCAAGATCACGCTCAAGTGCAGTATTGTGAACGAGCTGTATTACCTCTCCCAATATACCAATGAACTCCGTGTTCTGCTGTATCCTCTCAGCGTCAGTTAGTCCGTCCTGCTCATTATCAATAGCATATACCATTCGCTCACCAACGACAAATGCTGCTGCTGTTGCGGCTGCTTTTTTTAAGAAATCTCTACGTTCCATCATGAAATAGTAGTACTAAAAATAGAAACACTATTGCCAGTGTATTATTGAGTAGAATTAGCAATGTTAATCTATCCAGCATTTGTTCTTTTATGCAGCCTCATGGGGAATCGAACCCCAGCTTCTGGTATGAAAAACCAGTGAACTAGCCGTTATTCTATAAGGCCGTGTTTCGCATATGCTATATGTTTTAAAAAAACAAATGGCTCGCAAGTCCTATGTGCTTTAATTTGATAAATGGCTTTGTTGGCAATACAGGATTCGAACCTGTACCTATTCTTTAGGAAAGAATTGTTCTATCCGTTGAACTAATCGCCAATATGTGGACCTGACAAGAATCGAACTTGCTCGATCTCCGTGCAAGGGAGATCCGCCGCCTTGGCATCCAAGCCCATTTTATTTTGTACCAATCCTCAGATTCGAACTGAGACTTTACTGGTTTTGAATCAGTTACCTCTTCCATTTGGGTTAGACTGGCTTGTAGAGAGAACCCTTGTTTATGGGCTTTGCATCCCACCGATTTCGCGATATCGGTAATACACCGCTCTCTCTGTACCCCTTTCAGGACTCGAACCTGAACGCTTTCGCAGTTGGGTTTAAGCCAACTATGTCTTCCAATTCCATCAAAGGGGCAAATATAGTTAGCGTGATTAGCTGAACACGGAATCTGACATTAAGCTGCTTCTCACACCATAAGATAGTGTACTAAGTGTGAACCGATTTGGGTGTAACTCACTATGGCGATTTATTCAACTTTCGTCTCCTAAACCCAAATAGTGGATATTGACTCTCCCCTGCTTTCGGGTCGTGTAGGGACACTATCCGCCCCCGCTAATCTCACCCAACGTCCTGCTGGATTTTGCACCAGCTACGCTAACTATGTAGTCGCTGGAAATTTTGCAATTCCGACCTGAGCTTTGTAGGAGCCCCGCTCTACTTCTGAGCTAAGCGACTTTTGGGTTGGTGCGGCTGGGCTCGAACCAGCGCAATCTCCGCTTTATAAGAGCGGTGCCTTACCGCTTGGCCACGCACCAATGTTTCGCAAATATATTTTGTTTTAACACAATTCCTAGCTCGCACTCCCCACATGTCATAAGGGGTTTTGTGGCTTTGTAGGCGTAGATGGATTTGCACCACCGCATGATACTGTATCAGAGTATTGCCTTACTACTTGGCGATACGCCTATATGTGAGTCCAGATGGATTTGAACCATCGACTATCAGCTTAAAAGGCTGGTGCTCTAACCAAACTGAGCTATGGACCCATTTGTGAGCCTCGAAGGACTTGAACCTTCAACATCCTCGTTAAGAGCGAGGTGCTCTAACCAATTGAGCTAGAGGCCCGTTGTGAGCCCCAGCAGAGAATTGCACTCTGACCTGCGCGTTACAAGTGCGCTGCTCGACTTTCGAGCTACAAGGGCTGTTTTTTATATCTTTGTGAGTTATGTTTTTGTTGTGCTTTAAAACAAATAGAGCATCTGCACCCGTAACTATACCAAGTTCTTCCATGTTTCCTTCTTGATATATTCCATAGTCTAGTTTTTTCTTTATGGCAAGAGTTACATAATACTTGGCATTTAATAATCTCGGTTTTAAATCTTTCTTTAGACCAAGACCAAATGTTATGAGAAACTTTTGTTTCTGGTGAAATGTGATCTATTTCTAGTTCTTTATTTGATTCACACTCTACACACTTTTTGTTTTCAAAGAACACTGCTCTACGTTTCGCTATCCACTCTCGTTGATAGCTACGAAGATATTCTCTTCTATTCATAGAGCCATTGTATCACATAAACAATCTTTGAGCCAACGGTGAGACTTGCACTCACTACCTCGTACTTACCAAGTACGTGCTCTTCTATACGAGCTACGCAGGCGTTTGAGCCTTCAGATGGAAATCGAACCATCGCCTACGTTTTACGAAAACGCTGCACTACCACTATGCTATGAAGGCTTTGAGCACCATAGGAGACTCGAACTCCTGACTTCAGTTTGGAAAACTGATGCGTTGCCACTACGCCAATAGTGCATGTGAGTGAAATAGTGTGCCGCTGCATTTCTGCAATCGGACCTAAGCTGCTCAGGTTTATGCTCCCTTGTTCACTCACATTAGCTATGAAAATTTATTTCACATACCCTTTATGTGGGAGCATTGGAGCAAGAGAAGGGGATTGAACCCTCGACCTTCTCGTTGGCAACGAGACGTTCTGCCACTGAACTACTCTTGCTTATGTCGGGGTGACAGGACTCGAACCTGTGACCTCACGGACCCAAACCGCGCGCTCTTGCCATCTGAGCTACGCCCCGATTAGTAGCAAATTATGGAGTCGAACCATATATTCTTCCTTATGAAAGAAGCGTGTTGCCATTACACCAATCTGCCTTGTGTTGCGCCATGACGAATTGCACGTCTCCGACAGATTATGAGCCTGTCATGCTCTGTACACTAAAGCGCGGTGTCGAGAGGGAGCGACCCTCTCTCAAAGACCCTGCAATATTTCAGCAGGTAAAGTAATTTGCAGGTCGTCTAGGTTTCGATCCCAGAATGTCAAGGTTTGGAATCTCGACTGTGCCCAGCACCCGACCCTTTGTGCGAACGATTGGAATCGAACCAATATTTCATGTTCTTCAGACATGCGCCTTCACCACGTTGGCTACGTTCACATTTCGCATGAGCTAGCTGTTATAAAACGGTAGATGGCTTGCTCTGGCGACAGGATTCGAACCTGTAATCTTGGATTAACAGTCCAGCGTTTTACCGTTGAAACTACACCAGATAGTGTACGTCCTAGAAG
>SDBV01009770.1_pt1 | contig 12685 bp, 4 predicted proteins | sample 2277081 | NCBI WGS metagenome assembly SDBV01 (sample SAMN10402039, study PRJNA504765) | marine sediment metagenome | isolation source: marine sediment core GS10_PC15, 223 cmbsf | place: Arctic Ocean: Southern Knipovich Ridge | collected 2010
GTCAAGGCGGCCGCCCGGGCGGGACTTCCCCGGGTGGTGCTGATCGAGGAGCCCCAGGCGGCGTTCTACGCCTGGCTGGATGCCCACAGCGAGGATTGGCAGCGGCTGGTCGAGCCGGGGCAGAAGATCCTCGTCTGCGACGTCGGCGGCGGCACGTCCGATTTCACCTTGATTCGCGTGCGTCGCGGCCAACGCGAGGGCGGCAAGGTACAGTTCCACCGGGTGGCCGTCGGCGATCATCTGATCCTTGGCGGCGACAACCTCGACCTGGCCCTGGCCCGTCACCTCGAAGCCCGGCTGGCCGACGGCGGCAAGCTGCCGCCGCGACCCTGGGCCGTGCTGGTCTGCATCTGCCGGCAGGTCAAGGAAACGCTGCTGGGCGAGCAGGCCCCCGAGCGGCTCACCGTCAACGTGCCCGGCGCCGGCGCCAAGCTGATCGGCGGCGGCCGGCAAATCGAGATCGACCGCCGGGAAGTGCGTCAGTTGCTGCTGGAGGGTTTCTTTCCGCACGTGGGCCTTCAAGAGAAACCGATCCGCCGGCAGTCGGGCTTTCAAGAGTTCGGCCTGCCCTACGCCCCCGATCCGGCGATTACCCGATGCCTGGCGGCGTTCCTGACCGCCCATCGCCACGTGGCCTTGGACGAAACCGAGGCGCCCGACGATCACGATCCGGCCCGCCCCGACGTGGTGTTGTTCAACGGCGGGCTGTTCGCCTCGCCCGTGTTGCGGCAACGCATGCTCGACGTGCTGCGAAGCTGGTTCAATGCGGAAGGGATTGGGGATTGGGGATTAGGGACTAGACCGGCGGCTTCCGACCAATCCCTAATCCCTAGTCCCCAACCCCCCGATACGGCAGGCGACTCCCGGGGTTGGCAACCCCTGGTGCTGGTCAACCAGCGGCTGGATCTGGCGGTTGCCCGGGGTGCGGCATACTACGGCATGGTGCGGCGGGGGGAAGGGGTGAGGATCGCGGCCGGGCTGGCGCGGACGTACTATATTGGCGTGGAAACTGTCGCCGACGGAGTCGCCTCCCACACGGACGTCGCCTCCCACACGGATGTCGCCTCTCACACGATGGCGGTGTGTCTGCTGCCGGCCGGCGTGGAGCCGGGAGAGGACGTCCACCTCTGCGAGCGAAAGTTCGACCTGTTGATCTCCGAGCCGGTCGAGTTCCCCTTGTACGTCTCCAGCACGCGGCTGACCGACAAGCCGGGCCAACTGGTTTGCGTCGACCGCGAGCAGATGACGCCGCTGCCGCCGATGCGCACCGTATTGCGGACCCGCAAGAAGAGCGAAGTCGGCACGATCTCGGTGAGTCTCCATGCGCGGCTGACGGAGATCGGTACGCTGGACCTCTGGTGCAGCGAGCTTCAGGGCCGCCGGAGTTGGCGGCTGCAATTCGACGTCCGTTCAGCCACCCAGACCGACGTGGTCGCCCAGGAGTCGGCCGCCGAGTCGGAAGGTCTGCTGGATGAGGCGATCTGGCAGAAGTGTTCCGCGGCGATCCAAGGCACGTTCGGCCCCGACGGCCAGGACAAGCCGGCCCGGCTGGTCAAACGGCTGACCGACGCGATCAGTTCCAGCCGCAACCAGTGGCCGGCCTCGCTGCTGCGGCGGATCTGGCAGCGGCTGATGGAGTTGGAGGCCGGCCGCCGCCGCAGCGCGGTCCACGAGGCGCGATGGCTGAACCTGTCGGGCTTCTGCCTTCGGCCCGGCTACGGGCTGGCGGTGGACGACTGGCGAGTGGCCGAAACCTGGAGCACGCTGCAAGGCAAGCTGGTGCATCCGGGAGCGAACACCCGGGTGGAAGGGTGGATCCTGTGGCGTCGCATTGGGGGCGGTTTGGCGGCCGGCCAGCAACAGGCCGTCGCCGAACCGTTGCTTGGGCCGGTCCGCAGCCTGCACCGCCAATTGACCACCGGCAAGCGACGCGGCGGCGACGTTACCTTCTCCTCGCACGAAACGGCCGAAGTTTGGCGGCTGCTGGGGTCGCTGGAACTGTTGGGCGTGGCCTTGAAGATCGAGCTGGGCAACATCCTGCTGGACCTGCTGCCGAAGCGCAAGATGGAGCCGGTCCGTGCGGCGATGGTGTGGGCCATCGGCCGCCTCGGGGCCCGAGCGCCCGTCTACGGCCCGTTGAACACCGTCGTGCCGGTCGAGGTGGTCGCCGATTGGTTGGCCAAGCTGATGGAACGGGGCGCCTTCTCCGCGGCAGCCGGTTCCAGCGTCCGTGCAGCGGGTTTCACTGACGAGACCTCCCGCCATCTGGCCGTGATGCAGATGGCCCGCCGCACCGACGACCGCTACCGCGAGTTGCCCGAGAAACTCCGCGGCAAGGTGCTCGACTGGCTTCGGCTGCACGAGGCCCCGGCCCATTTCAGCCACCTGGTCCGCGACGGCGGCCGACTCGACCGGCAAGAACAAGGTCTCATCTTCGGCGAAGCGCTGCCGAAGGGATTGCGGATCCAATGAACCAAAACGCCCGCCGACTGCGTTCGGCGGGGATTTCCCGATGAACTTCGCTGACGCTCTTGCACCACCAGCACCCCGCATGGCTTTCCGAGAGGATATAAGCAAAGCAGCGAATCTGGGCAAAATAACCATCGCCAGGCAATCTAGCAAAACCAGGCGGCCACCGATCGAAGTAATTCTTGCGTAAATGACAGATCTATTACCTGCTCTATTACCGGCCGCTTGTCACTCTGCACCGTCGACCAAGCCACGCCACGACTGGCCGTCGAATTTCGTCGTTTTTCACGAAAACCGACGCAATTTGGGCGTGACACGGCGCTGGCACTTCGCTACACTCTCGCCGCAAGTCCTCGTCTCTCGCCCCGGCATCCGCGCAGCGGGTTTCACTGCGCCGCGCGGCAACGACGGCGAACGATCCAGACCGCCTTGCGGAAAACCGTCCTTCGTGTTATGGGACGTGATAGGGTCGGTGGAAGGCTTGCGTTGTCCTGTTCACGCAACTTTCGACCACGGCGTCCCTCGCTGCCGGCGACACTGACACGGCGAAACCGACGGCAAAACCAGAAAGGCAGCAGGAAGTGGCTTCCGACCTGGACATCCCAAGGCGGGGCGCGTCGCCGACGGGCAAACATGTCCGCGCCGCTCGCGATGAGTTTCACGAAAACCGGGGCCAGCTGGTGCAGCCGGCCTTTGCCGGGGCCAGGGCGTTGAGGATCGATGCGGCCCACGAAGCCCCCGACAGTGAAACCCGCTGCCGCGGAGAAGTGGTTCGGTATCCCCAGCGACTCGCCCGAGAGGCCTTCTACACGGTCGCCTATCCGCTGATGGTCCTCGCGCGGCGGTTGGAAGAGCGGTTGCTCGAGCTGTTTCAAAGGGGATACGTCAAGGGTACGGTCACCGACGGCGCCGGCAACGAGGCCGCCGCGGTGGGCATGGCGATGCCGTTGCGGCCGGGCCGCGACGTGGTCTCGCTGCTGCACCGCGACCTCGCCGCCCACTTGTTGCTGGGAGCGACGCCTTATCAATTGGTCTGCCAGTATCTGGGCAATGCCGACAGTCCGACCCACGCCCGGGAGGGAAACGCCCACCATGGCGACGCCGGTTCGCGCCGCCTTCCGATGATCAGCCACTTGGGCAAGATGCTCAGCCTGGTGGTGGGGGGGACCTGGGCCGCACGCCGCAACGGCGAAGACGTTTTCGGATTGGCCGTGATCGGCGACGGCGGCAGCAGCACCGGCGAATTCCACGAGGCGCTGAACCTGGCTTCCGTCCACAAGGTCCCCGTACTCTTGCTGATCGAAAACAACCACTACGCCTTCTCCACGCCCACCAGCGCCCAGTACCGCTGCCGCCGGCTCAGCGACCGGGCCGCGGGCTACGGCATTTCGGGACAGACGATCGACGGCACCGATCCGTGGAAGGTGTATACGGCGGTGTGCGAGGCGTTGGATGCCATGGCCGACGACTCGCTTCCGGCGGTGCTGGAGTGCATGACGCTGCGGCTGCACGGCCACGCCGCCTACGACAAGGCCCAGTATATTTCCCCACAGAAGATGCAGCAGTGGCGCCGTCGCGACCCCTTGCCCCGCACGCGGCGCAGCCTGTTGGAGTTCTCCGGCTGCTGCGATGCGGACGCCACACAGATCGAGCAGCGCGTCGAGGACGAAGTGCAGGCGGCGATTGCCCAAGCGATGAAGGTCGCACGGCCCTCGCCGACAGGGATTAGGGATCGGGGATTAGGGACTAGACCTGCGGCCGCCAACCAATCCCTAACCCCTAATCCCCCATCCGCCATCCCCAATCCCAGCGTCTACGCCGACTCGTCGCCGGCTCCCGTCCCGCCGTATCGGGCCGGCCGGGTCCGCAACGGCGAGGCGGTCAACCGCGCACTGGACTACATCCTCTCGAACAGCCCCCGGGCCTTTCTCACCGGGATGGACGTGGGCACGTACGGATCGGCGTTTAAGACCTGCAAAGGGTTGATCGACCGCTACGGAGCCGAGCGGGTGATCGACATGCCGATTTGCGAATCGGGGATCGTGGGCATGGCCCTGGGAGCGTCGCAGGTGGGCGCCGAGCCGATCATCGAATTCCAATTCGCCGACTTCTCCACCGAAGCCACCACGCAACTGGGACTCAACGCGGCCACCTGGTATTTCCGCACCGGCCGGGCGGCCCCCATGCTGTTGCGGCTGCCGTGCGGCGGCGGCCTGACGATGGGGGCCTTTCACTCGGGCGAATTCGAGGGGCTCTGGTCGCGGTTCCCGGGCCTGAAGCTGCTCTATCCGGCCACGCCGCAGGAGACCTTCGAGGCCCTGGTGGCCGGCTTCTACGATCGCAACCCCTGCCTGGTCTTCGAGCACAAACTCCTCTATTGGAGCACCAGCGGCGAGATCGATTTCGACGGCGACCTGGACTCGGTCTGGCGGCCGCGGCAATATACCGAAGGCTCCGACCTGACACTGGTGGCCTTCGGGGCCATGGTACACGAAGCGATCGCCGCGGCCGAGACCTGCGACCGGGCCGTCGAGGTCTTCAATCCGTTCGTCCTGCAGCCGATGAAACTGGCCCAGATCACCGCGTCGGTGGAAAAGACCGGAAGGCTGATGGTGGTTCAGGAATGCGGCGCCGTGCAGGGATTGGGCGACCAGGTGATCGCTTCGGTCGTCCGGCGGTGCCGCCGCCGGTGGAAGTGCCGGCCCAAGCTGGTCGCCGCCGCCGACACGCCGGTTCCCTTCGCCCCGGAACTGGAGTCGCACCACCGGCCGAACCGGGACACCATCCTGGCGGGCATCGCGCAAATGTTCCGGGAGAGTTAGGTTATTAGGAGGTTAGGCTGTTAGGCAACTCCCAAGAAATAATATAGTAGCGATTTGGTCGCGGGAATGAAAATCGAATATCGAACACGGAATGTCGAAAGATGAAGGGTGTCCCCAAAAGAACTACGTGAAACCCAGATTTGGCTCCCCGGCAATATCAACACAGCCGACAGGAAGAAGTAGCCGACCGAGATCAAGCAGAAGGCAAAGCAGCAGCGACATTTCGTACTTCGATATTCCTTGTTCGATATTCGATATTCGCGATCAGCGCAGCGATTGTCTCCCGGATGAACCAAATGCACCAAGTCAGCCCGGTTGTGGTTGACCTGGTATATTATTCCTTGGGAGTTGCCTTAGGGTTGCGAGGACAAACCTAATCCCCTAACCTCCTAATAACCTAACCACAAACTGGCTGATGAAAAACCGGCCTCATTTCAAGATGCCGCTGTACCTGCCCGCTCAAGCCGCGGCCGAAACCGAGGCCACGATCATCGAATGGTACGTTTCCCAGGGCGACCACTTTTGCCAGGGCACGGTGCTGGCGCAAGTCGACAGCGCCAAGTCGGTCTTCGATTTCGAGGCGCCTTGCGACGGCCTGGTGATTCGGCTTCACCATCTGGAAGGCGACACGGTCTCGCTCAGCGAGGCGGTGATGGAGATCGAGACCTCCGATCCGGATATGAAGGACTGGACTGCCCCCGCCGCCGGCAGCCAGCAGCCGCCGGCCGAAGAGCGAGCCGCCCCGGCCGTCCACCTCGGCGGCGATGCGGAGCGAGACACCGTAATCTTGGGCATCGGCGGCTATCTGCCCGACCGCGTGGTCACCAACGAAGAGCTGGCCAAGAACTTCCCCGAAGTCTCCGCCGAGTACGTTTACCAGGTGACCGGGATCCGACAGCGACGTTGGGCCGGCGAAGATGAGACCCCTTCGAACATGGCGTTGAAGGCGTCGCTGGAAGCGATTCGCAAGTCGGGCATCGCCACCAAGGACATCGATGCGATTATCCTGGCCACCACCACCCCCGACGTGGCCATGCCCTCGACCGCCTGCATCCTCCAGGACCGCCTCAGCCTGCGGCCGATGCCGGCCTTCGATCTCAACGCCGCCTGCTCCGGCTGGCTCTACGCCGTGGCCATGGCCCAGGGAATGATCCGCTCCGGCACCGCACACACCGTGCTGACTGTGGGCGTGGACATGCAATCCCGGTTGCTGGACAAGTCGGACCGAAACGCCTACTTCATCTTCGGCGACGGGGCCGGCGCGGCGATCGTCACCGCGGGCAGCTCCGGACATCGCATCTGCCGAACCACGCTCAGTGCCGACGCCCGGGGACTTCACATGGCCCGCCGCAAGGACCCGGGCTATTACGTCACCAACGGCAACGGCAACGTCGACCCCTGGATCCGGCTGGACGGACCGGCCCTGTTCCGCTTGGCCACCGACAGCTTCACCGCGGTGATCCGCGAGGCGATGGCCAAGACCGGCTGGACTCCCGAGGAAACCCGCTGGGTGATCCCCCACCAGGCCAACGGACGCATCCTCAAAGCGGCCGCCAAGCGCAGCGGCGTGGCCTTCGACCGCTTCTTTCTCAACGTCGACCACGTCGGCAACACGTCTAGCGCCAGCATCCCGTTGGCACTGCTGGAGGTAGAAGAGAGCCTCGAGCCCGGCGACAAGCTGATCCTCTGCTCCGTCGGCGCAGGGATGACCACCGCAGCGGTGTCGGTTCAGTGGTAGGCGCCCGATTGCTGTGGGTGTTCCCTTTGCTGCGGACAACGCCGACGCTTGCGGGTGTTCTCAACGGCAGCGAATATCGGCCTTTCAGACCTATCTACCGGTTGTGCAGGCCCCGGTTCCCAAGGCTGCGCCCTGGGCTGGTGAATATCGGCCCTTCGGGCCTGCGTATGCGAGTGCGCGTCGACATGCTACAATTGGACACCTCCGACGTCATCCGGTCACCAAGACGGAAAGGACTGTGTAATGAGTTGCCCGGGCAAAGCGATGGGATGCGGCAGAGCCGCCGCAAGGGCGATGATCGTTGGTCTGCCGATTGCCGCACTACTTATCACGGCACTACCGGCGGCGGCCGCCGAGGGTCCGTCCGGTTATCGGTGGCGACACGAACCGGGCCGGCACCTGGCGCTGTTGGGCGAGCGCGGCGCCCTCTGGCAGTTGAACTTCAAGAAGGAGGAAGGCCGGCCGTACTTCCATCCGGTCGCTGCGACCGACGGAACCGTGCTGACCTGGCACCAGCCGTCCGACCATCTCTGGCATCGGGCGTTGTGGTTCTCGTGGAAACTGATCGACGGGTTGAACTATTGGAACGAGGACCCCAAGACGGGCAAGCTGCAAGGCCTCAGTGACGTCGTCGACGTGAAGGTGGTCCGCACCGACGAGCGAGGCGCGCAGGTCGTGATGCGTCTGGACTATCACCCGCCCGATCGGCCCACGGTGCTGGAAGAGACCCGCACGCTGACGATCACGTCGCCCGATGCCGAAGGTACTTATCGAATCGACTGGCATCAGCGGTTTACGGCGTCGCCACGGCAGGAGGTGGTGCTGGATCGCACGCCGCCGAAAGAGGCACCTTGGGGCGGCTATGGCGGTCTGTCGTATCGGGCCGCCCAGGACATCACCGACGTGATTTTGACCGACAGCCAAGGCCGCCTCAACCAGCAGGTCCACGGCCAAAACGCCCGTTGGGTCGACGCCAGCGGGATCTTCGACACGGGAGTATTCAACACGGCCACGCAATCGGCCGCCGGCGTGACGATCTTCGACCACCCCTCCAACCCCCGCCATCCGACGCCCTGGTACGTTTCCTACGACACCAAGAAGGGCCATCCGTTTATCTACACGAATCCGGCGCTGCTTTTCAATGAACCGTTGACGCTGCCGGCCGGTGAGTCGCTGGAGCTGTATTACCGAGTGCTGATTCATCCGGGCAGGGCGGATGCGGAGAAGCTTGGCGAGGAATTCCAGCGGTTCGCGGCGACGTCATTCGCGGTTGGCGACCAGTCCGACGACGAACCGGACGACCAACCGGACAACAAGACCGACGACGTATCCGACGGGCGGCCCAGCTTTTGGCTCGACGTGGTTTCAGGCGAGCCGCTGCGGTACGCCAACGTGGTGGACGACCTGGCCGGCGTGCGGGTGATCTATCTCGGCGAGAGCCATCGGCTCGAGCGTCACCACGACATTCAGGCGCAAATCGTGGCCGACCTGGCCAACCGCGGCGTGCCGCTGGTGTTGGGCATCGAGCAGTTGGAATCGTTCCAGCAGCCGGTGCTCGACAAGTACAACCGCGGGGAGATCGACTTCGACGAATTGGCCGAGGCGACCGAGTGGGACCGGCGGTGGTCGAACTACCGGCAGTACCGGCCGGTGTTGGAAGCCGCCCGCAAGGCCGGGGCGCCGGTGCTCGCGCTGAACGCCCGCTCCGAGACGATCCGCCAGGTGGCCCGAGGCGGCGGAATCGCCAAGCTCGATCCGGAAATCAGAAAAGAGCTGCCCGACGACGTACAGACCGACGACCCGCTCTACGAGAAACTGTTGAACATCTACATGATGGTTCACATCTCGACCACGCCCGAACGTCTCCGCCCGATGGTCGAGGCCCAGATCGCCCGGGACGAGATGATGGCGTCGGTGCTATGCACGTTTTTGAAGTCTGAGGAGGGCCAAAAGCGAACGGCGGTGGTGCTTTGCGGCGCCGGGCACGTGGAATACGGCTTGGGAACGCCGGGGCGCGTGCGGCGGCGGATGCCCGGCGTGAAAGACCGCATCGTCCTGCTCTCCCAAAGCGGCGACGTGGAGTTGACGCCGGAAGAGCAAGCCATGGCGCGGGAAATCCACGTCAGCCACGAGCAACTCCGGGCGCTGAACCGGACGGTGGCCGATTACTTGCACGTAACGAGTTTGAAGCCGGAGCTTAAGGGCCAAGAAAAGTAGCAGCCACCTTTTTCGAGACTGTAGTAACAAAATCGGGTTCCACCACGAGGAAACCACGGATTACACGAATGCCACGGATAGAATAGGCAGAGCATGGCATTTCGCCGCTTACCATCCGTGTTATCTGTGTAATCCGTGGTTCGATTTGCCGGTTTCCGCATTTGCAGCCCGATATTGACGCTACAGTGTCCCTTTTTCCTACTTTTCCCCGGCCATGGCTTCGGCGACGTTCAGGGCGTGCTCGCGGACGCGGCGGTAGGCGTTGAGCTGGGCGTTGTAGGCCACGATCACCTGCGGATCCAGCTTCTCCTGAGACATCTGGGCCAGGAATTCGTCGCGCAACTCCTTGACGCGCAGGGTGATGGCAATGCCCCGGGAGTGGGCCTTGGTGATCACCTCGGGCTGCCGCTGCTGGTAACCGTCGCTGATCAACGCGAGGTACTCCTCCACCATGCCGTGCAATTGCGCGAGCTTTTCGGCGTCCCCTTCGGGGAATTGCAGGGCCGACTGCTGCAGCTTCAGGTGGGACTTGAGGATGCTGACCAGATAGTCGCTGATCGATTCGTACTCGTCGGCCATGCGCAATTGGCGTCGGGCCTCTTCGGTGACTTCAAGCGGGATGTTTCCGGAAAGCAGGTGCACCATGAACGCCACGATCTCATCTTGAATCGTGTCCAGGACCTCTTCCCGGTGAAAGGCCTTCTGCACGGTCTTCTCGTCGGGAACTTCCTCAGCGACGATCTCTCGAAGCCAGGCGGCCAGCTTGTTGCAGCCGATCCCCATCCGCAACACCTCCACCCGGGATTGCTCGATCGCAATCGCCGCCGTCTCCAGCATGCGAACGTCCAAGCTGGTCAGGTGCGGCCTTTCCTTGGGGGCCTTCTGGGGGATGATCCGCTCCAGCAGTCTCGCGCACTTTCGCACAAACGGCAGGAACAGCAGCATGTTGGTCACGTTGAACATCGTGTGCGTCAGCGCAATCGCTTCGGTGACGTCGCGGGGCACTTGTGTACCGTCGGCGCCCGGCACGACGCCCACGATCGACTTGATCAGAGGAGCGTATATGGGAACGAAAATCGCGGTGACCCAGACGACGCCGAGTATGTTGAACAGGCTGTGAAAATGCGCTGCTCGCTTGGAGTTGGTGCTCCCTCCGATGGATGCCAGCTCCATGGTGATGGTCGTCCCAATGTTTTCGCCCAACACCAGCGCCGCGGCCGTTTCAAATGGAATCACGCCGGTCACCGCCAGCGAGATGGTGACACCCAAGGTGGCCGACGAGGATTGGACCATCAACGTCAATACGCAACCCAACGAGGCACATTTTAAGACGCCCAAATAGCTGTCAGCGCTAAACGATTCGAACCATGCTTCAAACGCGGGTAGATTCTTCACGATCGAAAACCCGTTCTTCATCAACTCCAGGCCGAAGAATACCATCCCCAGCCCCATGACCGTCATGGCCAGGTAGCGCACGCGGTCCCGCTTGCTAAACAGGTAGATGAACGCGCCGAAACCGACGATCGGCAACCCGTACTTGCCGATCTTCAGCACCAGGATCCAGCCGGTGATGGTGGTGCCGATGTTGGCGCCCAATACGACGCCCATTGCCTGCGAAAGGCTCATCAGCCCGCTGTTGACGAATCCCACGACCATCACCGTGGTAATCGAGCTGGACTGGATCAGCATGGTCATCGTGGTCCCCACGCCGACCGCCAGCACTCGATTGTCGGTCACGGCGCCGATCATCCGCCGCAGTCCGGCGCCGGCCACGGCCTGCAACCCTTCGGACATGCTCTTCATGCCCAGCAGGAAAATACCCAGCCCGCCGATCACCGTCCGCGCCAGCTTCCACCAGTCGGCCTCCCAGACCTCGACGCTGATCTTGCTGTCGAGGATTTTGCCGGTTTGTTCGTTAGTCACGCGGAGGCCGATCTCGCTCTTGCCCGGGGCGCCCCACTCAAGGACCAACTGGCGTCCTTCGGGCGTCTCCCGGATGCTCGCCTTGACGATCTTCTCCTTCCCCTTGATGGCCAACTCGAACGTCAGCGGACCCCCGCCTTGGAAAACCTTGGTGTCGCTCAGCAGCCCCTCTTCGTCCAGGTCGATCACCGTCGGAGGTGTGCCGAGCAGCACCTTGACGTCCGGGAACAGCTTCTTGACCTCGCGGGACAGCTTGCCCTTGGGGGCGTCGTCGGAGGCTGCGGCGTCGGAGCCAGTGCCTTCGGTTTGCTCGTGGCTTCCGCTTGCCGCCGCCGTTGCCCAGTGCGAGACGAACATCGGGACCAGGTCAGGACCCAATAGCAGGGCAACCAACGCGCCGAACAGGATAAGTCGGAGGCGTCGTCTGGTGATCGACTCAAACAGCCCCGACATACGGGAAGGATGGTCGCCGCGTTGGATCTGCTTTTTTCTCAAAACCGGTGCTTCCCTGGTCAATTTCCTTGGTCAGTGAGGTCAAATACACCCCGATTCATTTCCGTCTGCGAAGCGAATAGATGTGGCTGTCCCGACGCCGGTGGAACTACCATAAGCGCCGGCTCCGGGTAACTATAGTGTGCATTTCGCGTAGTGGTGTTTCCGGTTTCGAGTGCCACTGGAAATAGTAGTCTATACCCACCCGAAAACGGGGGCTCTCGCATTTATACCGGGGAGATACGCCGCGTGGCCACGGCGGCTAAACGGTTCTCCTCTCGGAACCACGTCATCCTATTTAACTCGGTGTTCCCAGGCCGTCAATGGGCCGGTCGCTTTTTTTTCCGGCCCTCCATCCCTCCCAAAACCTAAAAGTAAACCCTATTTTACGACGGTCGGGGGGAAGGTGCTTGATGTTTCCCTCCGAGTGTGGAAAGATAGAGGAAGCTGGCCGAAAATTCCGATTGGAGAAAACGACCGGGTCACTCCCGTGAAGCCATCGGGCCCGATGGGGACGCCGCCGCGACTACTCACCTATTTGGAGGACACCCCCGGATGAAACGCTGCACCCACCGTCTGAACTTCTATCGTCTGAGCTGTTGTCTGCTGGCCATGGCACTGATTGCTTCTGGTGTGGCCTTCGCCGGGCCGACGCCCCAGCAAAAGGCCGAGGACACGAAAGCGGCCCCGGCTGCCGACGAGGGCAAGGAAACGGAGGCCAAGAAAGAGGAGGCCAAGGAATCGAAGGAGACCAAAGCCGCGGCAAAACCCGCCCCCGCCACGCCGGCCACCCACACGGTCAAGAAAGGACCGTTTAAGATCGAGGTTTCCCTGGACGGCGTGTTCGAGGCCCAAGGGGCGACGGAACTGGTGCTGCGGCCCAAAGCGTGGGCAACCTTCAAGGTGCTGACGGTCGTCGAGCACGGAACCCGGGTAAAGCGGGGGGATCTGCTGGTGGCGCTGGACCTGGAAAAGATCGATCGGGCGATCGCCGATCTCCGCCGGGGGCACGAGTCGGCCGACG
>SDBV01009771.1_pt1 | contig 12684 bp, 12 predicted proteins | sample 2277081 | NCBI WGS metagenome assembly SDBV01 (sample SAMN10402039, study PRJNA504765) | marine sediment metagenome | isolation source: marine sediment core GS10_PC15, 223 cmbsf | place: Arctic Ocean: Southern Knipovich Ridge | collected 2010
GACATCCGCACTCTTAATGGGATTACAACTGTACCCGTGCCAGTCGGGGATTGTAGAACGTAGTCTGGCGTAGTATCTGCTATTGAGGTCTTTGTAGCTATATCAGTCGCATCTACAAGGACTGCACCTGATGTAAAGATATACCCCTTTAGCAGCCAGTCTATATATTGGCTGGCTGAAATCTGCTCTCTAGCAGTATTCAGAGCGGGATTTACTACATCTCCTGCGTTCCCCCTCTCTGGGGCGGTTCTTACTTCTCCTGCCATATTTTCCTCCTTATGATTCGTAAGCGTTTCTTGGTATTTCCGCCCATGTAAACGATGGACGGATTGTGCTTGCCGTACTTGCACTGTAACCGTATAACAATAGAGCGGCCCCGTCAGTTAAGGCTATGGGACTGTCAGTGAAGTCGTAGTCAAATGCTCGGTTAAAGTGCATATTTATTGCAGTTAGCCCATCGTTATGCATGTGTCCGTGGGCTATGACATTGCAATCAGCATCCAATAATGCTGATGCCGTCACAGTGAACAAACAAGTGCTTTTCCGCACGATTCGTGAGACGGGAGTGAAGTGGTTCGTGATTCCAGCCATTGTAGTACCTGACAGTGTTAATGGGGTCGCACACTCCTGAGCAGCTTTAGTGTAAACAAGGTCAAGAGTGGTAAGACCACCATCCTCAGCAGTTATGGAACAACGAACCCTTAGTGGGATTACGATTATAGCCCCACCAGTCGGGGACTGCAATGATACCGTTGGTGTGGTATCTGCTAACGTGGTTACTACCGAAATATCACTGTCATCAACAAGGATACCAGTAGAGAAGATATAGCCCTTCAGCCCCCAATCAATTATCTGCGTAGCAGCAATCTGCTCACCAGCAGTATTCGCCGCTGGGTCTGCAACAATACCCGCTGCCGCTGGCGATGGAGTAACTCTTGCTTTTACAACCATTTCGTACCTCCCCTAGTCATCAGTAGTAACCCGCCTTTGCCAAGCAATCCAATAGTCTATGTCCAGCAGGACTCCAGTACCATCACGAGCTTGGACAAATATCCAGGGTACTAACGAGTCACCCCCTGTGATACCACTAGCTTGCCAAGCACTCTCGTAGTCGGGAGTACCAGCAGAGTCCATGTGCATGAACTTCACCTTGTCACCATTTAAGGCGACACCCAACCACTCGTAAGTACCAGCACCTGGGACGTGCTTGGCTGGTTCAACCTTTGTGGCGGTTTGTGTGTCCTTTGAGTGAACCCCTTGCCAAAACAGTGCTCCGCTATCGTCAGTGTCATAGCACCACACCGCACAGTCGTTAGCAGTGTTGGTCTCCCCTGAGAGGTCGTTCACAGCCCCTGCGTCAGAATCGCTGTCAGTGAAACCCACCTCTACCTTAGAAGTATCAACCTGGTCCATTGCGACCCTAGCCCACACTACACAACTGTTATTCCCCTTAAAAGCAGCACCCTCCAGGGAACCATCTTGGTTGGGGTAGATGCCTACATACTTGTCATTCTCAGCAGTGGTAGTTAACCGACAAATACCATTGACTGTAGAAGCTACAGTTCCCGTGATTGAACCAGTATCGGTCTGTGAACCAAATACATAAGTAACATCCACTTTGTCAATAAACTCGTGCGGCCCCCACACCAACATATCTGTAGTGTTTAGTTCCATGAATGGGTATAGTCTATCTCTACCTCCAAAGAATTTCTTGAGGTAGCTTCTTGTTCTGTACAAAAGTACATCTTCTGCCATATTAAGTCCTCCGTCTTATTATTTGAGACCTTTAATTCTCACTGAATCCCATCTTCAGCATTTGCGGATGTAACTCTTCGGGTACTTCTACCCTCATTGTCGTAGGAATCCTCGTTAAAAAGAAGTAGATGTCGTAACGTCTCCTATCCGCTTCTGTAACCAGGTGGCTAAAACTCACCCTCGGTGGTGTAACTTTGAGAATCGTATATCCCTGTGCCTCGAATGCTTTTCCTCCACGCCTCGTATATTCGTCAGCGTAGAACTGCACTCGTTCATCAGATACATCATTGGGAACCGTAAAGGTTGCCCTTTCCCAAAATCCACCGTCAATAAGTGACCTATCCATTATTTACCCAACACAGACTTGCCGAAGGTACTCTTTACCGTTTTCCCACCGTAGACAAGGTAACCTACAAATTCGTTGAATAGACCGTCAGCAATATTCAGACCTTTTTCAATCTTCACTTGTTGCTGAACGGCTATGGCTATTGCCTCTTGATGGAAGATAGCATTTCTTTTACCGCTTGTTACCGTTTCAAGGTTATTGGACATATAGACATTTAACGTGTAGATTTTGCCTAAGAATCCAGCCCCTCTTGCTCCTGACAGATTACCTACCGAGTTTGAGTAAAGTTGGTTCCTGAGAACCTCAACCTGCATCAGTGAACCTCTGGAAGCAGGACTGACAACAAACCACCTATTCTCTAAAGGTGCGTTTACATTGTTCAGATTGGTCTCGCCCTCCAGAATTACATCATCAGTAATATCTACGTTGTCAGCACCAATATCCGTAAAGACATCAATACCGTTACTGGCATCACTGGCAAAGTAATTGTCTATCTGTAAAGCTAAAGACTGCGGAACACCCTCCATTAAAAGTGTCTCATAAGGCTTCATTGTTTGTAGAGACATTTCAACAGGCATCCGCCAAGCGTGGTAAGCCATCTGGTTAACAACTAACTGTGTCTGACCCTCAGTTACAACCGTGAAGGTTATAGCTGCACCCGTACCAAATTGACTTCGAGTGTTGGTATTTGCGCTCTCGTTCTGTGAGAAGCCAGGGATATTAACTGTATCCCCCGTACCCACACCCAACTCAGGCTCCCACCTGTGGTCAAGTAATGGTACAAATACCGTATTAGCTCTATATGTTATGGTTGCAACGGGACTCCAAACCTCAGGCAACCACTTGTCCATAGTTGTTTTATCGAAATCGCCACTTGCCATTTATTCCTCCTATTTCAAAGCATCTTTAAGTGCTTTTTGGTGTTCTAGTATTTCTTGGTGGGTTGCATCGTTTGGCAACCTTACCTTAAGTAATGTTTCAAGAGATTTATTACCACCCACACCCCCACCTTGGTCAACACGCAACTCTTCCTGGGGTTCTGTTTTGGTCAATTTCTGAGCTAGTTTCTCCATCGCTTCCTTAGAGCCATTCGTGAGCAGTAAATCATTTACATCTACCTGAAAGCGCCCAGCTATCTCACGGGCGTTTTGCTCCTTCGTGTATTGCTGCTCCTGCGTCTTCATATCCGCTATGGTCTGGTTTGCTGTACTCAGTTCCGACTCCTTGTTGGCGAGTTTGTCATCTACCTCTTCTTTAGCGTGCCTTGCTCGGAGTATGCTTAAAGCATCAGGTTCATCTCTTTTAGCCTCAAGTTCGGCAACCCTCGATTGTTCAATGTATCTATTAGTTCTCTCGTTTGCCTTCCTTGCCTGTTCCGCCGCAGTTTCAGCAGCCTTTGTCGCTCTGCCTACCTCAGCAGCAGCATCACTCCGAATCTTGTCTATGTCCTTCTGGGCATAGACTTTTGGAGTTTCCTGTTTCACTTCAGGAGTTTTAACCTCGTCCTTTGGTTTCTCAGTTCCGTCCATGTTTCCTCCTTTTGTAAAATAAAAAAAGGACTGCCATTTAAGACAGTCCTTCTGCGTCCTTCGCTTAGGACAAAAACTTATTCAATTATTAATGTTCTACTTCTTATTATACCACAACTGAAAATGTAATGTTTTAGACCACTTGTTTAGCTTTATCCTTGTCACTAACATATAGAGGTGGGTCTATCTCTGCTACAATTCGTTCCACATAACTCATATAGTTATCTTTTACTTGACCATCCACCTTCTCCCAAGATGAAAAGTCCATCTTAATACCCCTGTCCCTCATAGCTATGGTTATCATCTCAAATAAAAGACTACCTACTTTATTCTTAGCTTCTTCGCTAACCATTTTTAACCTCCTTCTTAATCAAACTATCTTCTGTGGTTAATACACGATACACATACCCATTTTTGATTTTAACAATCACCTCCCCGTGCTTCTTTCCCTCAACAAACTCTACGGCATATTTAATAAGTTCTAGCGTCTCTTTATTCATTTCAGTTCCTCCCTTCCCCTGAGTGCCTCTCTACGTTTCCTCACATCCTCAGCCTCTTTTTCCTCAAATCTTTCGGTTGCCGTCTGTTCTTCACGCCTTCTCTTCTCAGACATTGTTCTAACCCATATCCCTACACTTACACCCCACTCATCTAAATCAGAATTGTCTATGCGATATTGGTCTCTGGCAGATTGGTTGTTTTTAATGGATAAATACTCGATATATTTCTTGCCGACTGCTCTATCTGGAACTAACCTGAAGTCTCTACGGGTAGTAAATATTTCTGCTTCAAGCATAGCCTTATAGAAGTCTATGTGCTCCATTAAGTACCAATCATCCTCATAGAATGGCAATGAGGCGTCATAGTCATCTGGGCGCCTTAGAATAGGGTCTGTGTACCAATCCACATACTCATCTACTCTAGTAAACTCTAATCTAATGGCTTCCCTTTCAAACCGTTTCTTGTGATACTCTGGGTTAGCCAATAGGTATGCATCCGTAGCCCTAGTTTGTTCTACGCTATCCTCTATCCTGTCTAGTATGGCTTGGTATTCGTTATCTTGTGTCTCAAACTCAACATCTATTCTCCATACAGGAATATCAGACTCTTTGAGTTTTTCCCAACCCAATGTGTCCTCATCTTCGCCAAACTTTGATAAGTCGGGATGGTCTATCCTAAATAGTTTAGCCTGAGAACTACCTGAACTGAATTCATCAATAACGTGTCCGTAATCAACAAACTCCTTAACCAGTTCATCAGAAGCATCAAGCCCAAACATTGTTCGCCTTCGCCTATCGTCATTGTATTCAGGGTGCGATTTTAAGAAATCGTCCCTAACAGTTCCCTCAGTTGAAAGTTCATCGTATTGCTCGTCTAATTTCCTCATCTTAACATTTAATCTTATAACATCCTCATTCCAATCAGAACCATCATCTGTTAAAAGCTCATTATCCAACGCCCACTTATGGGTATCGGGATTATCCAATAGCCAAGCCTGTGCTTCTGAACCTGTAGGACTAAACTCATCTATAACCTTACCTCGCTCTGCCCACTTCTCGATTATTTCTGGAGAGGCATCATTATCTATCGCCTCTATTCTTCTCTGGTCGGCTACCCAATCAGGGTTATCCTCCTTGAACTTTTCCCTAGCCTCTTTACGCAAATCAGAATCCTCAATGTAATTGGGAGCTTCTGAATTAGCGAAGTTCTCATACTCGGTTGTAAGGTCAAAGTTCTTCTGTTCCAGTTCAAACTTCTGGGTAAATAACTCATCATATTTAGATGGGTCTTGCTGAAAGGCATTGATAGCTTGTGGGGGTATACCATACTTGTCCATTAACCTTAAAAGCTCTTTAGCACTTTCGGGGTTTTCAAATGCACCTATCTTACCCAAGAAATACAGCATTGCTTCACCTTCAGGAAATTGTTGCCTCCATAGTTTCCTTGCGTCTGTTTCCTCAAGATTAAAATAGGATACAAGGAAATCTTCCCCGTGTAGGATTTCTAGTGCCAATGGATGCCCATCTCTCTCTACTTTGCTTCTACCTTGACTATTTACTGCTTGATGAAGCTCAGCGGTAAACCTGCCAATATCATAGTATTCAGCTTCTTCGCCTATAACTAGCTTTTCCAGATTACCTATCCGCTTCTGGGATGCATTTAACTCAACATTGGTATCTATCCCGAATACCTTATCATACCCATCTATGAGGTCAGGGTCAAGTTTATTTGCCTCGATTAGTCTTAAAACCTCTTTGCGGGCTTCTTCAGAAGATAGAGTAGTAAACTGTCCCACAACAAACATCTGTGCTTCTATCAGGGGATTCTCCTCACGCCACCTCTTGCGTGCAGTATTTGCATTAAGCGTAGGATATTTCTCTGCTCGTATCAAGGGGTCGGTTAAATCCTCATAGGGTTCAAAACCCTTCTCCCACTCATCCTTTAACTTGCCTATCTTAAAATCCTTGCCCTCAAGATAAAAGAATAAAGTGAGCCAGTCCTTCTCCCCTAGTGCCACATCCATAACCTGATTTAGAATACCAGGAGTTAGAACACGCTTTAACTCACCCCATCCCCTTTTAATCATTGTCTCATCATTGAGTAATGCACCATTAACAATATCCATAACAGCCCCAGGTGCTTGAAGCGCAGGGAACTCACCACCCACCGTTCCCGCCAGATACCTCAGTGATGTAATACCCGTATATTCTAGTGCCTTCAGTCTCTCTCTTTCCTTAATAGTATATGCTAGGGCGCCTATAGCCAGATACATCCCTATTGCTTTATAAGAAGTAGCCCAATTTGCCCCCTTTACATCAACGCCAGTTCTTTCACTAAACTCAGCGTAAACCTTTGATGGTCTGCGTGTTATCCACTTACCCATTAACTCAATCCAGTTCTCTGTCCACGTAGTGAGCATTGACAGAACCCTGCCTGGTGCATTTTGGGAAATAGCCATACTGTTCATCTTTGTGTAAAGAAACTGCGTGTCCATTCCCACTTCATCCCCTCGCCGAATCATATAACCCCTAAGTTCTTCTAGCGAAAGTTTCTTATCTGGAGATGCCCTCTCATTAGCTTCAGTAAGTATCTCCTTAGCCTCCGAATAACCACCAAGAACAGCATTCGAAACATTCTGAGCGTCAGCACCTCTGAACGTAAACATTGCTACTTCTCTGAATTTGCCCACCCAGTTATCGGCAAATGAAGCATCAATGCCTGGGGTGAAAGCCCTCCTTCTACCTCTTTTTATGCGAACTTCTCTCTCTACAGTTTGTCCTTCTTCCGTAAACCTTAACCCAATTCCTTTCGCAAAATGTTTGGGTCCAATCTCTCCGATTATCAGTCCGTGCTGACTTAGATTTCTAATAGCTGAAGTAACCTTAAAGCCAAGGAATAACGTATAAAGAGCACTGGTTGTCTGGTATGCAGCCAATCCTGATGGATTTCCCTGCGTAAGAAGGTCAGCAAACCCCTTACCACCAGGCAACTTTCTTATTACCTCTCCAATTTCAGCAAGGGTCTTGTTTATCGCAAGGTCTAATTTAGATGGTTCACCCGTCATTCTACGAGAGTAATCTTTAAGGTATTCCCTTGACCTTTGTGGAATAGATGTATCATTGGCTATTACTGCTATCTTCTGTAAGAATGGTTCATAATACAACACCCTATTAGACGCAGCGTTATAAGCCTTCATAGCACTAAAGGGGTCACGAATAAATCCGACAGCACCCAATCGCTCCTTGAGAAACGGGTCAGTGATTTTGGTTTGGACTTTGGTGCTTAAAATGCTGGCAATTTCAGGGGGAATACCTCTGTCTGCTTTTATCTGGTCAATCATCTCCTGCTCGAATAAATGAGGAATGTAATCCTTTATTCTCTTGCTTGCAGGAAGGTTCTTTTTGTCTGCCCAATCGTTAGCCCACTTTCTAATAAAATTCACTACTTGCTTTTCCTCAAATGTAAGCCCTACTACGCTACCAGATTCATTAACTTCATCAAATATCAAACCCCATCGTTCCTTATCCTTGCCAACCTTCTTAGCAAGAGCATCCACTTCTTTGACAAAAGCTGTATTTGCATCGGATATATCAACTTCTGCTTCCGTAACACCATCCCAAATCTCATATATCCCCATCTTTTCAAAGACGTGACGAGTTCCCCTGACTAGTTCCTTAATACCAATATCGTGTATTACTGTACTATTAGCATCTACGCTAGTCGGTATTACCTCATCCACAGGTGGTATTATATCGCCCTTTTCATCTGAAACCACTTCCACTGGAGGTGCTTCTACAACTTCAGGTGTTACTGGGGGTTGGGTTAATTCCTCAATAGGAGTAATTGGTTGCCCTAATAATTCCCTATTAGCACCCCAACTACGATAAAAGTCAGAGGAATGAAAACCGACTTGCTTAGGTAGTCCCTGTTGTATTCTCTGAATATGCGTCAGTTCATGTATAATGGTATCCTTAATAGCTATTTCAGAACGAGACCCATCTATAGTCAACTCAAAGTTGTTAGGGCTTATCTCCTTCCACTCACCATATCTTTCCTCTAGTGGTTTATCAGAATAACGTAAGGTTACTTTGCCCTTTATACCCAATGTTCCCACAGCACTGCCAGTAAAACCCTGAGCATCATTTTCGGGGAGTACTATACCTTGGGGCTTAACTTCACCTGCTACCACAGGCTCTGTAATGGGCGTAGGGGCTGCCGTTGGTTCTATTGTGGGGATTTCTTCGGGTCTATTTTCCTCAATGGCTTCATTAACAATCTTCTCCCCTTCCGGGGTTTTCATAAACCCATCTAAGGCTCGGAGTTCTGATTCACTTTGGTTAATTCCCTCTTCCCCAAATCTGTTTATAGTTTCATCAAATTCCCTTCTTTGTTGGGCAGACATTCCGTCTTTGCTGGTATTTACAATCCCTGAAATAACATCACCACCCAATCCCATGCCAGCACCCATTACAAATCCGATAGCAAATACTTCTTTAGAGATAGGGTCTAATTGAAACTCCTCTCCCCTAGCGTGTCTTTGTATTAAATCTTGATAGACTTCCTCTCCGCCTTCCGACAAGCCGACAATTATAATCTTGCCACCTATTCTGACAGTCCTAGCCAGACCACCCTTAACGAGTGCACTAGGAACCCACTTGGGAGTAGGAGCTAATGCGATAGCTATTTGAAAGGCATCAGCACCGACTAAGGTCATATTATTTCTAAAGACTTCATCAAACTCTTCCTCAGCTTCTTTCTCGGTTTTTCCCCTGGCGATAGCATCGTTATACGAACCACCTGCTTCCAGGGCACTTTCTAATGGGCGACTTAATGCCGCACCAGCCAGACCTCCAACTATCATCTGCCAGATTGTACCTAAACCCACGGCAGCAGCCACACCCCCACCTGCATAAAAACCACCTATCGCTAATGGTGCCAATGCAAGTGCAAAGGGAATTGTCCTCGCAATCTTCGTAGCATAAAACTCAGGGTTTAGTAAATCACTTACTTCAAAATCAGCACTGGATGTAGGAACCGCACTGCGTTGTAACTGTGCCCCTGTGGTTGACAATTTACTGGCAACATCACTGTATCCAAATCTTTCCGCCACCCCACTACTCACCATTAATATATCCCCTATGCCAGTCTCAAGAGAAGCAATTGTCTTTCCCACTAAACCTGTAGCCTTATACGGATTAAAGACAGTACCATCAGCCCAGTTATAAAAACCAACCCATTGCCCGTCTTTATAAAGACTGTTATCTGGTGTCCTGAGAACTTGCTGTCTTATACCGTCAAGTTCAACAAAGATACGTTGAGTGCCAAGTATCTCATCTGCTAAATCCTCTTCAATCCCCAGAAACTGAAGGAGTCTCTGTTTCTCAATAGTATCTCCCCCAGTCTGCATTCGCTCAACAAACTCATCAAAGTCATCTTCCGCTAAAGTAGTAAAGTCCTCAATAGATGCTATATCAGGGAATACATCAGTTAGAGTGTTAGTAAACTCTTGCTGGGCCGAAAAATCCTGCAAGGATATAATATCTTCCTTACTTGCCCCCAAAATCCTTAATAGGGAGTCCCTGTCTTCGGGAGAGGCTCTCAGGTTAAGGTCAGTTAGAAAACCTTCGGGGTCTTCCTGAACCAGAGTACGAAGACTTTTAATCTCTACCGATAGTTCCTCTGGTTTTAGCTCAGGAAACCGAGGATAAAGCCGTGATATTAAAGAAAAGGTTTGCGTTTTGGGAAGCTCAAGTGGCTGAGGTTGAATGGGTATGCGGGGTCGAGCAACCTTCTCCTCTGAAACTAGTTCAACAGGAGGCTCAGTTGGTCGTTTAATCACACCCCGCCGTTCTTCCCCTGTAAAAATAGAGGGGGTTGTAGATATTCGCTTACGCCTTTGAGTTACCATATTATATCCTTGGTTTTCTTATTTTGCCTGTCCTTCGGATAGCATCTCTCAGGCGAATCAGGGGTGATTGCCCACCGCCTCTGTGCCTCTGTCGTATCTCCTCCATCTGCTTATCAAAATCCTGAATCTTAAACTTATCAGCCATTTATACCCCCTCTATTGGTGGCTGTTGCGGTTGGCTATCCTGCTGTCCACCGAACATACTCACAACCTCTTTGGGTACCTGTGGTTTTACGGGTTTTCTCTCTTCAACTTCCCCCGATAATAGTTTCTCTAGCTGGACACCCGCTTCGTCTGTCAGGAGTTTAGCATCCTCTTCTGCGCCAACATTCAACAATCTTTGTACCGTTCTCCTTAACTTTACAAGGGGACTCAATAGTTCAGCCTCCTCCCACCCTAATTGGTTTTCGTCCCCTAGGGGGTCATCCCTGCCTATTATCTCCTCACGCTTGGCTTTGTTGGATATTAAGGGACCATAAGCAGCCGCTAAAGTCACTAGACCTGCATCTATCGCCTTAGACTTAACTGTAAACTCGTGCCTGACCTGATATTGACCCTTAAGTTTACTGACCTGAAAGGTTCTATTGTCTAATTCAACACTACCGCCTATCTGTATAACTTGCTCGGTGAGCATATCACCAATTCCCAGTTTCTGATTTGACTTTAGTTCTAACCTAGGGGCAAATACCTGGTCTCTGCCTTCCTTAATTTGAATCAATGTAATACCAGACGGAGGGGGTGTCCCCAAGATACCCAAATCAGCCGATGATAAACTCCCCTCTTGCAGAGCAATGTCTATCATAGTATTTAACATAACTGCTGCCCTGTTTATATCACCCGTATCAAGTATCTGGGTTAACCCCTCTTTGCCCTCAGCAGAACTACTCTGCCCCATATCCATTACATCTTCATATTTGGGTGGTTCATCTGTTTTGCTTTTAGATGGTGTCTGAATGGGAGGCTTAACTCTAGTTTGGGTCTGTGTTGCCACGATACTCGCCAGTCTATTAAACTCAGGTATAATATCCCTGATAAGAAAGAATATGGACTCTCCCCTTCGAACAAGACTATCCTCATCACTAAGCATTGAACCCAAAGTTACAACTTCAATAACTACTGGGGTAAATCCGTAGGAATGTTCTTGCTCAAGTATCTTCTTTCCACCTATCCAAATCTCGTTTCCCTGTTTGTGCCATACATCCAAAACCATCGCCTTCTTTTTCGAGGTATTTACATTAAAATGCCCGACTTCATCGGGATACTGAGAGACAATCAAGTCCATCCTTCTCTCCTCGTTTATACCCGCCCAAGCCAGACCATCCTCACTCATCTCATAACTTACGTGCCCCGTGTCCCAGTTCGCAATGTCGGGAATTAATTTACCATTTACTACTCTAAAGAGAACCCTGTTCCCTGCCCTGCCTCTCATACAGGATTGCTCATCAATAAACGGCTCTATCCTGAATCTGCCTTGCTTTCTTAGTCTGGTATTGGCAGCATTAAAAGCAGCCCTTCTGAAGTCTTCTATATAATGGGTGTCAAAGTCCCTGTCTTCACTTTCTACGATTATCTGCTCGTGGGCATTATTCAAAGCCGAAAAGATATTGGCATAGAACACAGCAGGTCTGTTTAATGTTACATTTATAATACCACTAAGAGGTCTCATTCGTTCGTCTCTCAGGATATACTTCATCAAATCTCTAAGGTGAACGTCATCTTCCATTCTCCTAGTGAGTTCACTGTTTAAGTCCTCTTGCTCTTTAACTAATTTTTGATAATCTGGCATTGTTATTCTCCATAAGGTATTTTACTGCGTATTCCAGAAGGTCATTGGTTATATCCGCCCCCCTTGTGCCTAACTTCACACCCCTAATCAGAATAATCCCATCATCAAAAGTTATGGCAGTATTCTTAGAAGCCTCCACTAACTGCAATAGTAATATCCCTCTTTCTATTTTCCCCTCAAGATTAGGCATTTCATCAAGTACTATCATCTTTTCATCTCCTGTAAAATGGGCATACTTTCCTCACTTCCCTCAAAGTAAATCGACCTTCTGGATTGAGCTTTCATTCCAGGTCTCGCTGTAGCAAATCCAAATCTCTCTGTTATCCCGTATATTGCGTATCTCATTGCATCCATTAGATGGTCACGCAGTTTTACTGGCTCGGATAAAATATTACCGTCCTTGTCCTTTTTCCACTGATAACCTCGTATTTCCTTGACAAGATGGTCACTGCTTTCAGGAATGGTTAGGGTCTGCCTCTGGCACAGGTCAATCCCGTCCTTCACCCCTTTGTGTCCTTCATAGCAGTTAAACCCAGCTCTTTGTACCTCGGCTAACTGCTGTTTCTCTGTAGGGTCTCCGTATATATCACCCTTATCTTCGTGAGTAAAGAACTCTATTATATCCTTATTGGTTAAATCTGTTTTGTATAATCTCTCCTCAAGGTAAAACTTATTATCATGCAAATAAACCTTGACTATAGCTGATGGATTAACCAGTCCGTAATCCAGCCCGTAAGACCACTTGGCCCCGTCTAGGTCAGGTAATTCAGGTATAACCTTATAATTACGATAGTTTAGATTTTCTAGTTTAAACAATCCTCCTAATCCTTAAACTCGATAAGAGTTCTCATCTACATTT
>SDBV01009772.1_pt1 | contig 12684 bp, 7 predicted proteins | sample 2277081 | NCBI WGS metagenome assembly SDBV01 (sample SAMN10402039, study PRJNA504765) | marine sediment metagenome | isolation source: marine sediment core GS10_PC15, 223 cmbsf | place: Arctic Ocean: Southern Knipovich Ridge | collected 2010
GCTCAATATACTGATGGGTCTGGGAGTATCGTCTCAACCATCACCTATAGCCACAATGCTGACGGCAGTTATTCCGCGACGATGACCGACGGCACCGGCAGTGTTGTGTCAACGCAGCAATTCTCAAGCGACGGTTCTACTGAAGTTGATACAGTTGCGAGCGTTGATACTCCTGCTGATGTCAACGCGTCAGGCATAACCTTGACCACGAACGCCAACGTAATCGACATCAACGGGGAAAACTACGATACGACGATCCTGAACGGCGATCATGTCATCAACGCTCAGGCCGGCGATAACTTTCAGCTAACGGGTGTTGGGTATGATGTCGATCTAACCAGTGCGGGCGGGTCGACGGTTACTTTCGAAGCCGGATCGGGCGGAACCATAACCGGTACCGGAAATATCATCGATATCAATGGCTCGGGCAGCAGTGTCACGACCACCGGCAACACGATCGCCCTTGCTAATGGCACCGATGCGACGATTAGCGGTGGCGGCAACACTATCTCAGCGGATGGCAGTGCCTCGGGCAGCACGTTCACGCTCGAAGGCACGGGCACAAATGCCGACACCCTGAATCTCGCGGGCGCGACGGATGTCACGGCGCTGCTGGGCGACGCCACGACCATGGTTGATCTGGGCATCAACAACAGCCTGACTGTGACCAGTGTCAATGGCGGCGGCACTGTAACTGGCACGACCGGCGATAATCTGACGGTCTCAGGTAGCAACGTGACGCTGGATGCCACCGCGGGTCAGTACAGCCTCATAGGCACTGGTGACACGGCAAATGTCTCGAACAGCACGGTGTCGATTGCGTCGGGCAATCAGGCAACTTTGAGCGGATCGGACAACACGGTGACGGCCAGCACGAGCGATAGCATCACACTGGATGGCAGCGGCAATACCGTTACCGCCGGAACCGATAGCACGATTGACGTCAGCGGGCAAAGTGATTCCGTCACGGCTTCTGGCAGCACGATTGATCTCGCCGCCGACAGCCAGGCAACCATCTCGGGTACAGGTGACAATGTCGCAGCTGCCTCGGGCGACGTGATTGACCTGAGCAACGCCACCATCACCCTCACGGCAGATAGTTCGGTCACGATCGACGGCTCCAACGACACCATCGTCGGCGCGGCGAGCGACAACATCACCATCGACGGCAGCAGCGACAGCGTGAGTGCGGGCACCGGAAGCTCGTTCGATATAGCGGGCAACGACGACGGCATAAGCGCTGGAAGTGATGCGACTGCAACCGTTACTGGCACCGGCGATACGCTGGACGCAAGTGGAGCCCAGGTCAACCTCGGCACCAGTACGCAGGTGACTCTCACCGGAACTGGCGACGCGGTGAGCGCTACCGGCGATCAGATCACCCTTGGGGCTGACTCACAGGCTACCTTTACGGGTGGATCAGATACGGTCACCCTGGGTACTGGCACCACCGCGACGCTTAACGGCGCGAGCGACATCGCCAACGCTACGGGCGCGAGCGACGTAATCAATCTGCAGGGAACAAGCGATCAGGGGAATGTCGCGGGTTCGGGCGACATCGTGAATGCGACCGGTAGCGACGACGCGCTATCCAGTTCAAGTGCAGCGACCAAAGCGTCTTGGAATTTGCAGGGCACAAGTGACTCCGCCACCGTTGGAGGGACTGGGAATGCCGGCATAGCATCCGGTTCAGGCGACTCGATACAAGTGACGGGGAATAGCTCCGGCGGCGATGCGCTTGGCTCCAGTGATTCCGTGGTAGTTAGTGGTAGCAACAGCACCGCCTGGAGTTCAACCGCGGCCACGAACGCGAGTCTTACCGTGCAGGGCTCCGGAGACATCGCGTACGTTGACGGCACGGGTAACACCGGCGTTGCCTCGGGTTCGAATGAAACGGTATATGTGTACGGTACTGACTCCCATGGCGACGCGTTAAGTGCGAACGATCAGATCAACGTCACCGGGAGCGACAGCACCGGATGGAGCTCAAGCGCTGCCACGAATGCCAACATCGATCTGACCGGGAGCAGCGATACTGCGGATATCTCGGGGTCGGGCAATGTCGGAATAGCAGACGGGTCGGGTGACCTGGTGAACGTTTACGGCAACGACTCCAACGGCGACGCGTTAAGTGCGAACGATCAGGTTGACGTCACCGGGAACAACAGCACCGGATGGAGCTCAAGCGCCGCCACGAATGCCAACGTCGATCTGACCGGGAGCAGCGATACTGCGGATATCTCGGGGTCGGGCAATGTCGGAATAGCAGACGGGTCGGGTGATCTGGTGAACGTTTACGGCAACGACTCCAACGGTGATGCGTTAAGTGCTAACGATCAGATTGACGTCACCGGAAACAACAGCACCGGATGGAGCTCAAGCACTGCAACCAATGCCAACATCGATCTGACCGGAAGCATCGATACTGCCGATATCTCGGGGTCGGACAATACCGGAATAGCGAGCGCGTCGGGTGACTTGGTGAACGTCTACGGCAACGATTCTCATGGCGATGCATTAAGCTCAAGCGATACGATCGACGTAACGGGAAGCAACAGCACCGGATGGACTTCGAGCACCGCTACAAATTCCAACATCGATCTAACCGGGGGTGACGACACTGCATACGTTTCGGGGTCGGACAATAGCGGGGTAGCTGACGCGGGGCACGATACGGTTGACGTTTATGGTAACGATTCTCACGGCGACGCCTTGAGCTCTGACGACCAGATCAATGTCACTGGGAGCGATAGCACCGCCTGGGCGTCGAACACGGCGTACGACACCGACATTGACCTGTCTGGTTCAAGTGACACTGCCAACGCTGGGGACAACACTTCAGTAGTCGCATCGGGTAGCGATGACTTCTTGAACGGCGACGATCTATCGGATGGCACCAACTACGACATCAATAGCAATGGTGCTACGTCGGATGGCGGGGGAGATTATGACGACGATGGTGACACGGACCCGCCCCCTGACGATGGCACAGACGATCCGGTCATATTGAATCTGAGCGGTGGCCAGGTCCAGACGACATCCGTTACGGGTTCAACCACCTACTTTGACATGCAGAACGACGGCCAGTCGGTACAGACCGCATGGATGACCCCGGGCGAAGGCATGCTGGTCTATGACCCGGCAAACCCCAACTCGGCGACTGATGATGCAGACCTTGTATCCGGCTTCGCTGCGCTAGATGCACTCGACAGTAACGGCGATGGCGTACTGAACGCCAGCGATAGTGCATGGAGTCAGTTGAGGGTGCTGGTAGACATCGGCAACGGGCAGCCAGACCAGTTATTTACGCTAGGCCAACTTGGCATTAGTTCGATCAACCTGAACGCCACTGCCGAAGAGGTCAGTCAGAACGGCAACGTCATTCTGGCCAACAGCACATTCACAAGAACAGATGGCAGCACGGGAGATGTCGCCGGGGTCGCGCTGCAGTTCAACCCAGGATCGATTCAATCGACTGCAGCGGGTGGGAATGCATCGGTCACCAGCCAGGCGTTTGTCGATCACCGGCTCAACCAGCTGATCGCTGGAATGGCGTCTTTCAACCCTCAGCCTGCTGGCAGCACGAACCTGATGCACGACGAGCACGGCCAGCACCACATGGTCCTGGCCGCCAGTTCGCACTAAACGGCTGTGCACAATGCCCGCGACCTGGGTTGCGGGCATTTCATTAACGCGTATTTCGCAGGTCTCACGCGAGACCTGCAATCTCCATGGCTGACCAAGAAAACAATGTTGCTGCAGAGAGCGACCCCGGACTTGCCGCGCTCGTGCTGATCGCCCGCTTCCATGGCATCGCGGCTGACGCTGAACAACTGCGTCACGCTGCCGGTATTAAGTCTGACGCGTTTAACGACAGTGAACTGGCGCTCTCCGCCCGTTCGCTAGGCCTCAAGACGCGCAAGGTGAGGGTTTCAACCGACCGCCTGCCCCGAACACCTTTTCCCGCCCTTGCACTTGACCGGGACGGTCGACACTTCATCGTTGCAGGTTGCAATTCGGAACGCGCTCTCATACTTGACTCAGGCGCAAGCGGGACTGCCGCGAGCTCCCCTGACGAAGTGATAGCGCGTTGTGACGGCCAGATGCTGCTGTTTGCGTCCCGTGCGTCCCTCGCTGGCGAGCTCGCGCGATTTGACTTTTCCTGGTTCATCCCCGCGGTCGTCAAATACCGGCGACTGCTGCTCGAAGTGCTGCTGGTCTCCGCTATCTTGCAGCTATTCGGTCTGGTGTCACCGCTGATGTTCCAGGTAGTCATGGACAAGGTGCTGGTCAACCGTGCGTTCAACACGTTGAATGTCGTGTGTATCGCGCTTTTCGTCAGTTCGATATTCGAGATCTCGCTGACTGGGCTACGCAACTATGTGTTTTCGCATACGGCGAACCGCATCGACGTTGAGCTGGGTGCTCGGCTCTTCCGGCATCTGCTCGCGCTTCCGCTGGACTATTTTGGTTCGCGACGCGTAGGGGACACCGTCGCACGTGTGCGTGAGCTTGAGAATATCCGCAGCTTCCTGACCGGACAGGCAGTGACTGCAGTCATCGACCTGTTTTTCTCCTTCATTTTTCTGACCGTCATGGCCGTATACAGCGTATGGCTGACACTCATCGTAGTCATTTCACTGCCTGTATACGCCGCAATCTCGATGACACTTAATCCAGTGCTGCGCCGCCGCCTGAACGAGAAATTCGCACGTAGCGCCGACAACCAGTCTTTCCTGGTCGAAACCATCTCAGGCGCGGAGACGGTGAAGTCAATGGCTGTCGAACCGCAATTTACCCGGCGCTGGGACAACCAGCTTGCTGCCTATGTGGCGGCAGGATTTCGCGTAAGCGAACTTGGAAATATCGGACAGCAGCTTATCCAGCTAGTCGGCAAGCTCGTGACACTGTGCACACTCTTTTTCGGCGCAAAACTGGTGATCGACGGCAAGCTCTCGGTAGGCGAGCTCATCGCCTTTAACATGATGTCCCAACGGGTCGCAGCGCCCGTTTTGCGCCTCGCCCAGCTCTGGCAGGATTTCCAGCAGATTGGTATCTCCATGGGACGGCTCGGTGACATTCTTAACACCCGTACAGAAGTGCCGCAAAGCCGTCAGGCGTTGCCCGCTGTCAAGGGTGACATCAGTTTCCAGAACATTCGTTTCCGGTACCGCGCGGATGGTCCGACGATTCTCAATGATGTTTCTCTCGACATCCGTGCAGGTGAGGTCATCGGCATCGTTGGCCGCTCAGGATCGGGGAAAAGCACCCTGACCAAGCTGCTACAGCGTCTTTACATTCCGGAGCATGGGCGGGTCCGCATCGACGGAATCGATCTCGCACTCGCAGATCCCGCGTGGCTAAGGCGACAGATTGGCGTCGTTCTCCAGGAGAACCTGTTGTTCAACCGGTCAATCCGCGACAACATCGCCGTGACCGACCCTGGTATCTCGCTAGAAGTGGTCATGAACGCGGCCCGCCTCGCCGGTGCGCACGACTTCATTTCGGAGATGTCCGAAGGTTATGACACGACAGTGGGCGAGCACGGTTCAAATCTCTCTGGTGGTCAACGGCAGCGCATCGCGATCGCGCGCGCATTGGTGACTAATCCGCGCATTCTCATATTCGACGAAGCGACCAGTGCGCTCGATTTTGAAACCGAGCGGGTCATCCAGAACAACATGCGTGCGATGTGTCAGGGGCGCACCGTAATCATTATTGCGCACAGATTGACGTCCGTCCGGCATGCCGATCACATTGTCGCGATGGACAAGGGAAAGATTGTCGAGCGCGGAGGCCACGAACAACTGATCGAGTTAGGTGGCTATTACTCTCACCTGGTCTCGCTTCAGAACAGCTGACACGACACACAGATACGGCAAAGTTCATTATGAATTCTATAAGAGCACAGGCGCTGGGTGACCTGCTGCGTCGCTACGGTGCCGTGTTTCGCACAGCATGGTCGATTCGCCATCAACTCGATACCCAACCACGCCTTTCGCACGAACGCGCGTTCCTGCCAGCCAATCTCGAACTGGTGGAAACGCCGGTCCATCCCGCACCACGATGGACAATGCGGATCATCGTCTTACTGGCGATCCTGATTATCCTGATTGCACTCTTCGGTCAGCTTGACATTGTGGCGGTAGCAAAGGGCAAGCTGTTACCCGACGAGCGGGTAAAAGTGATTCAACCTGCAATTACGGGCGTCGTTCGACGGATTCTCGTGCAGGACGGTGAACGCGTACATGCGGGGCAATTGCTGATGGAGCTCGACCCAACCCAGGCAACTGCAGATGCCGATAAGGCTCGTTCGTCGCGCGTCGATGCGTCACTCGCGGCAGAACGCGCCAGGACATTACTCGCGGCACAAAGCGCAGGACGACCGCCTGAAATGGCACGAGTCGACGGCGCGTCACCCGCGGAGCAGCAGGAATCGCAGCACTTTGCCGATGGGTTGTATCGCGAATATCAGGACAAGCTGAACAGTGCGCAGGCCGAACTGCTCAAACGTGAGGCCGAACTGGATGAGACTCGCCAGGAAATCGCCAAGCTCGTCGCTACAGCGCCGCTCGCACGACAGCAGGCAAATCAGTACAGGTCACTCGCTGCGGACAATTACGTCGCCCAGACTGATTATCTGGACAAGGAGCAGGCCGCGCTCGAGAAAGAGCACGAGCTTGCTGCTCAGCAGAGTCACGCTCACGAACTGGTCGGAGGCATAGCTGAGCAGCGCGCGGACATCGCATCGACCACATCGCAGTTTCGCAGCACCCAGCTTGATGCACTCGATAAGGCGACCCAGCAACTGGAGCAAAGCCGCAACGACGAGACCAAGGCGGATACCCGACAGAAGCTGATGAGCCTAGCCTCTCCTGTAGATGGGACAGTGCAGCAACTGGCTATTCATACGGTCGGAGGCGTCGCTACTTCTGCGCAGTCGCTCATGGAAATTGTACCGATCGATTCGGTTGAAGTGGAAGCAAATATCGAAAACAAGGATATCGGATTTGTGAAGACCGGACAGGTTGCGACCGTCAAGATCGAGGCATTTCCATATACCCGTTACGGCTATCTGACGGGCAAGGTCGTCGCTGTGTCGAACGATGCAGTTCAGGACAAGAAACTCGGCCTGACATTCGTCGCTCACATCCGGCTACCCACGAATCGCATCCTCGCCAACGGTCAGTGGATCAACCTGACACCCGGTATGGAAGTGACGGCCGAGATCAAGACGGGCAAACGTAGCGTGGCGCACTACTTCTTCGATCCCGTGATGCAGACGGGCCAGGAGAGCATGCGTGAGCGGTAAGAGAAACTGGAATGGGCAGGAGGCTGGCCGATCGGGTATGGGAAAGAGTCGGTACACACGAGGCCGCGCAGTCGGGCTATTGGTCTTGTCGATGGCGTGCGGCGGCGTATATCCTGCGTGGGCTTTTGATCCAATGCTAACCGGACGGTCGGTGCCAGCGACCGCCGCAGCGGCGATGCTTGGCGATGGCAGCGCTGGTGTCTGTGCATTTGGCCCGTTGCCCAATCCGCTGCCGTTGCAGGATGCGGTAGAGCGCGGCCTATGCAACAACCCCAAAACGCGCGAGGCCTGGGCGCAGGTCAAGATTCAGGCGGCAGGAGTCGGCATTGGTCGAGCCGCATATTTGCCCACAGTGACGGGTAACTGGCAGGGTGTACGGGACGACACCGCCACGAACGTCAGTGGTTATCCCCAATACAGTTCGGACTACCGGAACAGCGTACTCAGAACTGAGAGTGTGTCGCTGAACTGGGTGTTATACGACTTCGGAGGGCGCAAGGCGGCGCTGGCGAACGCGACGGCGCTGCTCGCTGCTGCGCGGGCCAGCCAGGAAGCAGCGTTGGAACAGGCTTTTGCGGACGTGGCGAAAGATTACTACGCAGCACAGGCTGCCCAAGGCGCATTTGCTGCCGCCCAGGAAATCGAGCAGACCGCAAACGACAGTTTCAAGGCCGCGACCGCTCGCGTCAGCAAAGGTATAGCACCCATTACCGACGAGCTGCAGGCCCAGACGTCGTGGGCGGAGGCCGTTATCAACCGGACGAAAGCGCAGGGAGACTGGCAATCCGCCCTTGGGACGCTAGCCTCCGATATGGATCTTGACCCGAGTATGCCGATAACCTTGCCTGATGTCGGTGACGGCGTGACGCCGGACGCGGACTTTGACGATTCGGTCGCAGAACTTATCGAAGAAGCAAAACGTTCCCATCCGAGCGTTCTGGCCGCTGAGGCGCAGGTCGAAGCGGCCGCGGCAAAAGTAAGTCAGACACGGGCGGAAGGGTTGCCGAGCGTTAGCTTTGTCGCAAAGTACAGTTGGAACAATCAGCCTACCACCCTCGATGTCGGCTTCCCGCAGCTTCCCGCGAACGGACACGAGTGGTATCTGGGTATTCAGCTTTCCATACCTATCTTTGAAGGCTTCACCCGGACCTATCAGATTCGCCAGGCCGAGGCGCAAACCGAATTGCAACGTGACACGCTGAATGAGGTACAGCAGCAGGTTGGCCTTGATGTTTGGACGAGTTATCAGACGTTGCAGACTGCGACGCACAATCTGGGTAACAGTGCCATGCTGCTTGATGTCGCCCGACGCTCCTATATAGCTGCGCAGCGCCGGTATCAAGTTGGTGTCGGAAACATTCTCGAACTGCTCAATGCGCAATCGTCCTTGGCCGCAGCAAAGCGCCAGCGCATCCAGGCCCTGACTGACTGGCGTTCAGCGCGGCTTCAACTGGCGGCTAAGCTCGGCAAGCTGCGGATGTGGGATATTGCTGATCAGCAGACCCGGAGCGTGGAATAGCATGAGTAAAGTAGAGATTCTTGGTTCTCGCTTCATCGCGCCTGTTTTCGATCCATGTGCGCGCCGCTAATGCGGACGGTCCCGGGTGTGCGACGCATCGCGGGTGGCTGGATTGGGTGGTTAATGTCAGTAAGTTACTGATTTAAATAAATATACAGCGGCCTGCAAAGCCGTTTGTGCCTGTTGAGCCTGGTCGGGTCTTTGTATCGGTAAAGCGACCTTGGGTGTCCCAATTCGACCCTGAAGGGACGTTCGATCTTGCCGGAAACGGCCGTTCAAGGTGGTCAGTGACAAATCGCCGAGGGTGGCCGCGCCGTGCCTGAGCGAGTCTTGCGCGGCGGGTACTAGACTGGGGGATCAGGCAATCTGGGTCACAGCAATTCTGCCCGATTATCGTTTGATGGCAGGCCGGCATTGCGCGGCGACAATCACTTTGGCCGCCGGCCAAGCTGCTTGACGCTATATACGGCGTCGCAATCCGTTCAAGCCCCTTCACTTATCGCGGGAAAGCAGCGATCCGCTAGACTGTTAGCCCTGCACACACCGATTCCGGCCTCCGACATGCTCGAGTTTCAAGTTCGAATCGAAGAAATGCCTCGGATCTTCCGAGGGTTTTCGGACGCCGTGGGGGAGGCCAGTTGGAACAAGGTAGTCCGCAATAAAAAGCAACACTCGCAGGCTAATCCGTTTCTTCGCGAGTATTACGAGGGCGAGTATAGAGTCGCCTTTCAGCTCGCCAAGTGCAGTGAGCTTTTGACTAGGTACGGCAAATTGCCCGCAGCCGAACTCGCGCGGCTTCATCACGCATGTGGTTTCGCCGGTCAAACGCTGTCCATCCTGGAAAGCTTGCCGGCAAAATACCGTACGGCGTTCGCTGGAAGAATTCGGGGTGCGCTTAAAAATCCCGACGACATGCGGGGCTTGCTACTCGAAATTGCCACGGCAACACATTTCATCCGCCGCGGAAACCATGTTCTGTGGCCCGAGTTCCAAGCGGCCGACTCTCCAATTGCAGGGTCAACCTACGACCTGTTCATCGAGGACCTTGGCTCGAATGGGCTCGAAGTCGAATGCAAGTCGGTCTCTGACGATAAAGGCCGCAAATTTCATCAAGAGGAACTGTTGGCCTTGCAGCAGTTAGTCAAGCGCAGGCTTGAACCTCTCATCAAGAGCATTAAAGCTGGTGTTGCCGTAATTCTCACGGTACCTGATCGTCTGCCAAAATCGCATAAAGAACTGGAGCTGCTGGCTGACCGCGTGCGAGACCAGGTGTTGTTGAACGAAAGCAAAGTGTTCGACGACGGTTCGAATGTGCGCGTATCCGATTTCGACATCGCCTTGTTGAAAGACATGCCGATGATTTCAAACTCCCCTGCGGTACGGGCAGTGATAGAGAAGGTGACAGGTACACGAAACAGAAACGCTATGATTATTGGCCGACCGAACGTCGGTGCGATCGCATTCGTACCCCAGAGCGCTCAAGACGACAGCGTACTCGGAGCGGCGTTCGAGACGGCTGCCGATGCCGCGAAGCGGCAATTGACCAAAACACGCCCCGGTCTTCTTATCCTTGGCTTTAACGGAATGGAGGCCGATCGGCTGCGGAGCGTAGCCGAGGATGATTTTGAGAATCCACAGAAGCCGACGGCGTTGCGTATTGGCGTCAGTCAGTTTCTTTCTGGCGAATCACGTGATCACGTGGTGGGCATAGGGTTTGTCAGTCGGAGCACGCTCACACCGCAAAGCGATGGCGCACTTGAGACTGGGGGCTCGATCTATAGCTTTCGGAAAGAGGAAAGCTCACTGTGGCATAACGACTTCACCAATATTTTTGGTGGTGGGCACAAATCCTAAGCCCAGATCTAACCGCGACATCTGCAGGTGCGGGCAGTATTTTGCTGTTGACGTGGCCGGAACTAAACGGGATATGAATAGCACGTCCCAGTGGGTGCTTTCATGAAGTTTCCCCATAGCCCCCAAATAGACTGGTCTGGTGCCAACCCTCCAAATATCCAAAGCTCGGCGATATTGAGGTCGGGTACAACCAACTGGGCTGGATCGAACGAGGTTCGCCGGTTAAGGTGGATGGCCACCACAAGGTCTCGGGAGTCGACGTATTTCGTCAATGCGTCAACTGTGGCTTGCACGGATGCCTTCGGATTTAGCTTGTCAGGCACTACTTCTTTGATTTGAACAGGGGCTAGCTGTTGCGTGTCGCCCTCGAACCACGAGGCGACAAAATCGTAGTCTCGCGACTCCCCCCTGCCGACAAAGACCGTCTGGCCGAGTCGCTGAGACATCCCATGACAGAAAATTGCCGCCTCACGGATTTCCCTAAACTCTTTCAGGCCGTTGGTCCGTAGTTCCTTTATTTTGTCGGTAGTGTTCGACGTTGCTATCTGCAGCTCAATTTTCCGGAGACTTCTCAGGAGAGATACAGGATCTCGATATTCAAGCTTGCGCGCAAAACGTAGCCATGTGCGATCCATTCCAGAGCCTCATGAGTAAGTTAAGTATGCTTGCGAGCCCATATGCTCCGCGATTGTCGACGATTCGTGTATGAGAGTCGACTGACCGCTCCTTGCTCGACTTGAGACGTTCGACGATGGACGAAAGTCACTTCGCCACCTCGCCCCAGTCATTACCAATCAGTGCATTTACGGCATCGCGGCCGAACCGGAAAGCGCTGTGGCGAAAGCAAAAAGAAAAAATGTACAGAGAAGAAAACTTGCCAGACCGATTGCACACGCGCCTTTGACGAGCCATGGCCAGCGTGGCGTAGCGCGATACAAGCCCAAAAGAGCAAGCGCCAGCAACAATCCCCCAATGAGCCGTGAGCGCTCCGGATCGTGCCACGGACCAGGTGCCAGTGCGATATAGTCAAACCAGTGCCTCTTCGCCCCATAACTCAGATATCCCCACCAGCCGACGACTGGAATCACGAACATCAGCGCAAAGTTCGACAGACTGCCAATCCAGCGACCCATATTTTCTTCCCCCTTTTCAGTGTGAGTCGAGTGATTGTTGGCAACCGATGGTAGCTGAGTTGAAGTCAAATCCTATCCTCGTGAACATTTAGAGTGGTGGCGCGCATCCATTAATGCTGTGCCCAAACTGTGCCCATAATCCATAGTGAGGTTCGGGAAATCTCTCAAAACCCTGATAATCTCAAAGCTGACCGGCGCGAGACTATTCGTTATAAATCAGATGGTTAAGTTGGCTTTGTGATCCTTGCGCTACGATAGGCTATCGCAACCGTTTTCATCATCCGAATCCAGGGGTTTTCGAACGCTACGAGGCGCGGCATATCGAACTCGCGCGCAGCGACGAGGACGGCGCAGTGCAAATCCTGGCGCAGGGCAGCCTCAAGCAGAGCGGCCGCGCGCAGTCCGCTGCGGCCCCGCAGGCGACGCTCACGCTCGAACGCTATCGCACAGCGCATCACCGGTACTGGATGGATCAGTGAAGTCAGCGCGTGCCGCGCCCGGCTGGGCGTCTTGCGCAACAGAATCAGGAACGGAGACAGCAGCACTTGAAAAACATCATTCACTTTTCGCACTCAAACGGGTTTCCCGCGTCGATCTACCGGACCATCTTCGCCGAGCTCGAGGACGACTACGACGTGCGTTTCATCGAGCGGATCGGCCACGATGCACGCTTTCCGGTGACGCAGGACTGGCCGCATCTGGTGGAGCAACTGCTCGACGATATCAGCCGGTCGTATGAGCAGCCAGTGTGGCTGGTCGGACATTCGCTCGGTGGCTATCTGTCGTTGATGGCGGCGCTAAAGAAGCCGCAGTGGGTGAGGGGCGTGGTGATGCTGGACTCGCCGGTGGTCGCGGGCTGGCGCAGC
>SDBV01009773.1_pt1 | contig 12684 bp, 7 predicted proteins | sample 2277081 | NCBI WGS metagenome assembly SDBV01 (sample SAMN10402039, study PRJNA504765) | marine sediment metagenome | isolation source: marine sediment core GS10_PC15, 223 cmbsf | place: Arctic Ocean: Southern Knipovich Ridge | collected 2010
CAGGCAGATCGTCGCCCCGGCCATGACAGCCCGGACCGGCGGACGGCGGTCGAGCACGTCGGAAAAATCGAGCTGCTCGGTTTCGGCCGTGGTCTGGCTGATTACGGCGCGGCGCAGCGCGGGCGAACCGGCGATCGGATCGTCCTCCGCCTGGCGGAGAAACTCCACGGCACTGACCAGCCGGTCCTGAAGCGCCGGGAACCGCCGCTGTAGCCGCAGCGCCAAGTCGACGTCCCGCAGATGAACGACCATCGGCAGGTAGAGGAGCCTGTAGCACGCCGCTGCCAAGGCCCCCAAGACCAGCAGCGAGCAGATTACTCTCAGTCCGGGATCCTGGAAGCGGACCAGGTAATCGGTCCCTCCCAGCACGAGCACCGCGCCGACCACGGCCGCCACGACCCAGCCCAGCCCGTAGAGCGTCACCAACCGGCGAACGCGGGTTCGCAGGGCCGCCATTTTCTTGTCGAGCGGATGGGACATCGGGTTTCAGATTCGGGATTGGGGTCGGCGACGTTTATCGCACCAAACGCCCGCCGACTGCGTTCGGCGGCGTTCATCACACAAAACGCCCGCCGACCGCGTTCGGCGGGGGCACGAGTCTCCAGGCTCAGATTCTTCCAACACGTGATCGGGTTCTGCGAAAATGCGCGACTTTTGTTGCCGGGATCAGTGGTTGACGTAACGAAGGTCCATAACCATTTGATGCGGTGCTTCTGTGGTAAGTTCCTGGTTTGTGGTCGCCCGCGATCATCCCCCCCCCCGGGGACGCAGCCCCGGGGCGTTAATCACTTCGCTTGCGTCATTCATCATTCATCATTCATCGTTCATCATTCGACCTCCACAATTCTACACCATCCCCCCCAGTTTTCGTAGGATCCACTCCGTCGTCAGCAAAATCAGGAACAACAGCAGGACCGGCCACTTGTTCCAGAGGGAATCTCGGGTCAGCAGTCCGATGGGGACCTGGCGGCCGGGGGGGAGGTCTTGGGCTAGTCGACCGGCGGTCTGGAAGGTGTAGAAACGGCCCTTGGTCTGCTCGGCGGCCCGGCGCATGGCCGCGGTGTCGGTGCGGAGGCGTTCGAACTCGCCTTGCGGGGCGGCGATCGTGAAATCCACCGCCGGAGCACGGCCCTCCATGGCCGGAATGGCGACCCAGGCGTGATAGCTACCCGGATGTAGCCCGGTCAAGACGCCCTCGAAAACTCCCCGGCCCCAGCCGCTGCGACGGAGCTGGATCCGCCGGGTTCGGTGGCCCTGGTGCTCCAGCACGACCGTCACGCCGTCGTCTTCGGGCGGGGCCAGCCGCTCGTCGGCGAATCGCAACCGCAGCCGGGCCGGATCGCCGGGGATGTAATCCAAGCTCCCTTCGCCGACGAGCTTCGAGCGGCAAAGGTAGCGGATCATCTGGATCCAATAGCGGGCGAAGAACACGTCGCCGACCCGCCGGCGCCATCGCCAGGTCTCGTCGGTGGCGTGCAGCAACACCTTGCCCGCCCCCACGTATTGCAGGCAAATCACCGGCAGCGGCCGTCCGTCGTGGCCGAGTCGGGTGGGGTGCTCGGCCAACACCTTGGCGGCCGGCTTCAGGTCCGAGACCTCCAGCAGCCAGTACAGCGGCGGCAGGCGGCTGAAGATCTCCCGCGGATCGGAGGCCGTATCGCCGAGTTGCATCGGCGGACTGCTTGCGCCCAATCGCGTCGGCCGCATCACGAAGCCCTCGGTAATCGGCAGGTCGGGATCGGGGTATCGGACGCCGTCGAGGTGGATGGGCATCAGGCGCTCGAGCGGCGTGTCGCGGTAGGCCGAAGGCATGTACTCGGGCCCGCCGATCAACACCAACGCTCCCCCCCCTGCTTGGCCGCCCACGACGCTGCCCGGCTGGTCCACAAAGTCGGCCACGTTCTGCAGCATCGACGCGCTGAGCAACGCCGGGTTGACGTCGCCGAGGATGATCACGTCGTAGGAGAACAGTTCGTCGCGTCGCACGGGAAACACCGCCAGCGCCGCCGGATCTTGTTGGGCCGACTCCGGATCGACCTCTTGCAACACCCAATTCAGTTCGATCGTCTCGTCGCGCTGGAGCATTTTTTGCAGATAGCGGAACTCGAAGTTGGGATATCCCTGGACCAGCAGCACGCGGATCTTTTCCTTGCGGACGTCGAGCTCGCGATGATCGCGGTTGTTGTCGGTTTGCAACTCGCCGGTTTGTGGTTGGACTTCTACTTCGTAGCGGAACCGGCCGACCTCGGTGGGCCGATAAGGCAGGCGAACTTGCTGCGGCTGCCCGTCCGGTCCGATGGTCACGTCGACGCCCGCCAATTCGTCGGTTTTTCCCTGCCGGCGAAGCACGACCCGCAGATCGGTCCCCTCGAAGCCGACGCCGGTCAGACTGAACTGGAAGTTCACCACGTCGTCGACGAAGACCACCTTTTCGACCAGCAGATCGCTCAGCTTCAGGTCCTTTACCGGCTGGTCGCTTCCCAAGCCCACGGTAAACAGCGGCACGCCCCGGTCCCGAGCCAACTCGGCGGCGTCGGCCAGCGGCGGACCGTCGGTGTTGATGCCATCGCTCAGCAATACGACGGCGGCCGGGGCCGTACCCCGCAGATCGTCGAGCACGGCGCGGACCCCCGCCCCCAGCCGGCTCGATTCGCCGGTGGGCCTCAGCGCTCGAATCTCCTCGGCCAACTCGGCGACGCCCGATTCGAGGCTCGGTCGCGATCCCGTAAGGAAGTACACCCGCAGCTTGTGGTGGTCTGCAATCGTCGATAGCATCTTGGCGTCTTGCTCGGTCAGCAGCGTACGGGCCAGGTTCCAGCGGCTCAGTTCGCCTTGGCTGTCGGAGTCGCCCTGTCCGCCGGATGGATCCTGTCCGCCGGTCCGTCGGACCCGCTGGTGGAACTTTGCCTGCTGCTTGGGGTCGTAGTGGTCGACGTGCGACATGCTCAGCGAATCGTCGACCAGCACGGCCACGTAGGGCAATCCGGTTCGCTGACGCGAGAGGGCCAGCTGGGCGATCATCATCAGGATCACCGCCACCACCGCCAGTCGAATCACCGCCAGGGTGATCCGATACGGCCGGCCCACCGAACGGCTTTCGCGAAGATAGACGGCCACCACGAACCCCACGGCAAATACCACAAACAGCAGCGTGATCCAGGGCGACCAGGCCCAGCTATGCTCCAGCGTCCAGACGGTGCCTTCCCCCGGCCCGGGCTGTTCGCCGAGCAACCGTTCGATCCAGGCTGGCAGCGTACCGCTCATGTCGTTTGGTGTCCGAATCGCCAGGCGAGCAAGGTTTCCAAGAACAGCAGTCCCAAGACCACGTAGAGCATTTCCAGATCGAGCGGCGAGGGGCGGGCGATCGCGGCGGTGACCGGCCGTTGGAGGTTTCGCCACTCGATATGATGGTCGAAGGCGACGCCCGGCCAAACTCTCTTGCGCAGCTCCTCCTGGCTGACTTGTCTGAGGTCGCTCTCGACGGTGTCGACGTTGACCGCGAAGTTCTGGGTGCGGCTGACCGGGGGACCGAACCGGGCCGCGTAAATGCCGCTGGTCGTGGTATCGCCATAGCTGAACGTGCTGAAACTCCCGTCGCCCTGCAGCCGCACTTCCCGGCTCGAGCCGCCCGGTCCTTGTACCCGCAACGGCACGTCGGTCGCCGGGCCGGACAGCGAGATGTCCAGGGGCTGTCCGACCGCGACGTTGCGCCCTTGGAGTTGTCCGCCGACGCACCAGGCCAGCATCTCCTGCACCACCGGCACGTAGCTGGGCCCCAGCGGCATGGCCGTCCAGGAAACGTCGGCCGAGGTGGCCACCAGCACCACGCGTCCCCGGCGGATCGTTTCCTCGACAATCAGCGGGTCGCCGTTGGCCATGGCCAGCACGACGTTGGCGTTGGAGTCGGGGGGAATTTCCAGTTTGAAGTATTTCAACACCGGGGTGGTCAATAGTCCGGCCCGCTGGCGGCCCTGAAACGCCCGGACGATCGGATGGCGATATCCCAGCGGGTCGAGCGACTCTTGCGGCTCGGTTTCACCCGGCACCAACAGCGCCGGCAACACGCGCACCCCCCCTGCCCTGCCCCCGAGTTCGCGGTTGTATCGGTCGGCCAACACCCGCTCGCCCAGAAAGAATACCAGGTTGCCGCCGCCGTTGAGATACGAGTCCAACACCCGGGCTTCGCTGGCGGTAAACTGCGCCACCTCGCAAAGGAACACGCAGTCGTAGTCGCCCAGATCGCGCTCCAACAATTCGCTTTCGGCAACGACTTCCGGGTGGATCAAGGGCCGTTCTTCGCGGCCGGCCTGCGGCGAGAGGGCGTAGAGCAGGAAGTCGGTCGCCCGACCAAACGGCTCGCCCGACGGACGCCCGTTGATGCACAGCACGCGGATCGATTGCCGCACGGGAATCGCCATCCAACGATGGTTGTCGACGTCCAACAGGTCTCCGCCGGCGCGGATCTCGACAAGGTGGTCGCCGGGGGTCTCGAAACGGCAGGAGAAGGCGACCGAAGCCTCTTTTCCCGGCACCAGGTCCACCTGCTGCCGTTCGAGGTGGCGTCCGTCGACCCACAGCTCGACCGATTGCCCGGTTATCGGTTGGCGGCCGAAGTTCTTCAACGTGGCTTGCAGCACGACGTCGCGGGCCACGGTCACCATTGGCTGAAGCGACTGCAGGCCGGTCAGGGCCACGTTCTCGGCGTCGGCTTGTCCGAGGTCGATCACCACCAGCGCGGCCGACTCGGCCAACTCCTTGCTACGCTTGCGAAAACCGGCCGCCGCGGCCGCGGACAGCTTCGGCATCCAACCCACCCGGCCCAGGTCGGTCAGAAAATAGACTTCGTGTCGGGCCAGGCCCGGGTCTTCGCGGCCGGCCTGCCGGAGGACCTGGTGGATCTTTTCCACCGTGGCGGGCAGGTCGGCCGTGGTATGGGCTATCCGCAGGTTGTCGATCTCCTCGAGCACGTCGCTGGGTTGCAGGGCCGGCTTGCCGATCACCACCCGCGGCGGCGACGACATCAATATCAGCGTGAACGCATCGCCCTGCCGGCTCTGCTGGACGATCTGCCGGGCGAGTTGTCTGGCCCGATCGAAACGGGTTTCGTCTTTCGGCTTGTAGGCCATGGAATAGGAGCCGTCGACGACCAGCACGCGGTGCGTCCGCCCGGTCGCGGAAGGCGTCAGCCCGCCGTGTTCCCACAGCGATTCGAGCACCGCCAGCACCACCAGGAGGATGATCAACGTACGGATCGCCAGCAGGATCCACTGTTCGATACGCGTCCGGCGGCGGCTGCGGCGGACCGCCGCCAGCAAGTATTCCATGGCCGCCCACGACATCTGCCGATACTTCTGCCGACTCCACAAGTGGATCAGAAGCGGCGCCGCCGCCGCCGACAGCCAACCGAGCATCCAGAAGCCGGCTTGAGCAAAGACGAGCGTGGGCGGCAGCGGGGGCATGGTGGGTAGTGGATAGTGGATAGTGGGTAGTGGCTATCGCAGCTCGGGGGTTCCGCGGGGCTGTCCATCGGGACCGGCCTTGTAGCTCACTCCCTTGATGGCATCGACGACAAACATCCCTTCGGTAAACGGTACTTCCAGGTCAGCAGGCGTCACCTTCCCACCTTCAATCTTTGATACCGTCATATCATATACGGTGAAACCTGGAACGGTAGCCGCCGAGCAGGCGATGGCAAATCTCATCTCGATAGGCATCCAAACGTCGCCCACAAGCTTGCTTTGGGTTACGGTGAACTTCTCAACTCGCCATTGCGGCCTACCGTCACGGCCAGGGGAACCATCCCACCGCGAGTCACCTCGGATTGGAAGAAAACCCTCCTGAGGATCGAGAAGGAACGCTCGTTTGCCCCCAGACTCTTTCGCCCATGACGGTTGATAACCAACGGTAAGTCGCACCTTGTCCCCCTCAACCGGCGCCTCGATTTCAAACTCACCTCTGCGGCTCAAAAGGTAGCGAAACAGATACTCTTGCCAACGAGGATAGTCCCCATTGAGCCAGTAGCGGTATTGATTGTCCCCGACTGCCGGATTGTGCTTAGTATCGATTCGGCCGTATGTCTTCTCCTTCCCCTTTACCCGACCTGTGGAACGTCCCACGCCTTGATCAGCATCAAAACCGGAAGCCATCCAAACATACAGCTCATCGAGTTTCGGTTGCCTATACTTGTTGGTGTCTATTCGATAAGAATTGCCTAAGCCCCATTGCTCGTACTGAAAACGCCTAGATGAAGCATCATTGAGCGGCTTGCCGACCTCGCCGTCGAGGTCTTCGTGGTTCTTGGAGAACGTATCCACCTTATAATAGAGGTTCTTCGCATGCTCCAAGCGGCGCTCAAACACGCGAATGAGCAACATCTTCTGATCTGCGCTCGACATCTGGCTGAATCGCGCGGCGGATATGGAGATCGGCTGCGGATTCTCCGCCGACAAAGCTATCTGCCCCGAAGAAATCACTCCCGAGAACACAATCACGATACTCCATAACTGTTGATCCATGACTCATTCCTCCCTTTAAAGAATAATCCGGCGGCCATCCCCACCCCCCGAAAGATCAGGTGCTCGGGGAACTCCTGAGCTGTCCCGCCTCAAGGAAATAGTAATCGCCCGCAACAAGAAACGTATTCTGTTGCCACTGCATCAGACAGCTTGTTTAGCCGACTCGTAGGTCCAAGCCGGCCAAACGGCCCAACCGCATTCGCACTGCAGTCGATCTCCGTGTGCCCACTACCCACTACCCACTATCCACTGCCCACCGCGAATCCGCAAGCGGCTAGGGGCGGGAGGCCAAGTAACTCGACAACGCCACCTCCAGCGACTGGTCGGTCCGCATCTGGACGTAATCGATCTGGTGCCGCCGGCAGCCCTGCTTCACTCGGCGGATGTAGCGGCCGAACTCTTCTAAGTACGCTTTTCGCAGCCCCCGCGGTTCGACCACCACCTCGGGCAACTCCTCCAGGCCCTTGAACATGGTGGTCTGCCGGAAAGGGAAATCCAGCTCGGCCGGGTCGAGCACGTGCAGCAGGATCACTTCGTGCCGGCGATGGCGGAAGTGCTTCAGCCCGGCCATCATCGAGTCCACGTCGTCGAACAGGTCGCTCAAGACCACCACGATGCCCCGCTTCTTCAACCGCTCGGCCAGCTCGTGGAAGATTGGCCCGGTGGCCGTCTTCCGCTCGGCGGCCGAGTCTTCCATGACCTGTACGAGTTGCTTCATGTGCGAGGGGTTGCTGCCGGGACGGACCAGCGCACGGATTTCCTTGTCGAAGGTGACCAGCCCCACGCTGTCTTGCTGCTGGAGGATCAAGTAGGCCAGCGCCGCGGCCGCACATTGGGCGTACTGGAGCTTCGACATCGCCGCCGCGGAACTTTGGTACTGCATGCTCCCGCTGGTGTCCAGCACCAGGTAGCAGACCAGGTTCGTCTCTTCCTCGAACTGTTTCAGATAGTATTTGTCGGTGCGTCCGAAGACCTTCCAGTCGAGATACCGCAGGTCGTCGCCGGGCGCGTACTCGCGGTGCTCGGCGAACTCGATCGAGAAGCCGTGGAACGGGCTGCGGTGGACCCCCGAGACGTACCCTTCGACGATCAGCCGGGCACGCAACTGGAGTCCCTCAAGCCTTGCCAGGGTCTTCGGATCTAAATACTTCTGGGAGTTTTTTTCCACCGGCGACTGCCTCGTCCTCTTCGATCGTGACCGTCTCGAGCAGGCGGTCGATAATGCCGTCCGATTTGATGCCTTCGGCCTCGGCGTTGAAATTGGTCAGGATGCGGTGCCGCAACACGGGATGCGCCACCGCACGAACGTCGTCGCAGCTCGCGTAGAACCGCCCCTGCAACACCGCCCGGGCCTTCGCCCCCAAGGTGAGATACTGGCTCGCCCGGGGACCGGCTCCCCAACTGACGTATTCGCGGATGAATTCGGGCGCTTGGCCCTTGTCGGGACGGGTGAGCCGGACCAGTTTCAGCGCGTAACGGATCACGTGATCGGCCACCGGCACCCGCCGAACGATCTTCTGCAACCCCAGAATCTGCTCGCCCGAGAGGGTCGGCGTGACCGTCGGCTCCCAGTCGGCCGTGGTCCGTCGGACGATCTCGAATTCCTCGTCCTCGTCGGGATAGTCGACGTAGGTGTTGAACATGAAGCGGTCCAACTGGGCCTCGGGCAGCGGATAGGTCCCTTCCTGCTCGATGGGATTCTGCGTGGCCAGCACAAAGAACGGCTGGGGCAACGCGTGCCGCTGCCCGCCGGCGGTGATCTGGTATTCCTGCATCGCCTCCAGCAGGGCCGCCTGGGTCTTCGGGGGCGTGCGGTTGATCTCGTCGGCCAGGATCACGTTGCCGAAGATCGGCCCCCGGAGGAATTTCAACTCCCGCGTGCCCGAGAGCTTGTCCTCCTGGATCACTTCCGTGCCGGTGATGTCCGAGGGCATCAGGTCGGGGGTGAACTGGATGCGGCTGAACTTCATCGACATGGTGTCGGCCACGGTGCGGATCAGCAGCGTCTTGGCCAGCCCCGGCACGCCGACCAGCAGACAATGTCCCCGGGCGAACAGGGCCACCAGCAGCTCTTCGATCACCTGCCGCTGTCCGACGATCACGCGGGATAACTGTTCGTTGATCAGGCGATACGCCTCGTTGAGTTTTTCTACGGCCTGGACGTCATCGTCTGGGAGCATCGGTTAGTTTCCGGTGGTTTCGATTGAGAACGTGGGGACTCAGTGCGATCAACTCCTTGCCGGTGGCGATCAGCAGCCGCCGGCCGGCGACCAGCAGATTTCCGCCGGTAATGCCGTGGCGTGCCAGGTCGATGACCTTCTTCGGTTGCGCCGTCTGGGGGTCGAACACGTAGATCTTCTCGCGGGTCGGCCAAAGGACGCCGTGGCCGGCGATCACCCCGCGGCCGTGTCCCAGTTTTTCAACTCCGTCGGGCCAGACGTGTTTCAGCCGGCCGGCCTCTTCGCCTTGGATGCCGATCCAGTAGAGCTTCTCCCCGCCGGCGATCAGGTGCTCGGCGGTGGTTCCCAACAGGTATCGCACGTCGTCGACCTCCGGGCCACTCTGCCAGAGGATCTGGCCGTTGGCCGCGTCGAGGGCGAAGATTCGCGGGCTGTCGGCCGGGGCCACGATCAGCGTGCCGCGATGATAGAGGCAAGGATTCAGATCGCGCCGCCAGTGCGGAGCGAGTTTCGCCAGGCTGCCGCGGCGGGCGCGAGGATACAGGCTGACCCATTTCGTCCGCCCGTCGCGGGCCGAGATCGCCGCCACCGCCCCCAGGTTCGTGTTGTAGTAGATCGTCTCCCGCCGCAAGGTCAACAGGTTGTGGGTGTTTTGGTAAAGCATACCCCGGGCCGGGGTCTCGGCGCTGCAGACGAACCGCCGCCAGCGACGCCGCCCGGTTTGGGCATCGAAACACGCCACGTGGGCCTGCGGCCGGATATCGTTGCGACGCATGGCCACGTAGACGTTCGCCCCGTCGACCACCGGCGAGCCCTCCAGCGCCCAACCTGCTTCCGGCGTGATCGACCACATCAGCCGCCCCTCGGCCGCCAGATCAAGGCAGACGAGATAGCCGGGCCGGATCTCCTCGGTGACTTGCGGCGGCATGCTGGTCACCGGCGTGCCCATCCGTGCATAGAGCTTGCCGTCGAAAACGGTCATCGTGCAGCGTGGTACCCCGAGGGTGAACGACGGGCGGGAAGGCGCCCCGGCGATCCCTTCCAGCGGGGCCCGATACACGGCCGGCCCGGCTTCACCCCACGCCGGTCTGCCGGTCGCAACGTCTACCGCCAGGATCTCGCGCTGCGTGTTGACCAACACCAGGTTGCCGACCAGCACCGGGTGATAGCTCAATCTGACTTTCGCCGCCGACTGGCGATCCGCCGGCGAGATCAACGCGTCCGGCTCGAGGGTAGCGATTTCGGGCAACGGGATCCGCCACGCCACCCCGCCGGGATCCACCATCTCCGGCACCACCTTGCTGCGCAACGTGTTTCCGGCAAACGTGGGCCAATCGGGGTCCGGCTCCGGCGGCGGCCAGGCACTGCTCTGGGCAAGCAGCCCGCGAAGCGCCTCGGCGTAATCAACTTCCGGGCCTCCCAGTCGACCGCGTGCATCCGGGTGCAAGCGGATCAGTTGGGTCAACTCATCGCGGGCCCGATCGCGGGAACCTTCCAGAATGGAAACCAGCACCAGCCGGGCCCGAACCGCCGCCAGGTCCAGTTCCGTATCGGGATAGCCAGGCCATGTACGGGGCGCCTCGGGCTGCGGGACGATCCGCTCGAAGTGCCAACGGGCCGCGGCGTAGTCGCCCGACTCCAACGCCACCGCGCCCAACGCCAACAACGCGTCGTCGCCCCAACTGCTGGCAAACGCTTGCTCGACCACCTTGAGCAACAGCCCCCGGTCCCGATTCTTGACGCCCTGCTCGTACCACTTTCGCGCCGCGGGATCGACCCGACTGCGGTACCGTTTCAGCGCTTCGGCCGGCAGGGCCGCCAGTTGCAGGTGGCCGTACTGCCGCAGGCTGACGAACCGGTCGTGGCGCTGCTCGCTGACCGGCAACAGCTTGTCTTCGGAGTTTTCCATCACCTGGGCGAGTGTATCCAACGCCTCGTCCCACTGCCGGTCGGCCAGGTAGGCCTTGACCCGTTGAAGCTGGGCCAGCACCGGATTGTCGACCCGATCGATCTGCACGGCGTCGTCCAACTCGAACCGGCTGCCGGCGCCAAACTCTGCGGGCATTTGGGCGTGGGCATGGCGAGGCGGATCGCCGGAAAACAGCATCCCCGCGACGGCAAGCAGCGGCAGCAGCCACACAGGGCGATACGGGCGGCTCATCCTATCTACTCTATAGTGGATAGTGGATAGTGGATAGTGCTTGTGGTTCGCTTCCAACGCCCACGGGCTGCGTCCCGTGGGGTAATGGGTAGTGGGTAGTGGAGTATTTCAACCCCCCAAGTATAGGCGAGAACCCGGTTTGAGAAAACCCTTCGTATAGTAGCCATCTCGCTCCGCGAGATGTGGCCCGAAACAGTCTGGATTTTCGATGGCTACTCTACGCGCCGAATTCAGGAAGCAATTCCCACACGAGTCCTTAGCGCAGCGGCAGATCGAAAAAGAAGACGCGGTTCTGATCGTGCTGGCCGCCGACCTGCTGCGGGGAGATCAGCAGCCGATCGCCCAGGATCGTACGCCGCACGATCGAGCCATCCCGCCCGGTCACCAAGAACTCTGCGGGGTGGACGAAAATGATGTAGATCTGGTTCTCCCGGGAGCGGGATTGGACGATCGGGTCGTTGGTTTTCGGCCCGAACATCCCGCCGGAGGGGCAAATCAAGAATTCGGCCCCGCCGTCGACGAACCGGCGGACGATCGTCTTTTCGGTGCGGTCGGCACAGATCATCAACCCCGCACGACCGTACGGCGTCTGAAACACCAGGGAGGAATCACCCGGCGTGTTGCGCACCTGCTCGTGGCCCAGCTTTTGCTTGTGGTACTTGCCCAGCAGATTGCCGTGGGGTCCGATCAGCACGGCCGTATTGAAGCGGTCCCGGCCGTCGGCCTCCATCATGCCGGCCACCAGGTGGATCTTCAGTTCGGCGGCCAAGGCGGCCAGTTTCCGGTAGTACTTTCCATCCGGGATCGGCTCACCCAGGTCGCGATACGCCGGCAGCGGGATCGATTTGTCGGCGATCGCATAACCGTCGAGAAAGCATTCGGTGGTCACCACCAGGCGCGCGCCGCGCTGGGCCGCCTTGCGGATCATCGGCTCGACGCGGCGATAATTGGACTGCTTGTCCGCGCGGAGCCACTTCAACACGATCCCGGCGACGCGAACCGTCGGCGGTCTCGATTCGGCCGCGTCGTCGTCCGACGCCGCCCGGGCCGTGACCGGCTCGCCGAGGAAGCCGCCAAGGAAAACGGCCGCGATCAAAACGGCCATCTTCTCGAGGATATTTGGGAGTCCGACACGCTGGAAGGCGACGCCGTCGGCGACCCACCCTACGCATTCTCGATAAGGTGCGAATTCATTCGGACACATGGTTGGTTCTCCGTGTTGTTTTCCGATCAAAGCTCGTCGCCGGTCAGCCGTTGGCCGCACTTCAGCAAGCGGCAGCCACGTCGGCCAACAGGGCGTCGTCTTTGTTTGCCGGCGCGATCACGCTCGTGTTTCCTTCTTGTAGCACGTCCACCGTCCATTTTCGCCGGGCGGCCGGGCAAGTCAATGGGATCACCCTCTCTCGAGGTCTTGCCGCCCCGGCGGACGTCCGTTACACTGGAGTCAGGCGGATTTCTGCATCAACAAGCGGAGGTCCGCAAACAGGTTGTGGGGACGCCTCCCACAGCAAAGTTCGACAGGTTCTGGATTTGAGGGGATCGCCATGTCGAAAACGGCAACCATCCACGCACAACAGAAATGGGAGTACATGGAGTTGACCAGGAAGACCGAAGGGTACCTGGTCACCGAACTGAACGAGCTCGGGCAGGCCGGTTGGGAGATGGTGTCGGTGTTGTTTCACAAGGACACGAAATCGGGACTGGGCGAGGGCTCGGTCTGGACCGCGTTTTTGAAGCGGCCGCACTCGGCACACGCTCCCGCGTCCGGGCAGAAGGCGGCCGACGCAGCCGGGCAGCCGTCCTCCAAGCCACCCCCGCAGCCCCAGCC
>SDBV01009774.1_pt1 | contig 12683 bp, 13 predicted proteins | sample 2277081 | NCBI WGS metagenome assembly SDBV01 (sample SAMN10402039, study PRJNA504765) | marine sediment metagenome | isolation source: marine sediment core GS10_PC15, 223 cmbsf | place: Arctic Ocean: Southern Knipovich Ridge | collected 2010
CATCACCGTTCGTCGGAGGTGTCCAATGGTTAAAGTAGCTCATTCCCAAGGACTGACTTACCGCAAGGTTGACCTACATCTGCATACACCAGCGTCTGATTGTTTTCTTGATAAGAAAATAACCCCAGCTGATATTGTCAGCAAGGCGGTAAAGGAAGGTCTTGATGCCATAGCCATTACCGACCACAATAGTGGCCTATGGATAGACGAAGTCAAGAAGGCAGCAGGGAAAAAACTCGTCGTCTTCCCGGGTGTAGAAATATCGGCCACAGGTGGAGAAACCACCGTTCACATTATTGCGATTTTTGACAAGGATAAGTCCTCAAAAGATGTTGAGAATCTTTTGGGCGATTTAAAAATATATCCCGACAAATATAGTAAGCCGGATGCTTATACCAATTACAGCCCTAGTGACGTGGTGGATAAGATAACTGCTCATGGGGCACTAGCGATTGCGGCGCATGCCAATTCAAGTCAAGGTGTCATGGGGGGTATGAAAGGAAATCCAAGACTTGGCGTCATTAAGAACCAGAACCTCGCTGCAGTTGAGGCTACATCGGATGATTTTAATGATGTTGAAAAGAAAAAGAGGAAAACTCGCGTTATTGATTTTCTTGATGGTACTCATCGAGAATACCGAAAAATAGCGGTTTATCAAGTCTCCGACAACCTTGATGCAAAAACGGGTAAGCATAATTTGAGCCAAATAGGAGCTCACTATTCATTTCTTAAACTTGATGAAGTTACTCTTGAAGGCCTAAGACAATGTTTCTGTGACCCAGACGTCCGAATTCGACAAGAAGCAGACTTTGAGATAGCAAGACTGCCTAAATTGAAACGGATGGAAATCTCTCAGGGGTTCTTAGCAAATCAGAATATCAGTTTTCATGAGGGACTGAACAGCATTGTGGGTGGTAAGGGAACTGGCAAGTCCCTCATTATTGAGTTTCTACGTTTCGCAATGAATCAGCCATGCCAGGATAAAGACCTATTGGCCGACCATAACAAGAAATTAGAAAAGAGACTAGAACCATTAGGTAAGGTCACCATCGAATTTGAACTAGCAACTGGAGGGCTCTATCGAATAGTACGAACCTACGACGGTTTCGAAAACACTATTGACTGCATTGATTCTGATAATAACGAAGCGTACCAAGGTGATTTAGCTAGCTTGTTTCCGGTTCTGGCATATAGCCAGAATGAAGTGATTAAAATCTCCGAAGATGAGGCAGCCCAACTAAGGCTAATTGATTCCTTCATAGACACGTCGGCGTATAAAGAAGAAATAAGAAAGCTCTCTTCGGACCTGAAAAAGAATGAAAGGGAATTGGCAATCTCGATAAAGGCATCGTATGAAGCGGCATCCTATAAGACTCAACTAAAGACCATTGAAGAACAGCTAAAGAACATCGATAGATCTCTGAAGAATAAGCTTTTTGACCAAATGAAAGTATTAGAGAAGAAAAAGAGCGTCTTGCAGCAGTATCTTGATTTCCATGACACCATGGCGGAAAAACTCGGTGAATCACTCCAATATTTTGGCAACGATTTGACCGTTCCCGATATTCCAGAGGAATTGAGCAAAGACAAGGAGCTTAAGAAAGCGAACAGCTTAATAAGAAACTCTATTGATATTGCTATCGCATCTGTAAAGAAGACTCAAGAAGAGATACTGGAAAACCATAACAAAGTTAAAGCTGTACTCTCAGTTTGGATTCCATTATTCGAACAAAAGAAAAAGGAATACGAGGGAATGCTCACTAAGGTCGGCGGCGACAAAAAGAAGTTGGAGTCAGCGAGACGCAAACTGAACGGAGACAAGGAGAAAATTCAGCAAGAACTAGATAAGTATACTAAGCAAATCGAGAACTTAGCGCAGATCCGGACGAAGAGGAATTTGCTGCTTGACCGATTTGAAATAGCCCATAAGGATAACTTTGCCACACGAAAGAAAATGTTCGATTCGCTGACAGGAGAGTCCCAGGGTAAGCTGAAACTGGATATCAGGTACGCAGCCAATCGTGCCAGTCTCAAGAACGAACTATGGTCCCTAAGATCGGGCTCCGGCATTCATAGGACTGATACGGATACAGTTGCAGATAGTATAATGCCACGCCAAATTGTAGACCTAATTATCAATAATGATGCCAGTGCCTTATCACAAAAGGCAGGATTGGCCCTGCTCAATGCGGAGAAGCTAATTGATACACTGAATTCAAAAGAGGATATGTCAGAGGTGTTTGCTTTGTCTTATTCTGTGTATCCTCAGGATATACCCTCTATTAAATTCAAAAAAGACGATGGCGAGTATTATCCGATATCTGAAGTATCGACCGGTCAAAAATGTACGGCTTTACTTATAATAGCGCTCTCAGAAGGAACAAGGCCGGTCATAATTGACCAACCAGAAGACTCCCTCGATACTACATCAGTCTATGAAGATATAGTAACGAAATTGCGGAGTAGTAAAGAAAAGCGTCAGTTTATTCTCACGACTCATAATGCGAGCGTAGGTGTAGCTTCCGATTCAGATAATTTCATAGTTTTGAAAAGCAGCTCTTCACATGGCGTAGTAGACTGTTGCGGAGCTATCGACAGAGAAAAGGTAAAAAAAGAGATCATCCAGCATTTGGAAGGTGGGCCACTACCGTATAGTCTTAGGCACAAGAAATATCTTATCAAACCCATATAAGCCTTAGCGACTTGGTCTGCTGCCTGATTAGAAACCATGGCAGTGGCCAGCTTAATGGCGACACTGATTGCACAACTCATCTTTTTGTGCAATGGACATTGTCCAAAGACCATGTCGCTTGGTGTTTTGCTAACATTTTTGCTAACGAACTGCTTAGCACGAAATGATACCAGAAAACACCAGTAGGCACGAAACGGGATTAATGGTGTGAACAGAACGATACTGCAAATCATTCAGTAGCACGGGGCGGTACAATACGCCTGTATCTTTTAATCAGGTTGTCGCAGGTTCGAGACCTGCACGGCCTACCAAGCTAAATAGACCTTCCCTGCCGGGGAGATTTGAAGATAATCAGGGTGTCAAGACACTAGGTCAACCGACACCCTGATTTTATTATTTCTCAAATAAAATATCAATGTGGTTCATAATATTGAAGCTTTGTATGCCTCACCTGATATGATTGATGGCATAGTTAGCAAAATATGAGATCTACCTGCAGCTTAGATTGAGTTAGCTAGCTGTGAGTTTCTATTAAACAAAATCTACAATGGAGCCAAAATCTGGATCAAAGAGTCTCTTGTACATACGAATGGCAAATTGATCGGTCATACCCGTAACATAATCACAGATCATACGAGCGCGCTTATTGCTGTCAGTTTTTGATTGAATGGCATCGTGCATGTCTTTGGGTATTAATACTTCTTTGGAATCTCGTTTAGTAACGTAGTTGTCTTTTAGCGTTTCGAACATTTGTTCCAACATAAGGTTCGATTTATGTTCAAGCTGGCAAACCTGTGCAGATTTGAAAACCAGGTCATAAGATAAACGTTTATATAGTTCACACTCCGTTTTTTCCCTATCACCTATTACAAGTTGGAAGCAATAACGATTACTAGAAGCACTCATAAAGGTTTCAATTTTCTCTAATCTGCACGCTTCGATGAAGTTACCAATCTTACGGCTGAGTTCTATTCCTTTATCTTTCTTTCCCATTAGGGTCATGATATATTTTAGAATAGGGTCTTCCGATTTAGATATTTGGTGCTTCCTTTTCTTCTCTTCCATCCACATCTTTATGTCTCCTGTAGTAATAAAACCAGCACGAACACCATCACTAAAATCACTGATAGAGTAAGCAATATCATCCGCCCAATCCATAATCTGACACTCAATACTACGAAAGTTATTCAACTTGTCGCCAGATGAGATGTCTTCCGGAATATCTCTACCAGCAAATACTAAATCAACAAAGCGTTGCTGATCATCATAGAGAAAATGGTTCTTTCGATCACCGCGCTTACTATATAGAGTCTTATATTTCATTACACCATCAATAAAAGCACGTGTTGGATCCATCCCATAACGACCTGTACTAGCGGAATAAAAAGTCTGTGTAATCATTCGTAGAGTTTGAGCATTTGCTTCAAAGCCACCATAAGCAGACATCAGATCATTAAGTTTGGCTTCACTAGCATGACCAAATGGTGGATGTCCAAGATCATGTGCTAGACATATGGCTTCTACAAGATCTGAATCTATATAGAATGACTCAGACAATAGGTGTTTATTCCTCTTTAAATGTGTACATATAGATTGTCCAATCTGAGAAACCTCAATAGAGTGTGTCAAACGTGTACGGTAAAAGTCGTATTCACCTGACCAAAAGACTTGAGTCTTGGATTGTAATCTACGGAAGGGAAAGGAGTGTATTATACGATCTCGATCATGTTGAAAGGGTGTTCGGATATCTTTCGAATCTCCCTTTTTCCTTATTCGAAGGACGTAATCGAATGATTTGTAAAACTTATTATGCATTTCTTCTTGATTATTAACTTAATAGACCGAGCAGACTTTGTCAATAGCTAGTGGGCTATTGATAGGTAGCAATGCTTCCCTTATGTTCTCCCAGAAGCACCATATCTTGAAATGTGATTGGCAAAAATCGAAGAGGAAGCTGTAGCTTCACTAATATGACTCCCTGACTTAGGTTCAAGGTGTCATTTAATGGAGGACTAAGCAATCTCCTTGCTATTAGCTTCTTTTTCTTTCTCCTGTAGCCTGTCCATAGGTGAATACTTGCGGTGTTGGTCTGTAATTTGTGAACTGTGAAACTGGGCGAAGCGACCTAAGGGCTATCTTAGTCCGTCTGTTGGAGGACCATAACGCTTCCGCATTGCTTTTATTTGTTTTTTGAATCCCCATTTTTCGGCCAAAGTGTCCGCTTCATATTCATTTTGTAGGCTACCCGGGGCAGCGTGACCAAGGAATAAATGGGCAAATTCGTGGGCTATCGTACCAATCGCAACATCCTTTGGCTCTTTTAACAAATCTGAATCGAGATAAATGTTCTCCTCATCAACATGGGCTCCCCAAGGAGAATGTGCTTCAAAGATAGAGAAGGATTGGAACTCCTCAGCACAACTATCAGGAATGACTGTAAGTACATTCCTCACGAGAAAATCCATAGCAGTGGATACTTCATATTGATATACCGTTAGTGGTTCGAGTTCATCTAAAAAACAAAGTTAATTTTCCTAACTATGCAATGGCTTGACAGTTTGTGGTATAATTCTTCTGCCTAGTAACTATAGATGGGGGGAGGTTGATTTTGGTCGACAAAACAAAGATAAAGATAACCATGAGTACCATTGCTATTATAGCACCCCCTCCTCAGGCATCGGCTATTAGTCAACAGGAATTTGAGCGAATATTGACTCCTCCGCTCACAATTGGACAAGCCCCTGAGGGGCTGTTAGTCAGCAGTCAAAAAGATCAAATACAAGTGCTAGCGGGGGGGAACAAGACAAACGTTCGAGACTTGAGCGGACGAAAAACGTTTTTAAGAAACAAAATCCCATCCATTTTACATTTTTTTGTGGACCGATTTGGATTACAAGTTACTTCCTATGGTGTTAACTTCATAATTAACGTGCCGTGTATAGAACCAGTAAAATGGATAGGTGATAACATTATCTCTAGTCAAGTATCCCAGAAAACAAGGAAAACCCTGATAGGAGGAACGGCTACTGTTAAAATAGCAGCTGGGCAAAAAACCTGGAACGTAAAGTTTGAGCCTAGTGGTGATAAAATGATTAGTGTAGATTTTAACGCTAGTGAGGATACACAACAATTGCCCACTCAGCAAAGACTACGTGAAGAATTACAGGAGCAATTTCTTGCCCTGTTGGGATTATTGGATGCCTTGGAGTTATAGTAAATATGGCAAGCCCCTTAGTAGATGACGCACCTAAAGATATAAAATATATACTGACCGCAATAGAGACCGACCCGTGGTTGAAGTTGGGACTTCAGAAACTCGAGCCTCATGCAGGCGGCACTCCGACTAGGTTTAAGAAGAGAGAGTTTGATGAGTTAGTCGCATGGATTGAAATCGAGGCCCAACCCGAGTGGCAGCCTGTGATTGATAACTACTATGCATACCCCGCAACTCCGACCAATTTGATAGATCTCGTTCAAGATAATGATGCTACGGTTAGTGGCACTGTTGTGACCGGCGGCGGTATTGTGATTGGTGGCACTGTTGTGACCGGTGGCGGTATTGTGATTGGTGGCACTGTTGTGACCGGTGGCGGTATTGTGATTAGTGGTACTGTTGTGGCCGGTGGCGGTATTGTGATTGGTGGCACTGTTGTGGCCGGTAGCGGTATTGTGATTGGTGGCACTGTTATGGCTGATCGTAACGCCGTCTTCAGTGGTGGTCTCACAATCAGGGAGCAAATGCCTACTGCCCCCTTCCATATTTCACCAGCCGTAGGGGAACCCAGGGACATCACTTGGGAGGAACAACGCTCATGGGATAGGTGCGAGCAAGTCTTATTCGCTTTTATCAGCTACGCAAAGGAAATCCTCAAACTTAAAAAGATCGCAGTAACTGAGACAAGAATTAGAAACTGGCAGGCTATTGAGGACACAAATTGGAAGCAATGCATCCTTGATATAACTGTCAAAGCTGAGTCAAGTATTGCTTTAAGGGTCTGGGATGAACTCACCGAAGAATTGCAGCAATTTATCAATACTCAACCTGACGTTATCCGCCCCTTCCTAAAAGATAAGCTGTCTCTCGACGTTAAATGGATTTAAAATGGTCAGATTCGATGCTCAAGAATTCTTGCAGTTGGGTCTAAGGCTTGCCAGCTATGAGCCTAATGAGGCCGGTTTTAGGACAGCAATAAACAGAGCATACTATGCATGTCATCTGATCGGATGTGAATCCACAGCCAAAAAAGGTTGGTTCAATAGACAATACAATAGCGGCGACCACTTTGGCTTAGTGAGGGCTCTGAAACAGCATACTCGTTTGGGTGATAAACTGCGAGTCCTTTATGAACTCCGTGAACATGCTGACTACCACATTGACCCCACACAACAACCACCTAGTAAGCCTTGTTCATACTGCGATAGTAAAGCCGACAGCACAGCTCTGGTGGATGAAGATACGTGGGGAATGGCAAGCGTAATTGCAAATGAGATACTCCCTCGCCTTCAGAGCATTATGCCTTCTAACTAACACATCACCTATCACCGCTTCAGAATCAGACGTTTCGCAACTGCCTTGTATGGAGAAAGTTAGTTCACGGATAGGAAGCTTGGGAGACCTAAGGGCGCAAAGGATAAAAGGAAGAGGAAACGAGGAGTGTCAGTATTAAGGAAGAAAGGCGAAATATCTATTTCGCAAAATATTTAAATTCTCTTGGGATTTTCCCTTTTTGAATTCGATCTGTTGTGTCTTCAACAAAAGCATATTTAATATAGCGCTTTCTCTCTCTATCTTCATAAAGTTGCCAACCACTGACTTCAGCATAAGCTTGTTTCGGTTCCAAAGAGAATCCCACAGTCCTTTCTAGAGATGTCCCATCGGAATAACGAAGGCCGAGTTTATGCAGTCCTTGCTTCCAGTCTTTAGTCAAAGGCAAATAACCAATATAATAAGTACCCCACGTAATGCCGAGCATCAAAGCTGAACGTAGGTAGAACAGTAACGTTGTTCACCTGTTCTCAGCAAATTTCAAACTTCACGTCCAGCATACCAACTTTGCTTAATATCCTAGACCAAAAAATAAGGTAAAATTCCATGCTCAAAAAACGGTCATTTTTTCTCTCAGGCAAAAATCTAGGCGGGTTAAGTTAAGTAGCTATGGTTTAATATTCATTATAAGGTCTAGCTTCAAAATTGCCGCTGTAAAAACGTCCAGATTTCGACCACTATACTTTCGTGGGGCAATACATATGAATTAGATTGACAGCCACTAAAACTAATACTACAATCCTGGTACATAGAATAGCTCCGTGTACAGGAGATAATATATGCTCAACACAAATCCTTCAAAGGAGAGAAGAGACTTCTTAGTAGTAGTTGGAATTCTATTTACTTTGAGCCTAATAGGTGCAGTCGTTTTTTTTTATGGTTTGGACTCATTAGCTCAAATTCAAAATAAGTTCATTAGTCTGGGTGGGGCGATTGCAGGCTTTGTGGTTATATTCATTCTACTTCGTAGCACCTACTTCAGAGTTACATCCACGGAAAGGGAGTTTGGAAAACTATCGGCAAACGAGAAGGTTCGCAATCTTGAGAAACAGATTGAGGACTTGCTTATTAATAAATTCGATGACTTCAATATACCTCAAGGTTATAAGGCTGAAATTTCCAAAGAGTTCCGATTTGGGTTTTGTTACCCTGAAGACTGGGGGTTTTCAAGATTTTCAGAACTGAAATTATATGGCGGTGCTGTAGATGAAAAATCTGGTAATAATATTGTTATAGCAATCAGTGACATCACTGATCAAGAGAAAGAATTGGATGAGATATACAAAGCTGAATTGGAGTTGCAGAGTGACTTGTTCCCAAAAGCGCAAGTAATATTTAGGGAGAATATCCTATTCCATGGTCTTCCTGCCAGCAAACACCTGCTCAACTATGAGACTAATAGTGGATTGGCAATATCGTTATACCAAATAATGGTGACGGATAAGAAAAAACAAAACCTATATGTCCTTTCTTTCACTACCTCTCAAGGGGATTTTAATTCCATGAGGGGGGTGTTCGATAATATCGCAGGCACTTTCAGATTGTGATACACAATTATTTCGAATTACTAGATCGCCTCATGTGGTACGCCGTATTCCCTAGGCTCGGTAGGATTCGAACCTACACCGATCGGTTATGGGTCCGATAGGTATGACACCCTGACTTAGGTTCATGGTGTCATGGCTAACAATCCATCTAAAAGTGTAATTAATAGCATATAGTCATCGCGTTGGGGTCCGGCAGCATCATTCTACATGATATTTAAGAAGTTGCCCTCTGAGCAACTAGGCGCTATTTACGAATATATCGATAATTGTCAAGTAAAGGCTCGAAAAATAACTTACCGACGTCTCTTTCCGTTAGTAATTGCATCCATGACAGCTTGTGCCTTATAAGCTTTGTTAATAGCCGATACGGACTTATCCCTAACCAGGGCTAATAGATTAAGGATGGTCATTTCACCAGCCTCGTCAATATCCACCCTAAGGATTGAGATAAAGACTGTCTATCATATCCTCCCGAAGGACATCTAGCAATCCCTCTATCCCCTCGTCATCCTCTCCCACATCCTTTAGCCTGTTATGAAACCTTAGAAATGCTCTCATTTGACCGACCGTTATCTCATGCTTTTTAAGGTCAACAACCACGTGGCGCAATTCGTCCACAAGGTCAATTATATCATCCGGTATTGATAGCTTACCGTCCCTGAATTCATCGATGATATTTACTACTGATCCTTTGGCAATCCTCAGTTTCCATGCGATATCATCATAGATGATACCTTGCAGGAATAGCTTTACTGTCTGCTCTCTGATGTTTTGACTGATTTCTCTCATCGTCGATAAACCTCCATTTATTAGTAATTATTGTCTTATTTGCACATTTGATTATGTGTCTATTTGATCGAATGACCATCCACTTGACCGGTTTATTTTAACTATATGTTTTCCATGTCTACCTCCCTATTATTTATTTGACTGACCGACTGTTTACTTGACTGACTGACTGTTTATTTGACTACCTACCTACCTACCTACCTACCTACCTACCTGCCTGCCTACCTGCCTGTTTATTTGACTGACTGCCCATTTGACCGGTTCTATTTTGACTGGATTATTTTCATGCTTGCCTCCTTGATTCTTAATTGACTTTTCGCTATTTCTTCGCTGAGGCGCGAAGCAGTAAATAGAGGCTTTTATTGTCAGCCATATTGTCTACTGGAGAGAAGCGCTGGTGCTGCTTTTTAAGATCGGCGGCGAATAGGCTGAGGTAAGTCCTTACCGAAGCCAAGCTGGAGTGACCCAGTATTTTCTGCAGACTGAAGATATCACCGCCGTTTAGCAGGTAGTTTTTAGCGAAACTATGACGGAGAGTGTGTGGCGAACATCGTACTCCGCTTATGCCTGCCCGCTTGTTTCTCTTTAAGGTTGAACGGACATAGTGTTGTCTTGTGCTCATGTAATCAAGAAAGTCTAGTAGCCACTTTCTACATGTGGACAAGCATTTTCAACCTCAGTTAAATCTATGGTGAGATTAGATGGTGAAAATCGTATCGGGTAATAATGCACTCTATTGTGTAACGCTATCCCAAGGGAGTGTAACCTTCCCGGCAAACTTTATGCTGGTAGGCGCTATGAACCCCTGTCCCTGTGGCTATTATGGTGATCCTTTTAGACAGTGCACCTGCTCACCTAGTCTCGTTTCCCGATATCAGAAGCGTATTAGCGGACCGTTCATTGACCGGGTTGATATATTTGTTGAAGTACCTCACATTGACTATGAGAAGTTAGCCGACGACAGGCTGGGGGAGCAATCAGAGAAGGTTCGGGCCAGGGTTGAAGCTGCCTGTGCCATACAGCGAGCGCGCTTTGAGGGAACAAGACTAGCCGGCAATGCTGAAATGACGCCAACTGAGGTAAGGGAATTTTGCCAAGCAGAAGAGTCAGCCCAGAGTCTGCTTAAAGCAGCTATGAAACAACTTTACCTTTCCGCCCGTGCCTTCCACCGTATACTTAAGTTAGCTCGCACTATTGCTGACTTGGAAAATAGTGATATAATCAAAGCTCATCACCTGGCTGAGTCCATCCAGTATAGACCAAGAAGGATGGTGTAAAGAGGATGAGCGATGACCATTCCTGAATTCCCGGAGTTTGTGCCTATTGGCTTAGAACATAAACCCGAAGTGGACCGGGCCTTCGCCCAAATAGAGCCTGCTATTTCGGAATTTACTTTTACTAACTTATTTATGTGGCGGTATTGCTACAATATCGGCGTAAGTAGGATGCAAGGACATATTTTGTTTCTCGCCCAGCCATCCGGGAAACAGCCATTTTTCTACCCACCGTGGGGTCAAGGAGATACTGGATTGGTTGTCAGGCATTGCCTCCAGTTCTTGAAGGAGAAGTGGGGCGGAGGCTACATAGAACGGGTATCCCAGGATTACATCGAGAAGTATACCAATTCTTTAAGGGGATTGGAGATAGTGCTAGACCCGGCTAACGATGATTATGTTTATTCCAGCCAGGAGCTGATTGTTCTGAAGGGAAGGAAATATGATGGCAAGCGGAATGCCATAAGGAAAGTTCAGAAGGAATGGACTTATGAATACCGAACTATAGATAAGGGGCTCATCCGGCTTTGTTTGGAATTGCAGTGTTATTGGTGTATTCAAAGGCAATGCGAGTTGTATCCGGGTCTCATGGAGGAGGAACGGGCGATTAGATTGGGTTTTAGTAATTATGAAGCTCTGAGCGTTAAGGGAGGGGCTATTATGATAGATGGGCGGGTGGCAGCCTTTTCCCTGGGGGAGAGACTCAATAAGGACACTTTTGTAGTACATATTGAAAAAGCTGATCCTAGTATCCGGAGATTATATGCGGTAATAAACCAGCAGTTTGCTCAGAATGAAGGTTCAGCTTATGATTATATTAATCGGGAGCAGGACCTGGGGGAAGCGGGATTGAGGGAAGCCAAGCAATCCTATCGTCCCGCTTTTATGGTTAAGAAATTCAAAGTAGGATTTAGGATATAGCCCAGGATTTTAGAGTCGTCAGAGGTCTGGTGAAAACAGCCGTACTCCCCCGCCCGCGCTTCCACTACACCATTGCTGATTTGGAGAGTGCTGATATAATTAAAGCCCACCACCTGGCGGAAGCCATCTAATATAGACCAAGAAGGATGATATAAACTAGCCGAGGGGCAGAAAGAAAAACAGAGGGGATTTGTTTTAGTAAAGGTGGCCGTATGGGAATCAGCAGGAATTGGTAATCAGAAGGATTAGCCCCACAATCAATATCACCGAGGAGACTCCAAACAACATGTACAGGATACGCAGGCGTGGTTGTCTCTTATCTATTTCTGCCATCATATCTCCACCCACTTCGGCATGGGTAACCGCAGGGCTACCAGGCTGGACTTTCACCCTACTATTAGCTTCAGGCCTCACCGCCTCATGACTCACCGCCTCATGACTCACCGCCTCATGGTTATCAATTTGAACGGGCACATCTTTAGATTTGTCATTCTTAGTAGGAATGGCTTCAGGTGGCAGACCATCTCGCTCCGCCCACTGTCGATACAGTTTTGCTTTTCTCCTCCGCTCAAAATACTTCAATAATCTGGTCTCCCCTAGAAGCTGTATTCGAGGTTCTCAATCTTTAGTCTAGCTGAGACGGGCACTATAGTCAATACCCTGAAGTCACATAGCAATGAATCCGCATGCGTGCGGCCGCTGTGGTAGATTGAAAGGCGAAGCTCCTTCAAAAACAAATTCCCTCTCTCTTTAAAAGGAGAGAAGGATGAGGGGGAATGAGGCTGATAAAATCTCAGCCCCAGAGCCAGAAGGCACCACCTATAGCTATCATAAGCAAACCAATAGCAATGGCTATCCGCCCGCCTATCTTTAATGCTCCAGGCTCAGGGTGCTCTGGCTTATGCTCTAAGAAC
>SDBV01009775.1_pt1 | contig 12683 bp, 11 predicted proteins | sample 2277081 | NCBI WGS metagenome assembly SDBV01 (sample SAMN10402039, study PRJNA504765) | marine sediment metagenome | isolation source: marine sediment core GS10_PC15, 223 cmbsf | place: Arctic Ocean: Southern Knipovich Ridge | collected 2010
AGGCAAGAGTCACCCACAGTCTTATGAAGACCCATGCTTTCTCTGTTCTTGGGTGAGGCGGCCGAGGGTGTAGTCTTCGAAATCGACGAATTTGAAGAAGTGCTCGAAGAGAGGGTGGGCATCGATCACCTGACGAGCCATCTGCTGAGCAATCCAACGGTAGTTGGGGTGGCCCGCTGCTTGAGAGCGGAGCTCGCAGAGCCATTGAAGAGCCCGGAGATTGATATGGAAGTACCACCGGACGTTGTAGGCCATGGGGACGACGTATTGGGCCTCCTCAGGCAACTCTTCGGCGATCGTCTGGTGGACCTCGTGAGCCCGCTCCATCGCCTCTCGATATGGTTTTTCCATCGGAGTATCAAGGATTTCTTGAGGAATGAAGTAGCCGTAATTGGTGGTGAGAACTTGCCTCTCTTGGGTGAGCATTCTGTGACGATGAAGATCGCGGTAGCTCCCAAAATCGGCTACAATTTCAAAGGTGAACTGGGCATGCTCAAGAGCCCTTGGAGATTTGTGACGACGGTTTTCTCGCATGGAAGAGGCCGCTTCGAAAATTTTTGCCACCTCTTCTTGGGGGAGCTTCCGACAATACTCTTGGAGCTTATCCAGAGGAGCTTTTTCAAAAGCATAGAGAAGAGCTCCGGCTACTTTGCTCTCTCCATCAGGATCGTGAGCGATCATGTTCACAGTAGCCCGCTCACTTTTCGTATCACTTACCTTTTGCTGGTGGGAGACGTTCTGCAGCTGCTCTTGCATCGAGTCGAGGAACTGGGCAAACGATTCGTGGTGGCGGTTAGCACAATCACACCGTCTCACAAAAGAAGGGATCACTTTGGAAAGCTCTTCGTATGATTTTGCTCCGATCTCTTGTAATTCCGCAAGCTTTCCGCATTGGAGCCTATGGATCAACCCCTCCCAAAAACGGCCATTGCCGTAAACACCCATGTTGGTCATTGTCCCCGCAGGCAGAAGTCCTCGAAGACAGTCTAGAACCTTTGCTCGAAGGGCTGCATTGTAGGCGGCTTTCGACTTCTCAGGATCTTTTGGGAAGTATTGTTCGATTTTTTCTGTAAGAGGAGGAATCAAGCTGGAATATGTTTCAAAGAGAAAATCACATGTTTTGAGATAAGCCTCTTTGTAAGCCGACGTCATGAGAATCGGCTCTCTATAGTAGAGATATTGGTCGTGGACTTTTTGGTCAAAATGGATGTAGCGAGTCGACTTTTCGAGAGGAGAACCCCCTATCCGGCTATCTTCAATTGCCTTCGCAGCTAACATCGAGACATTCTCAATGGCCAGATGAGCTCCTCCGAGCTCTCCGATAGAATCGTCTCCGTAGCCATCTAAAATCCGATCGTAGAAATTTTGGGCTTTTTTGATTGCGACAAGTTGCTCTTCAGGATTTTCCTGCTCCTTCCCTACAATCTCATCAAAAGCTGTCTCTTCGCCATGCACAAACTCTTTTAGCAAAAGGGAGCGGAGCCCCAGGCTCGACCGTGAGTAACGTGAAAAAAGAGCCCCCTTAATCACCTCAGGAAGATTCCGCAACACAAAGATGTTGCTCGACGTGTTAGTGACATACCGCTCAAGAATTCTTCTCTGCTTATCGGAAAACTCTTCGTACTCTTCCATACTTTCTCTTTTTGGTTTTTCAGCATAATCAGAGTGCCACACTTCCCTCCACCCCATCAACAAAAAAAGCTGACCACAGAGAGTAAACCAATCGTGATTGGATTTTATTTATCACCACAGAGAACGCAAGAGCACGGAGGAGAGAGGGATTTCTTTCCTCTGTGGTAAAATATTCAGAAGGGAACTCAAATTGTGCAAAAGGTTGTTGATTGGGTGTGCATAAACGGAAGATAGGTTGTTCATTTCTTCAATCCTGTAGATAAGTTCCACTTTGCGAACCACCTATAAACAGGTTATCAACAGCTTTGTGCGTCTCCTGATGTTTTCACTTTATGCACATTTCCACACCATCAGAAGAAGAAGAGAAATATCTCTTTAAGTTTCTCTTCTTCTTCAGTACCATCCCCTTTTTGTTGATAGGCTGTTTATGGAACCGACACAAACCTTGACCCCTCCCTACTTTCGCCCCAGACGAAACCGGAAGTCACCTGCAATCCGGAGATTGGTCCAAGAGACTCTCTTGACTCCTTCCGACTTCGTCTATCCCCAGTTTATCCTCTCAGGTTCTGGAGATCCTGTTCCGATCGCGAGCATGCCAGGAATCTATCGACTCCCACTAGAAGCTCTTCTCCATGCAGCAGAGAAAACTCTGCAATTGGGAATTCCCGCGATGGCCCTCTTTCCCGTCATCAATCCCGAATTGAAAGATCCTCATGGATCAGAAGCGCTCAATCCAAACGGAATCCTTCCCCAAACGATCTCTGCTCTTAAAAAGCGATTCCCTGAGCTCTGTTTGATTACTGATATCGCCCTCGACCCCTACCACTCCCATGGGCACGATGGGCTTGTAGGGGACGCGGGAGAGGTGCTCAATGATGAGACATTGGAGAGGTTGGCGCAGATGGCCCTAGTCCAAGCTGAAGCGGGAGTCGATATGGTTGCTCCAAGCGATATGATGGATGGAAGAGTCCGGGTGATAAGAGAAAGACTCGATAGCCATGGCTACACGCAAGTAAGCATCCTCTCCTATGCAGCCAAGTACGCCTCCTCGTTCTATGGACCTTTTAGAGATGCCCTCTCCTCCTCTCCCTCTAAGGGGGATAAGAAAGGGTACCAGATGGATCCAGCCAATAGTCGAGAAGCACTGCTAGAAGCGACCCTCGATATCGAGGAAGGAGCCGACATCTTAATGGTAAAGCCAGCTTTACCCTACCTAGACATCTTGTGTAAAATCAGAGAAATCACTCATCTACCCCTCTCAGCTTACCATGTGAGCGGGGAGTACGCCATGGTGATGGCAGCAGCCCAGAAAGGGTGGCTCGATGCCGACCAAGTCTTCCACGAGAGCCTCCTCTCGATCAAACGAGCCGGCGCCGACATGATCTTCACCTACGCTGCCCACCAAATCGCCCCCCTCCTCTAATAAAATTGAAAGGGGGAAAATTTTACTTTTTCTTAAAAAGGCTTTGCGATAACTTGGTCTTTTTTTCAACTCAAAGGAGGAGTGGACAATGAAAAATGTGTTCAGATACGCTAAAGTGTTTTTTCTTGTACTTATGTTCGGATGTTGTTTCCAAGGATTTGCAGAGGATTCTGTTGTTCCTGAGAACTATTACGTCCAAGCTCGTGAAATATACATCGCCCCAAATGGAATGTATGCATCGATTGAGGGAACCCTTATCCAAATCCACATCTTGTGTGCTGATGAAAGAGGGATTTTTGTTCCCGTTGAGGAAATCATTGCTGGAGATCTGGAGTGGTGCCCATTTTGTGGACGCTGGTATGATTCAGAGTATGGACATTCGAATTGTCGTGGCTCTCCTGAATAGTTAAACCCAGGGCCTTATTCTTCATGATAGGGCCTCTTTTTTCGATGAAATTTTTTTGTGTATTCTTCTGTGTATGTTTGATGCTTTCTGCGAAAGCTGATATTCGTAACGTTCCTCGACACGATCTAGAGAATATAGAGCGTTTGTTTGAAGATCTGATAGACAACCATGATTATTCCTATGCGATATTTGGTTCCAAGCCAATGTCACTAGCTGACTTCAATTTAAAAGTGCCCGAAAATCTTTCTCTCTACAGGAGATTGAGGTCAAAATTTTTTTTGGTCAAAAGAAGGGCACGCTTAAAATCATGGTATAAACACAGAAGAGAATTTAATTTTGAGGATTTTATTTTCCTCGACGAAGAAAGTGATTGGCTTGATTGCCTCGTTTTGATCTTAATAAATAAGAAGAACATGCTGCAGGTCTTGCGTGATAATGAGGCTATATTTAAAGAAGAAATTGGCGAGTCTTTTACCCCTGAGTCATTTCTAGAGAGGCTTGAAAAAAGGGAAATTTCTTTTGCCAAAGCGACGGGTAAGAACCAAAGGTTGATAGGTATTATGCTAGGTTATGGGGAAAGAAACGCTACTATTTTTCAAAAAAGATTCGATCTTATGAAAGTGGTTGCAAGGAGGAAAAAAGAAAATCTTCCAGAAGATGAGACCATGAAGAAAGAGCTGGATGCTATTGAGTCACGTATTGCATGTTTTAGTGAGCCTGAAGCAGATGCTACGATTCATCCTCTCTACTTTTTAGCAGATGTCTCCCATCCAGAAACAGTTGCTCTTAAACGAAAATACGAACAAGAAAGAGAGCAAATCATCGAATTACGTAAAAAAGGCAACTTTATGGATCTTGTTTTGCAACGACTTGCTTCAGCAGAATAAAATTACCAGCGTCGTTCTTGGTTGAGGGTGTCGAAGAGGGGGATGCCGGTGGTGGTGGAGTAGCCGGCGTCGCGGAGCCAGGCGGCCATTCCGTAGCTCCAAACTCGCTTGCAGCTCCGTTTGTAGAAGAAGTCGAAGGGAATCTCGATGGCAACTCCCCTATCGTAGTAGTTCTCTCCGTGGATTTTGTCTCCTGCATCTGTGTAGGTGATCCAGCCGGTAATCCGGAATCCGTTGTCGAAATAACGAGTCGCTTCGAGACGAACCCCCTTGTCGCGAGCGAGAAATTGTCCCACACTCAGTTTGGTGAAGATCTGGAGCGGGGCGTAGTCGAGATAAAAACTGAGGAAATACTGTTGGAGAGTCGAGTAAGATACCCAAACGGGCTTGCCTCCTTCAAACTTCCGGAGAGTCGACTGGAATCCAAGGCCGCTATAGTTCCTCTTTTTCACAACAGCTCCCTCAAGCCCGACGGCGAAGTTGGCGTTCGCTGGGTAGAAGAGAGCTTCTCCCGCGATTCCTCCATAGTTGACCTGGAAATACCCCCCAGAAATCCTTCCAAAGCAGCTTCGGCCAAAATTCCACGATTTTTGGAGGTAGAGGCGATCCCAGGTAAACGAGCTTTGCTGCCTATAGCGGATATAATCAGAGGCGACGTTGAGAATTTGGGAAGGGTGGTAGAAGTCGAAATCCGCGAGGTGATGAATATCGGAAAGAACGGTAAAGCTCGGTTCCACCTCATAGTACCACTGGTAGGGCAAAAACCCTTCGAAATTGGCTTTTATCCCTAGGTCATACTTGAACTTTCCCGCAGCGCTTCCAAAAAAGGTCTCAAACCTGGGGCTGATGTGACACCTCCAGAGTTCATAGCGCCTGTGGAATATCTGGTGCCTCGTCTCGTTGCAGCAAAGAGTTGCTTCTTGGCGTGGGGTGACAAGGTGAAATTCGTGTGGGAAGATCGTATGAGCAACGTACTCGAGGAGAAGCTCTCTTGGATAGACATACTTTTGGCAGGGAAGGCCATATGATTCGATGATCACCACAACCTCTTCGATATTAGAGGGGGTGAGAGAGGCGAGAAGACATTGAAGCCTCTCACGGTAGACATGTTCATGTCGATAGCACCTATTGATGAGGCTGATCGTGAGACGGGGGCCCAAACAGCTCTCCTCCATCCATGCAGAGATAAGCTGAAACCCTTGGTCGAGAAGGGCGTAGTTGAGGTTTTGGATCATCACACTCTCCGGTCGATAACACCCAAGAGGTTGCCTATCTACTGGAGCTCTATAGGGGAGAGGGTCGTCGAGTTTGGGGAGAAACCCTTCCGTTTTTCCGAGGTTGCAGTGTAGGGAGCCGCTTACCGCAAACTCTTCACCTCGGATGTAGCTTGCCGAAACTTCTATCAGATCACAGAGGTTGTATTTCAACCCGAAATTGACCGGAGACTTTGTGCTCCTCCCCTTAGGGTGGGGCTCGATCTCAGGATCTTCGTACTTGGTAGGATCAAATTCTGCGGCGAGGGAAATCCCTTTGGTCCACTTGTAGTTCCGATGGTAGAAGGGGAGCCAATTGATCCCTCCGAAAACACCTTTGGAGGGACCGTCAGCATACCTCCCTCTTCCCCACCCTAAGCTCATTTCTAAACCAAATCTCTTCCACACCTGCGTTCCCACAATGTAATAGGTCGTGAATTTGCAAGACCCCATAAAATCGTCCATTCCAAAGGCGATTCCTGGGAAGCAGTAGTCGAACACCTCAGGCCAGAGAAGGCCAAACTTGAAGTTGGCTCCCCGATCGGCATAGTCTCCAAACCCGTGGGGGGAGAGGCCGGGATCTTCCACTCCCCGAAAGATCCGGTAGTTAGCTGTAAGCTCTAGAAAGGGGAAAGGTTGGATCCTCCCATTGATATTGAGATAGGGAGGGGCATAAGCTACTCCACCCCCAAACTCTCCATCTTCGCTCATCCGCGCTGAGGGAGTCACGAAATAGCCAGTACTCAGTAAGTGATTGTATGTGAGGGGAAAACGCTCTTCTAGCTTATAGTCCCAGTAGGCAGCAACTTCAAGCGCCTCCATCAATGAATTGACCGACTGTTCTGCTCGCAAAACAGCCGACACAAGCAAAAGCAGCAGGAGAAAATACCTCGACATAAGAGCACACGATGATCGTGAGAGTGTTGAAAAATCCAGTATTTGTGGACTTTTGGCTGCTTGCCGTTCCATCAGCAAAGTGTTTATTCGCAATATTTTACATAATCTGGCTTTATCAACTAGATATAAATACTGTGTTGGAGCGTTGACGGCTTAATGCCCCATCTCTTTGGAGTAGAGGTGGAGCCCCTTTTTGACGATGTCGATCATCTCGATCTTGGAGGGGCAGATAAAGGTGGGAAGGGCAAAGTCTTCAGGAGCTACCTCGAGTAGCCCAAGCTCCTCCGCGTGTTCAAAGTCCTCGGATAGGATCGCTTTGACAAGTTGCATCGTGGGGATATGCAAGGGCATCACCTTCTCATAGATAGCCCCATCGATAAAAGCCCTCTCTTCCCCATGCTGGTTGGTGGAAAAGGAGTAGCCCCCTTTTGGTGGCTTGGCGTGACCCGTTGCATAGGCTTTGGTAGCCGAATACTTATTGAGTCCAAGTCGTAAGAAGTGGAAGAGTTGTCTTTTGGTGTTTTCCGGGATGGCACAAAAGCAAGTATCATAAAAGCCCAAAAAATCACGCGCCTCAACCTTAACCCCAACGAGAGGATCTCCAGAAATGAGGCGGAGTGGTTCATTTGTGATCCGGTTGGCAATCAAGCTCTCGACCGGCATCCCAGCTCGCCCGTGAAGATAGCCTCTTCTTTCTGCAATGATCCCTTCTCCTGCAAGGGAGAGAACTCGATCGGTAAAATAGGTCCCCTCACGCATCAACTTCCCAAGTGTCAGAACACCGATGGAAGAAAGGGTCCAGACAAAGTCCTCAGGGGAACGTATGGGGGCAACCTTTTGGATGTGTAGCGATGTGGTCCCAACTGGATGGGGGCCCGATATGGTGTGTTTTTCGACCTCTCTTGCTTCTGTAAAAGCTTTGGACGTGCTCCCTTCCCGGTAAACGAGATGGACCTTTCCATCAGTCAGCTTGGCAAGAGTTTCTAGCCCTGTTTGGAAAATCTCTTCATGCCCCTCGACTTGTCTTTCAGCAGAAGGGGCAAAAGGGAGAGATTCAACAGCGCTTACGAAAATATCCCTAGGAAGATGCTTAGGATCGGCAACGAGGTGAAAAGGACGCATCCGGATGTAGGGAAAAGCTCCCCCTTGCAACAAAAAGGCGAGAAGTTCCTCTAGGTTTCCCGAAGAGGGAGGGGTAAGTTTTAGGGACTCCTCTGTCTCGTCTCGCTCTATCACAAGGTCTAAGAGACGTCTTTTTAGCCCTCTCCTGATCTCTTTTACCACCCCACCTGCCGGAGAGACAAACATCTGGCCAGAAACCGCCTTGCTCTCAACAAGAGGTTGACCAATTTGCACCCTTTCGCCTGCCTTTACGAGGACGCGAAAGCGGGTGTCATCAAAAGGATCGAGGTTTAGAGCGATTTTTTTTGGAGTGGGAAGTTGTTCGAGCTCTCTCTCTGGCTTCCCTCGGATGGGGACATCCAGCCCCCTTTTTACACGTATTCTCATACTGCCCGATTCTACCCACCGGCCCCGTATCTTACAAGAACCCATCCAAAAATAAGCTTGTGACTTCTGAAAAATAGATCGTTCAAGCACTCTTTGCAAAAGAGTGCGTAATGGGAGGAAAAGCAGCCAAAAGGCCACCTCAACATGAGAATTAAAGCGGTATCCAGTGTTTTTTCTTGGCGAAGCGCTGAGGCTGCTTCTGTTTTTTGATTCGCTTTTCGATTTTCTCCTCGAAATGGAAGTTTTTCAGACGTCCTGCAGCCCTTGTTTTGTAATTTTCACAAGCCTCTCGGACTTTTTGGAGAGCCTCCCACTGCTCGGGACTAAAGTTATTTGGGTTAGCAGAGTAAGATTCGAGTTGCTCTCGACTCATCCCTGTTCTTTCATAAATCTCTTCGGCTTTCTCGTTGAGTTCGTCTAGCTTCTCTTGGGTTTTATTGATCAGATCTGAGTAGTCCTCTTGCGGCTCAATCTCTGAGGTCTCCTCTTCCATTGATAGCTCATCAACTTTGATGTCATAAAGTGAGAGTACCTCACCTAGAGCTTCCCGGATCTCTTCTTCTCCATTTGTCATGATATATCTCAAAATTGGATCTTTTCTTTATTCTAGTAAATATTTCAATTTCATGCCCGATCTTTGTTAAAAAAAATCGGAATCTTGCGCTTTTTTCTCTCCTGAGATATAGTTTTGTAAACGGATATAAATAAAGGGCAAATATGACGTATTTAGATGAATTTCATCTTCTTATTGAAGATCAAAAACTTGCTAATTTTCTCCGCCTCTGGGAAGAGTATTGTATGGCAGACCAGGTGGATGGGAAAGAGCTGAAAAAAGTCCTCAATCTCGTTAAAAATTCGTCTCTTGCCACCACATTCGGACAATTTGCTGATACGACTCTTACCCTTTGGCAAAAAATCGACAACCAGGAAGAGGCCGACGATGTTCTCCGTCTCATCCTTGATCTCCAAACTTCCAATACTCCCCTTTTAGCCGATTTAGCGATCGACTTTCTCAAGAAGCGCTATGCTGGACACAAACATTTCAACCAAAAACTCCGGATTGTAGGCCTTCTGGGGCGTCACAACTTCCAAGGAGCTCTTTCAAACTATGAACTCTTGACCCACATGGACAAGGGGAAGTTTGTTTTTCACACAGGAGGGTGGGGAGTTGGAGAGGTGATGGAGATTTCGATTCTTCGAGAGCATGTTTTGCTCGAATTTGAAGGGACTCCGGCCCTTAAAGAACTCTCTTTTGACAATGCATTTCACAACTTCATTCCCCTCCCTTCAGAACATTTCCTATCTAGACGATTTGGAAATCCTGATGATTTAGAACAAGAAGCAAAAGAAGATCCCTTAAGCGTCCTTCACCTCCTATTACGAGATTTGGGGCCAAAGACCGCACAAGAATTTAAAGAAGAAATGTGTGGACTGGTGATTCCTGAGGATGAATGGTCAAAATGGTGGCAAGCTAGCCGCGCAAAAATGAAAAAAGACACAAAAATCCAATCTCCTAAAACAGCAAAAGAGCCTTTTATTCTCCGAGACGAGGAGGTTCCACACGACATCATATTAGGAGATGCGTTAAAGAAAACTGAGAGAATCGATGCGCTCATTCAGCTGATTTACAATTTCTCGCGCGATTTTCCTGAAGTATTGAAAAATTTCGATATCAAACAGCAGATAAAAGGCAAGCTCCTTCCAGGTCTTGAAGGGGATGAGACACTTGCTGAATTGAGTTTGGCAAGAAAAATCCAGATTACTCTTCTTCTTGAAGAGATTTTTCCCGATGAATTCCCTCACGCCTCTTCTACCTTACTTAAATCGATGGAGAATTTGGAGAGCGTCCTCAATTTCATCGAAATCATCGCTTTCAAGAAAAAAACCCTCGTGATCGTACGGCAGAGCCGTGAGGATTGGGTGGCTGTTTTCCTCCACCTTATCTTTGTGATCTCCCAAAACACCATCCGAGACTATATCTTCAAAGAGCTCCAAAACGACTCTGCAGGAAAAGAACTTCTGAAAGAGAAAATCCACGAGCTTCTCAACCGAATGACCCTCTACCCGGATGCTTTTTTCTGGTATTTCCAAAAGATTGCTGCTGACGAAGATGTCCCTTATAGCGACCAAGAAAACGAGTACCACTTCTTAGAAGCCTATCTGATCTTACTCCATTTCATCGAAACTAAACACGATCAGTACAAAGATCTTGTGAAAAAAATGCACCAACTCCTTATTGCAAAAAGGTACCTTCTTGTACGGAAGATGATCGAAGGAGCTTCGAGAGAGTTTTTAGAGGAGTTCTTGCTTTTAGCCAGCAAGTGCCAAAGCTTTACCAAACACGACATCCGGATTTTGCAGAACCTTGCAGAGGTCGTTCAACCCTCTCTTGCCAAGAAAAAGAAAGAGAAAAAAGAGGAAGAAACCCTCATCTGGACAACCCAAGAAGGGTATCAGCAGCTCCAGGAACGGATCCAACACATCGGAACTGTTGAAACGGTCGACAATGCACGGGAAATTGAAGCAGCGCGCGCTTTAGGAGACCTTCGTGAAAACTCCGAGTACAAATTCGCCCTGGAAAGACGCGCCTACTTGCAGGCAGAACTCAAAACTCTTTCAGAACAGCTCAACAAAGCCCGTATTCTCACGAAAAGCGATGTAAAAAAAGATCAAGTTGATGTAGGGTCCATCGTTGAAATTGCAAACCAAAAAGGGAAAAAGACTACCTATACCTTACTAGGCCCTTGGGATGCAGATATCGAATCGAATATTCTCTCTTACCAGTCGAAGCTTGCAGAGTCGATGATTGGATGTAAAGCGGGAGATACATACGAATTCAACGGGGAGACTTTCACCGTCAAGAGCTTTAAGACCATTTTCTCTTAATTTCCTTTTCCTCCATTTGAGTTCTCTGCTATCTTAAGCGCATGGATCTAGTGCTTGCGACAAGAAATGCCCATAAGGTCAGGGAACTTCGTTCTCTTCTCAAGATCTTGCATGGGATCGATCTCTACTCTCTTAGGGATTTTCCTGAGTACACTCCTCCTCTAGAAACAGGTGATAGCTTTGAGCACAATGCTAGAGGAAAAGCAGCAAACGCTGCTCGGAGGCTTGAAAAGTGGACGCTGGCTGACGATTCTGGAATCGTTGTCCCAGCACTAGGTGGCTCTCCTGGAATTCTCTCAGCCAGATATGCAGGGGAAGGAGCTGGCGATAAGGAGAATCGAAACAAGCTCTTAAAAGAGATGGCCTCACTTGAGGGGATTGCTCGCTCGGCTTATTTCGAGTGTGTCCTGGCTCTCGCTTCTCCAGATGGAGAGATCTATAAGGTCGTCCACGGGATCTGCGAAGGAGAGATTCTCACCGAAGTGCGAGGAGGAAATGGGTTTGGTTATGACCCCCTCTTCCGTAAATACGAGTATAGCCAAACGTTTGCGGAATTAGATGAAATGGTGAAAAACCAAGTCTCTCACAGAGCCAAAGCAATCGAGAAACTCCTCTTCTCCTTAGAGTCCCTGATTTTAAAAGAAGAACAGTCTATAGTTCCTTAAGGGTGTGCTCAAGGGAAGTGCGGATCTCTTGCATCATCGCAATCCCTTGTTGCAACTCGGCAAGCTCCCCCTCTATATCCTTTAGCTCTTTCATCTCCACAGAAGCTTCAACAGGTTTCGAAAGCTCGGCAGCTTCCATCGAGACTTTTGGCTTCGAAGTGAGGCGGTTCATGCCTGTGATTCCGGAAATATCGCTCATAACTGCTCCCAGTGAATCGGTTCTTTTCCTTGTCTTGTAAGGAGTTCGCTGATTTTTGAAAAGTGTCTGCAGCCAAAGAAACCAGAATGAGCCGAGTAAGGGGAGGGATGTGGAGAGGTAAGGATGAAGTGGCGATTTCCCGTCTCTGCTAAGATATGACGACACTTCTCTTGAGCCGCTTGCCCCCAAAGAACAAAAACGATGGGGTCTTCCCTTTTGCAAAGAGCCTGCACAACTGCATCGGTAAAAAGCTCCCACCCTTTCCCATAATGGGAACGAGGCTGTCCCGCCCGCACAGTTAACACCGTATTGAGCATCATCACCCCCTGCTTCGCCCATCCAGCCAAACACCCATGATTCGGAATCGGAACCCCTAAATCGTCGTGTAACTCCTGGTAGATATTCCGGAGCGAGGGGGGAATCCGCACTCCTGGCAATACACTAAAACTGAGCCCATGCGCCTGATCAGCTCCGTGATACGGATCTTGCCCGATAACCACCACCTTGACCCTGTCCAAAGGGGTATAGGCAAAGGCTTGGAAGACCTGCTCTTTGGGAGGATAAACCGGAACTCCAGAGGCCCGCTCTTTGGCCAGAAAAGCAGCAAGCTCGAGCAAATACCCTTTCTGCCACTCCTCCTCAAGGACTATCTTCCAACTCTCTTCTAACTGCGGGGGAGGTAATATCGCCATATCCTAAAAACTTATACTCCATCTCGAGATATTCCTCAAATCGATCGCAAAGGACGCGAAGAGCGCTTAGCAACGACGGCATAAGCTCCCCTTTTAATTGCACCCACTCTTAGGGGGTGTAATTCAAACTTGTACAGAGAAGACATTTCGTGAATAATAGGCAAATCTATTTAAACCCAAGGGTGCGGTATGGATATGTCAAATGCAATTTCTCAAGATGAGAAGAAGATTATA
>SDBV01009776.1_pt1 | contig 12683 bp, 16 predicted proteins | sample 2277081 | NCBI WGS metagenome assembly SDBV01 (sample SAMN10402039, study PRJNA504765) | marine sediment metagenome | isolation source: marine sediment core GS10_PC15, 223 cmbsf | place: Arctic Ocean: Southern Knipovich Ridge | collected 2010
CTTAGAATAAGAGTTGCAATGGATGCCTTAGACCGAAGTTCAAAGAGTGCTAAGGTTAAGACAGTTCAAGGAGACATCAAGCATACTCATTTGGTTGAAGATAGTGTGTTAGATAGAATAAAATTGAGAGCAAAAGAAGCAGGCATGATTGCATCTCAGGCAGGTATGGTGGAGGAAGATGCAGAGGTGGTTTATCAAGAAGTTGGTTAACATTTTAAAGGAGGAAGTAATGACTGAGAAAGAGAAGTCCGAAAGAGTATTCGTAATTAGACCAAAGCGTCAGCCTTTGTTGGATTTTGTTGATTCTCACATGGATAGGGTTACCCTATCACCAGAGGACAATTTTCATATACATTCTCAAAAATGTATAATTACCTCAAGAGGCAACTAGTGCCTGCTAACTTTGAAAGGTTAGTTTCTATGTTTAATTGAGTTAATGTTTAAATGTTTAAAGGAGGAAGTAATGATTAACGAGACACAGACAGAGGAAGAAAGATTTACAACGTGGTTTAACGAGGGTACAGAAGAAATGTTCGAGTACAACCCTGAAAATCCACCTAAAGGTTTTATAATGGAAGGTCCTCCAATACTTGCAACTGGAGGAATAGTTGGTTGGATTCGAGAACATAATCATGAGTTAATGAATTAATGATTGGAGGTCTAAATGTCTACACTTGTAAGAACGCATGAAGCTTTAAGTGGACTCATCGTCTACGACAACTCAGCTACAGGAAGTGTAGGACAACTTACTGCTCCTGCTTCTTTTGACATTATCAAAATCCATCCAAACGTAGCCCAACTCCACGGAGTTACTAATCTTGCTTTTGCCTTTACTTTCGCTGATGTAGATGCTTGGGTTAAGGCAAGGATAGAAGGCTCCCTTGATGGGACAAACTTTGCATCTTTGATGGAAATTGCAGATGCTATTTATACTGCGGATGGAACCTACCATATTATATGGACTAGACTCGGTGCGTTTACTTACATAAAAGGCGTCTTTGTTTCAGAAAGTGCTAGTCCTTCAGACGCAGTTTGTGACTTGATTGTGAGGGCCGGCGCATGAAGATAAATTACACTCCCATAATTCTTGGAGAAGGAATAAACTTCGCCATCTCTTATGCTTCCAACATCGAAGCCGCAGGCTTGGGCATAAGAGGAATGGCTGACCCAGGCATGACCGCGAGCCGTGTTACAGTTGTATCTAACGACCTCGCTGGGCAAGAAGACGATACCTTCAATAACAAATACTGGATGCAAGTCATCCAAAATTCCAACTCTGCTGGTAATCCTCCAGAGGAAGAAATAGTCCAAATCAGCGACTATATCTCTGCTACAGGAACTTTTACTCTAGCTGGAACAGGCTTCTCGGTAAATGTCGAGAGTGAAGATGAACTCCTCATTATACATGAAGTCATTGTTGCTATCGGCCGCGACACCTCAAGTGATGAGTTTGATTCTTCTAATATCCTAGCCAATGCAGATGGAACTATCCTACAACGTCTTGAAGACCTTAAACAGACTTTGAATCCAGTTGCAGATTGGACAGAACTTGATAGAGAGGCATTTGATGTCTTAGATGCTGATGCTAACACTGAGCGTTGGGATGTAGAATATCTAAATGCCGCTGTTGCCGGTGGTGATGCAGATATAAATGATACTACCTCAGGCAAGCTATATGTTAAGTCTAGCTACAATGTAGGTGGAGTTAATAGATATGCTGTTAGTAAGGCTCTTCCAATCTATGCTGATTTCTTTAATATAACTGAAGATCTATCTTGCACATGGGGTTCTACAGATAGTGCAACAGCCAAGGCAATTGGAATAGGTATATCAGCAGGCTCTGCTTATGATGCTAATAACTATATCTTTGTTGAAAGACAAAAAGGAACAGGTATAGATAGAATCCAAGTAAGGTCTGTTCTTAATGGTGCTGGTGAGGTAACAACTAACGCGGCAATTACCTATGATGTTATAGCATTCAAAATAGAACGCCTCGACCAAACTTGGCGTGTTTCCTATAGTCTCCTTCCTGAACCCGACCAAACGTGGGTTCTCATATCTCAAATCGAAGACCCTTCCAATTATCTAACGAATGAAGTTAGTTTTTATCAAGAAACCTTTAATGGTGCTAATACCGATAGCAACGAAACAGCCCAGGGTGATTTTGATAACTTCTTTGTTTGGGTAGGTTCTGGAGGCGGTGCACAGTTTCTAGTTGGAAACTATGATTCGTCTTATATCTCTGCTGCTGAGGCTGATATAGATGGAAATCTCTTCGAGCGTGATGAGGCAACTCTTCAAGCGATTCAAGTTGTAGCCGCTGGTGGAACTGGCTTTGAGTCTGACGGAAGCGGAGCTACTATCTATAAAGCTCTTATTGCTTATGAAGGCCTTACAACTAGTGGTGGGACTATTCGTACTATTGTCGACTCAGTTCTAACAGCCCTCTCCGCCAATGACCTTATTGGCTGTCAAGTTATAATGCTTGAAGGAAACAACGCTGGTCAATCTAGAACTATTAAGTCTTTTGATGGAACTGACACTATTACAGTAGACCGCCCTTGGCTTGCTGCCACAAGTACTACTAGTGGCTACGTCGTTCTAACTCGACAAGGCAGTATTGAAGTCCTTGGAGGTGGAACTCTAACCACGAGTGATGTTGGTGTTCCTGCAGATACTGGTAGAGGTGAGGCTGACAACTATTGGGACGGCTGTATGCTTATGACCCTTACTGGTGTTGTAAAATATATGCCTAGATATATTGTAGATTATGATTCGGTCGCGGGTGAATTTACACTTGACGACCAGCATCAATATGCTGCTGCACCAGGTCTTGTAGCTTATGTAATTCTTCCTGGGGATGGTGCTGTTAGTTTGATTCCTAGCACCGACGCATCAGCAAATGAAACAGCTACTCATGTAGGAGGTAGTAAAGCTGACACTCCTATATATAAAGCAGCTCTCAGTGCTAGTTCTATGAGATATCTAAAAGGTATCCTGAAGATAATTGCTATAGCTAATGGAACTTTTGATACAAGTAGTCTGACAATTCCTGCTGATAGTTCTAGGGGCGAGGCTGCTGATTATTGGAACGGTAATTATATTATGACCACAGAAGGAGCTTCAGCTTGGATACCTAGGTTGATTGTAGACTTTACAACTGGTACAGGTGTGTTTACTCTTGACCCAGATGCTCCATATGCAGTCCTTCCTGGAGAAAGTGATTATATAATTCTTCCAGGAGAGATAGCTTCTCTGATTCCTGATGCTGATGGGACAAGTAATTATACTATTGCTCATGTTGAGGGAAGTAAAGCGGATGTGGCAGTTTATGACCATACAAGCGTTGTTGCATCTAATATAGCACTTGTTAAAGGTATTCTTGGTTCTTTAGTATTGGTAACTGGAACTGTTAGTGATGTTGGCGCGGCTACTACTGATTTTGACACTGACTTAGCTGAAGCAACTAATAACCACTATAATGGCGCGTTATTAGTATTCACAGATGGTGATAATGTAGATGAATCCCACACTATATATGTCCATACAGCCGCAAATGGTAACTGTGCTTTTGCAGCCGGTGACCGTTGGACTGCTGCTCCTGGTAATGGTGATGCGTTTAGCATCTTATCAGCGAATGGTGGATTCCTAATCAAGCTCTATCAGATGATTGCGGGGGCTGATGGAATAGCGGCCTTTCCTGCTGCGGCTGACATTGCTAATGGCGTGAGTCTTGCAGAGGCAGTTCGGGCTATTCTTACAAGTATAGTTGGTGGAGATGATTATGACAACTATACCAATATAGCGAATAGTGCCAATGTCAGTTTAGATGCTATTGCACAGAAATTTGCTACTGTTATAGGTATTGCTACTACTGGTGTTTTCGACCCAACCATTCGAGGTGTTTCCTGCACTACCTTTGAGCAGTTCCTTGATAACCTTGGAATAAAGCTTGAGAATCTCCAACCTAGTGCTAACTCTATTGACACTATCTATAATGAAGTCCATACTAGTCTTGACCTTGCAGAAACAGATGCTACAACTCTGACTCTTGATGCAACAGAGCAAACCATGTACGAGGAAAACGACACTGTTCCATTTAGTTTCTCTGGAGGCTGTGTAGACCTTTTTGCAATGGCTGTTGGAGATATAGTAAGGTTCCGAGTTTATACTAAGTGTAAAACTGGTGGGACATATCGGAAGATTTCCAATGATGCTGTCCTTACATTTCGAGATGCTCAGACTCAACAGCCTGGTGTTCCTTTTGGTTCTATGATTGGCTTATATGGAATTAAACTAACTATCGAACATACACTTGTTGCTGGAGCATTTGATGTTGACTGTACTTGGTATGATGCTAAAGCTGGAAATTAATCAATCTGTGTAACAATTTGTTACGGAGATTAGGAGGATATAATGGGTGATTTTTTATATGGGCCTGATGTAGAGGCAGCCTTAAGTAGTCGAGGTCAGATATTTACTGGTTCTTGCAATGATGATATGACAGGAAGCACTACTGCTATCCATGTTAATGACCTTAGAAAATTTAGCGATGATTTCTTTAATGTTAAGTATTATATGATAATATTAAAGGATTACAATGATGTAGGTGATGCACCTGAAGGTGAATGTAGACAAATTACTGACTATGTTAGTGATACAGGAGTTTTTACAACTGCCGCATTTACTGCTAATGTTGAAGCTAATGATAGAGTAATAGTAATGCACGAGAGTATTGCTCTCTTTGCTCTTCATGCAGATGCTGACCATAGTAGGGTAGTAAATGATAGTTGGTTAGCTCAGATGTTGACAGTTGATGGAACAATAGCTAATTATAATGACAATACTATGTCACAACAGGCTATTGCGGCTTTAGTAACAAATGCTAACCAACAGTTGAATATAACTACTGCTATTGAGGCAGATGAACTTCATTATCTAATGGCATTAGCAACGTCTGACATTGCTGAGCCTGTAAATATGAGTCCTGAGATAGCCAATAATAGTGTTATTGCTAATATCCTCGATGATGGTGGTGTTACTGCAAACTACGACAGACGTTATCATGCATTAAATGCTATAGCTGCTGGTACTACTAGAATAGCAGTAACTACTGAGGAACTTGCAGCAGCTGCTGGAGATAAGGACTTATTTACTGGTACTACAACTGACGTGATTCTTGAGAGTTTATCCCTTAGAAATGCAGCAGTAGATTGCTCAGATGATGCTGGAGGTTTTACAGGTATCAGCATCCAAACAGATGATACCACTCCTGCTACAATCATAGCACAGGCCGATGGTGTAAAGGCCAACCTTACATCTGAGGCTCAACTTGGATGGATAGGAACTTTGGTAATTAAAACAGATACAAAGATTCAACTAACTATATATGGGGCCGCGGCGGATGCTGCTTGTGCTCCTGATATTATTGCTAAGTTTAGGTCAACTGGTTCTGGCAATGGTACATTAGTTGCATAATAGGAGGAAATATGTCTATCTTTATAAATGGAGTTGAAACACCTACTGCTGTCGGCCTAAGGGTTATGCTAAACAGCCGGAGTTAATTGATAATTTTGGTGATGTAGCAGATGGAGCTAATCCTAATGCTAATAAATGGGCAGTTATAGAAGATGGTGCAGGGGCTGTAACAGTTGAGTGGAGTGAGCAAGAGACTAAGTTTTGTCGTCTTGTTGCTGATGTTGGTGCTACAGATGATACCTATATGACGTCAACTGGTAATTATATATGGGACCCTTCCATCTGTTTATATGTTTGTTTTGAGACTACGTTTAGAATTGTAGATTTAACAGGTGAATGGGCTATTGGATTGTTTGAAGCTGGAGTTTCTGCTGAGGCTTCTGATGCAGACCTTCTGGCAAGTATGAACGCGTGTATTCACGGCGATAACGATACAGTAGATGCTGTTACTAGTGACACAGTAGGAGTGGAAACTACTGATTTACACACGCCTACATGGCTTGATACAGATAATACAGACTATAAGATTAAGGTCAAAGTTAGTGGGACAGATGTAAGGTTCTATATTGATGATGTTATCAGAGCTACACATGTAACTAGAGTTCCTATCTTTAACTTCTATGCTGTAGCATCGGTCAAGAACACTAATGGTGTAGCTACTGATATGCACACATTGCCTGTTAAAGTTTGGACGGAATAAGGAGAACAACCATGCTAAAAGATGCTGAATACCAACAGATTATGAAATGTAAAGCAGTGCTTCAAAGTGGGATGAATGCACTTTCTAGAGACATTACACAATTAGCTGCACATTCTGCAGTTTTGTCAGTTCAGGACGCTTCCTGTAAAGAAGAGATGAAACTATACGATAGTGTTCTCAAGCCTCAAATTGATGAGTATGAAGCTGCTATTCCTGTGGAGGAGCCTGAGTAATGTTTGGTGTTACAAAAGCGACAGGGATTATAGGACATTGGCCTCTTGACGGTAATCATGTTGCCGGAACGCTTGTGAGGGATAAGAGCCGGAACGGCAATGATGGGATTATTACTGTTGCCGGAGGAGGACTAACTACAGGCATTCATGGTGAGGCAGATGGAGCTTATCTGTTTGATGGTGCAAGTACATTGATTGATACTGGTACTGATATGATAGGTGTTAAGCCACTGACAATTGGGATTTGGATTTACATGGTGGGTTGGGGTGAAGCTGGTGCTGGATATACTATTACTAATAGTAAAGTTATATTTAGACCCTTTGATACCTCTGAAAGAGTTTCATTTTCCGGGAATTGGGGAGGTAATTGGGCTGACAGTGACCCATCTATATCCTTAGATATTTGGCAATATGTTTGCGCGACAAGGACATCCGCTGGAATTACTAATATTTACATAAATGGTGTTCTTTCAGGTGATGCAAATCAAGACTCGGGCATACCAGTAGTGGGAACATCAAATGTTCTTATAGGCGATAGAGAAGGTGGTGGTAGAGCTGTCGACGGCAAAATAGCAAAAGTGCGGTTTTACAGCTACGTCATGTCCCCTGGTCAAGTAGCCAGACTTTACGAATCTTATGGAGTATAAATATGAAATCTACAGTAAAAATATTCGAGCCTATTATACATGGCCGCAATTCGCCTGCTGCCTTGCCTGCTCTTCTCACTGATGGTAGTCGAAATGGCCTCAATGCCTCTTTTGAAGGAGGTCTTGCTGCTGGTGATTGGGCTTTGATAAACGATAGTATCTATGTACCATTGCTAAACGGAACAACTGATTATCTCTCTGTTCCTGACAATCCCCTTCTCAGTTTCGGTAGAGCTGTAGCAAACTCCGACCTTCCTTTCAGTATTGTCACTTGGATAAACATGACTGACGCTACAGAGTTTCCTGTGATTAAGAAAGGTGTCTATAACACGTCAGGTGAATGGAGATTGCTCTGCGATGCCAGCGATATGATGACCTTTCAGATATTTGACGAGAGTGTCGCTGACTGTTACATAGGAAGAAAGACTGCCGCGTTGACAAGTGATGAAGGCGATTGGATATGTATAGGAGTTTCCTATGCTGCATCTGCCGGCGATAGTTCAGATATTAAAATATACAGAAACGGTGTTGTTGCTGACAATGCTGATTCTGAACTCAATGCTGGTTCTTATGTAGCAATGGAGAACCTTGCCGCGGCAATGGAGATAGGAAAAGATGAGGCCTTGTTTGCAGAGGGCTCTATCTGGCCACACGAGATAGTTAAAGAACTTAAAGATGCAGCATGGTTCGCTGCTTTTTATAATCAATCCAGAGATATATACGGAGGCTAATATGGGTACGGGAATCATAGGACATTGGCCTTTAGATGCTAATCACGTTGTCTCGCCAACTGCCAAGGATATTAGCAGATTCGGTAATGACGGAACTTGTACTGATGTCAGCCTAACAACTGGCATTCATGGTGAAACTGATGGTGCTTCGCTGTTTAATGGCACGACCAGTATGATTGACACTGGTGTTGATATGATAGGGATAAAGCCGCTAACGGTCGAAGCATGGATTTATCCTACTGAATGGGGTGAGAGTGGTCAGGGAAGAATATTAGATAATGGTAAAGTAGCATTGCGTGTTAGTAGTATTGCTGCCAATATTTTCTTTTTTGGAGATTATTCAAATAATGCAAGCTCGGCAAGTGCTTCTGTTGCATTGAATAATTGGTATCATGTTATGGTTACTCGTAACGCTGCTGGCGATGAGACTAATATCTATATAAATGGAGTTCTTTCTGGTAGTGCAGACCAAGATTCAGGTACACCGGCAGAAGGACCATCAAATGTCTTTATTGGAAATAATGATACAGCCGTTACTACTTTCGACGGCAAAATAGCAAAAGTGAGAGTTTACAGTTTTATAATGTCCGCTGGTCAAGTCGCTGACCTTTATCAATCTTACTCACCAATCTTTGGAGGTTAAAATGCAAAAGAAACGTAAGTGGTGGCAAAAGAAGACAAACTGGGCGATTGCTCTTGGTATTATTAATAACCTCATTCCTATAACGACCTTAATTCCTGTTATTGGTCTACCTGTAACAATGGTTATAAATATTGTTGCTGGTGCGTTTGGAGTTTATGCAGTTGCTGACAGGGCAGGTAAGCCCAATGAGGAGTAAATATGTTATCTCCTGGCGATGGAATAGCTCTTGCAGGCGTTTGTATTTTGGCTTTTAAGATTGCGGATAGCCGAATAGGTTCTCGTAAGAATGGTTGTAGAACTACTGATATGTGTGCAGAACATTCTGGAGTAGAGGCTAATATAGAAGCTATTCAAAGAGATATAAGTGATATAAAAGCAGGCATTAATAATATATCAGGAAGACTTAAATGAACTTAGCAGCTTGGTATGACATAACTATAGAAGAAGGCACTACCTTCTCTATGACCTTTGAGTGGAGAGACTCCTCTGGCAGCGTTATTGACTTTTCATCTTACGATGATGTTCGTATGGATATCAGACCTACTAAAGAGTCCTCCACTTTAATTGCTTCATCTGAAGGAGCAACTCCAGGAATAGTTATTGATGTAACAGATGCGGCTACTGGAATTTTTATTGTAAACATGACAGCAACGGTGACGGCCGCCTTTGACTTCCATCGAGCAGTTTATGACATTGAGGCCTTTAATACCCCAACAGTTTATAGACTAATGGAAGGCAATGTAACACTTAGTAGAGAAGCGTCAAGGACAATAACAGCATGATAAGTTTAAAAAGAAGAATCTTAAATGAACTAAGCTTAAGAAGAACCTCTACATTTCATAATGATAAGGTTATTCTTCAGAATGCCGTGAGTTCTTCTTATATGGTTAATCTTAGGGATAAAAGTGCTCCTTTTATTTCTGCAACTATCTCAGGTCTTACTGCAGGTGACCAGAATAATATTAATGGAACTGACACTATGTCTCATGCAAGCGTTTCTCAACGGTATTTTGCTATAAAGGCTCTAGATAGTACTCGTGGAATTGCTTTGTTTATTGATGGTAGTGATGGTAACTATCCTAAGGTTGTTGCTTTTAGTTGGGATGGGACTACATTTACTATGGGAGACGCAGTTAGATGTGAGACTGCTAATGATTGGAGTATTCCTTATGCTTGTTCTTTGTCAGTTTTATCCTCGAGTCAGGCTATAGTCTGTTTTACATCTAGTGAGGGGTTTTCTTATAGTAGAGTCTTCGCTGCAAATATAAGCGGCACAGAAATAACTATGGGAGGTGGTACTGCTAATTTAACTCCTTATACACATCGTGTTCAAGCTATGTGTAAGATGAATTCTGCTGATACTGTATGGTTTACAGGCTTTACAGGTTATGAAAGTGGTTTAGACCTTGATAGTTCTATTATAAGGAGAGGAGCTGGTGGCACAAGTTTTACGAAGCCTAGTAATATTCTTGCTGTAAGTGCACCTTTTTCTGCTGGGGACGCTTCTCCCGCTTGTGTTAATATAGAAGAAAATCAGACCTTTGTTGTCTATTTTACAACTGGACAACTAATAGGAAGGATTATTAACTGGGATGGAACATCTGTTCTTAGTCTTGGAGACTATGTAAATATAAGTAGCGCTTCTTATGTTGGAGAGAACTATCATATTTCTCTCAATCTTTATGATACAGGAAAAGTATCTTTACTGTATTTTAACCAGAATACTAATGATTCTAGACTTCAGTTAATATCTATTAGTGGTAGTACACCTTCTCTTGAAGGTGAGGTTCAGATAGATAATATAGTAGGTGGTCGGGTCTTTCATGGAATGGCTTCTAGGTCTACTACAAAACTAATAGGAGCTTATAATGATTCTAATAATAAGCTCCAGGCGTTTATGGCTACAGATACTGATGGCACACCAGCTGTTAACTATACAGCTGTTGGCAATGGTAATACTATTATTCAAGGATGTGATGCTATTAGCTTATCTGGAGATTTAGTATCAATGTATCAAGATGATGCAACTGGAGATAAAGGTGAGATTCAAATATTTACTGTTGATACTACTGCAGCTAGTGGGTCTAGGATAAAGATTCAAAATGTTAAGAGTGGACGGCGAACTGCTAAATGGGTCGCTTAAATAGGAGGAATAAGAAATGGCAGCACAAAAGTGTTCAGATAGGAGAAAGATTCTTAGGAAGGTACAGAGCTTAGTTAATAATCTTGTTCAAATTAATGAGGCTGCTTATACTCTTGGGAAGACGTTGGAAGCTACAGATGCTACTGTAGTAGCTACATCAGTTGATAAGATTCTAGATGCTGGAGGATTATCTGGTGTTGCTGATACTGTAAGTAGCGAGATAATACTTATATTAGCTGGAACTACAGAGGATGCTGATGTTGGTGCTGTTTTAAGTTGGTCTTATTTAATCGAGTCTTGATAGGAAGCTTAATATGCCCTTTATACCTGAAGGAATAGATAAGGAAACTGAAGATATCTTATATGAATGTTATAAGCATACAGATAAGTTCTGTAAAATCTTTATGCCTAGAACATTCTATAAGCCCTTCTCAAAGCATCATAAGAAGGTCTTCGATGTTCTTGATGATGAGTCCTTGCAGAAGGTAGTTATAGCAATGCCTCGAGGCTGGGGAAAGACTTCTATTATCAATAAGGCTTATCCAGCAAAGAAGATAGTCTTCCAAGATAAACATTATATTATTCCTATATCTTCTACAGGTAGTAGCGCTATTGAGTTCTCAGAGAATTTGAAGATGGAGCTCTTAACAAATGAAGACCTTGTTCCAGTCTTTGGGCCGATTAAGAGTGCGGGTATTGGAACTCCAGGTGCATTCTCTACTCTTGAGTGGGTAACTTCAACAGGCATTAAGGTTATGCCTCGTGGTGCTGGTCAGCAGATTCGAGGTCGGCAGTTTGGCAACTATAGGCCTGACCTCTATATAGTTGATGATTTAGAAGATGATGAAGCTGTTGAGAGTGAGGAACGAAGAGATAAGTTAAAGAGGTGGTTCCTTTCTGCTGTTAAAAATAGCGTTGAGATTAGCGACCCTAAATGGAGAATTATAGTTATAGGAACCATCCTTCATGAAGATTCTCTTTTAGCAAACTTATTAGATGAAGAGAAATATCCTGATTGGACTAGAGTCAAACTTGAACTTTGCGATGATGATTTTAAGTCTAACTGGCCTGAGCATATATCAGATGAGAACTGTTATAAATTATATAAAGAGTTTAAGGACGCTGGCGAGAGTGATATTTTCTATAGAGAATTTCGTAACATTCCTATTGCTCTTGATGAACAGGGCTTTAGACAAGAATACTTTAAACCATATTCTGAAGATGACCCAGACCTTAATAGTCCAGATTCTGAAAGTATAATTCTATCTGACCCTGCTAAGACTATGAAGAAAGGAAGTGCAAATACAGCAATCGTCGGTGTAACTGTTAATGTTGTAAAGCATAAGATGTGGGTCAGAGATGTAATAAAAGGACAGATGACACCTGATAAACTCTATGAAGAAATGTTAGATATGGCTGAAAGACTTAATGCTTTGGTCTTAGCTCCAGAAGTAACAGCTCTTCATGAGTATATAACATTTCCTCTACGTAACGCTATGCACGCTAGAGGAGTTAACTACATTATCATTGAGGTTAATCCACGACAGGGTAAGACAGGAGCTAAGAGAAGTGCAGGTCTAATTCCTTGGTATCGTGGAGGTCACGTTTTTCATAATGAGACATCTTGTATTTCACTTGAGAGATATCTAATGCAGTGGCCTAAACCTGGAATGTGGGATGAGATAGATGCCTTATCTGGTGTTATATTTGTCTTGGAAGATGGCGAGAGGTATTTTACATCTGAGGGTGGTGGAACACCTGAGGAGATAGAAAGAGAATATGAAGATTTAAAGAATGAAAAAGGATTAGAAGTTCCTATTTATGTATAACTATATAATAATGGTGGAGAGATGCCGAATATACTAAACCCGTATCCAGACCAAACTAGGCCAGGTAGACAGAGTATGCTGGATGCAAAGTATTCATATAGATATCCTTTGAATCTTGACCTAAAGCCTGGAAGCGATATGCACGAGTTTCTAAAGGGAGAAATCCTTTATAGAGCCCAGGAAAGTAGAAGTGCTATTTCTCCTAGATTTCCTAGTTGGAACAAGGTAGATGAGACATTAACGAGTTTTATAGCTCTTGATGATGTAGAAACAGATTTA
>SDBV01009777.1_pt1 | contig 12683 bp, 11 predicted proteins | sample 2277081 | NCBI WGS metagenome assembly SDBV01 (sample SAMN10402039, study PRJNA504765) | marine sediment metagenome | isolation source: marine sediment core GS10_PC15, 223 cmbsf | place: Arctic Ocean: Southern Knipovich Ridge | collected 2010
AGTTCTTGAATGAGATGGGCTTTGCGGATCATCCGCCTTGGGTATCTCTTTTGGGAGCGAAGAATATACTCCAAGCCAATGTCAAACTTCGTATATTTTGCGCTGACTCGGAGAGTTCCATAGTTATGTCGCTTAGCAGCTGTTCGGAAACCTTTACAACACTTAGTTTCGCACAGCATTGCCCAGTATTCATCCCAAGGCACAAGATCGGTAAAGAAGTAGACGTGAAAGCCTCGCTTGGTGTGATAGACCCAAGCGTCACCCAGCGCGTACCTTTCTTGCAGAAGCTTAACGTCCTTTTTGAGTTGGGTCTTAACATTCTTTCCGTCGTAGTCAAACATAGGCATATGCCTATTGGTGCTGCTGCTGACCCAACTGATAGCACCGATGCACCAGCTTCTCCAGTCCTTTATCCGCTCAGGGCTCGCGTGGATTCCGATGAAGAATCTGGCTAGCAAAGATCTAATGTTCGTGTATAGAATCTCTCCCATATTACACGTATTCTCGATGTAGTCGCCCCTCGGAGAGTGTCGAGGGTAATAGACCAATACCTCCGCCCTTTGATGTCGTCGGAAAGGAGTGGTAACCGGATCATTCCCCCACGGACCCATAGGGGGCTTGTCCACAGCCAATCGTTGAATCGTCTTCTTCTCTATGGCTCCGTAGTCAGAAGAGTACTTAATAGAGTTCTCAAAATAGTTCGCGTTGAGAGAAGCAAAGGCCTGATCTGCTGCTTTCGCTGTTAACGCCGCCTTCTTGAGGGCTTTGTGTGATAGCGCCACATTCTTGAAAGTTCCGCTCATTGTCCAAGTAAGGTTGGTAGTCATACTACTCTTCTTTCTCTGATCCCAGAGTTCTTAGAATCCGCTGCGCATAAATCTCACACGTGTTGGCGTGATCGTCAGACAGGCTTGGTGTTGAGTTTACTTCTAACACAAACGGTTGCTTGGTTCGGAGCTTGTACATTACGTCTACCGCTCCGAAGTCCATCCCTAGAGCTGCGATAGCCTGCTTTGCGGCGTATCGCACCACGTCCAATTCCTCTCCCCTGCGGTTCTGCTGTCCAAGAAAAGTCCATCCGAACTCGTGATTCTTCTGGGGTTCGTTCGGATTGGGTTCTCTTTCTCCCTGCCATACCTTCTCGGAGACCTTGATTGAGACGTAGTGGTCAACAGTTCGTTCTCCGATCGGAAGCTCCCGATACCTAGGCTTAATGAAGGCATGGACCCGGTACTCTCTCGTCTTAGGAACGAACTCTAGGAAGTGAGTTGCGCCTGCCTCGACAGCTCTCTGAAGATCTCGGGAAGCCTTGCAGAACCAGAAACCCCTGCCCTTGTGGTGGTAACTGGTCCGACCAATAACTGGGAGATCCTTCTTCAAGATGTCACGAGCGCGGAGGAAGAGACTTGGGGCGGGAACTTCTGCTTCCCGAAAGGTAATTCGAGCCTGCCTCTTGTTGGAAGCAGCACGAACCATATCTTGAGTATTCAGAGTGGCACCAGCATAACCGAGTTCTTCGGTAGTTCCGAGATTAACCACTAGCTCAGGGGTCTGTCCCTTTCTAAGCAGATTTTTGAACCGGCCCGGAAACCCTCCCCGTACCGATCCTTTATATAACTTCTCTAGCTCCTTGCGGAGCGCGCGTCCAGAATACACACCGGAATTTTTGTAAAGAATATAAAGCATGATGGGATCCTCAATCTTTTAATCGCCAGAGTGAGATCCACTACTCTGTGGAACTTGCGGGAAAGGACCTCAGGCTCTTGCATGCTTACTACGACTGCTGTTCCTAAGAAGTATGGGCTCCAGACCTTTATCACCAACCCCTTCACCAGTTTACCTCACCTATGGGAAGAACCCATGGGACCAAAGTTTTAGGGATGGTAGCTACAATCTAGGTCAGCTACATCGGTCAAAGCTTCTACGCTACGATGCAGTTTCTCTTCACTAGACTTTCACACCCAACCTTATATACCGGTCAGGCCTCTCCCGCACAGCCAGCAAGGGAATTTAATCAAAATACCTTGCTGACTTTTACGTGCATCCCATCCCCCTAGTTGGTAGTGACGACGCCGAAGCGAGTATTACGAGCCTGGGAGATAGTCGAGGCCTTTGTGGAAAAGGCAGGAAGCTGCCTGGTTCAAGGACCAGGTACAGTGATCCCTTCTAAGGACAATGCAGACTTTTCTTCGTGCAAGTAGATGATCCACCACTGGCATACCGGCTCACCTCCATAACACGGAAGTGGTTTTCTGCCAGCCCCTGAGTGCAACTAATTTAATCAATCATTCTATATCATTAGAAACCATGGGAACCTCCTCCCCAACCTATTAAGTATGAGCTATCAACAGTTACCATGGAACCATGCTCCTCCACCCTCCGTTACAAGTGAAAGGCTATCAATAGAGCATGGGGTCTTTACCACTTAGGAGGGCTATCACCCCATTCATGGTAAATCTAGGAACTTGTGGGGGAGCGGAGATTTGAACTCCGCTTCCATCGCTTCTCGACAGAATGCTTGGCCTCGGACACCGAAAGAGGGTGCCTACTACATTGCGCACCTGGAGAGGCAAAGTTGTCAAAGAGACAGGCAACTGGGACTTTTTGGAGGGGAGACCTCCTGGCGTGAAGACTCGGTGCCCAGACCTTGGTAGATGTCTCTTTGACCCCATTACACGATGTGTTTTAAACCCGGTATAAACTACCCCCGGTTGAGCGACTCCTGACGTAACGTCCCCAGCGCCACTCTTGACCCGCCCACCTTCCTCTGAGGCGACAGGAGCCTATGTCGAACCCCCACAGTTTGACTTGGGTTAGAGAGATTCCTTCTATCATTCCGCTGGCCAGCGCCAGGTAGGACGATAGGCAGAGTCAAGTCTAACCAAGGCGACTCATTTCGAGGTGGTAATCCTCTACTATTGTCGCAGCAGTCGCAAGCTTGCACCAACAGGCCGTGGCTAGGCATAGACCTATGAGCCTTTGTTTGGACAGCACAGGATTTTCCTCCTAGTAGTTTAGTGCTGTCTTTCCAACTCTGTCTGTTGTGCCGGGCTCTGTTAAACCTATCAGGAGAGGCTTGCATGTGACCTCTACCGAGGGAATCACGTTCGGATCCATAAGACAGGTTCCGAACAAACGAAAGCCCGCCTTGCTAGGGGCGGGCTTTCTTTTTGGTCGCGGGAGATTTTACGGATTATCTCCGAACCAAACTTTATTTAGCACGACCATTGCACCAGAGAGATATCTTCTACTCTGGTTATGAAAAACTCTTACCACACCCACAGCCCCCTTGGGCATTTGGGTTGTCAACTTCGAAGCCAGATTTCTCTAAGCTATCGTAAAAGTCCATAGTAGCTCCGCTGAGTAGGGTTGCGGACTTCGGGTCTATAAAGACCTTTAGCCCATTTTCATACTCGTGTATAAAATCATCCTCTTTGGAATCATCCCAGCCGATTTTATACTGGAGGCCAGCGCAGCCTCCTCCTATCACAGCAATTCGGAAACCTTCTTTCGTGTCTTCTTCCCTATCCAATAGGGTCTTCGCCCGTTGTTGGGCTGCCTCCGTTAGTTTCGTCACTTCCACAGGCTACCTCCTTTAAGTGCTTTCCGGCCAGACTTAGGAGGTCAACCCTGTTATTAAGTTGAGGCGCCTCCTCCACGGCATTGAACAAGAGCTTGATGACCTTACCAACGGTGGGTGAGGCCTCGATCTCGAAATGTTCCATGATGTCTTTGCCGTTTACTTTAAGATCCCTTAGGCTATGGGCAGAAGACTTCTCATACACTGCCTGAATCCTCCGTTGAAAATCCCTCTGCTTCTGAGTAATCGGCAGGCTTGCCTTGAGTTCATTACCCATTCGATCGGCTTGGCGAAGCAGGAACTGAGGATGAGTGTCTAAGGACTCTAGATCGTCTCGAATGATTCCACAATTTCTAATGAACCGGCGAACGGCTTTGTCCGTCCACTCTCGGTCATATTTGTACTGATGATGCCTTACCAAGTGGATGACTCGTTCGGTGAAGTCCTTTGGGAACCGAAGCCGGTTCAGCATCTGAAAAGTCAGACGCGTGGAGACGATCTCATGGTTGTGGAATGAGACGTCATCAGGCCCGCTTCCCCCTGGTTTAACTGCCCGAGTCGAGGCTTTTCCCAAGTCATGACATAGAGCACTGAATCTAACCCCCAAGTCGTCTGATAGACCGCAGGCAGCGTCAGTTGCATAAATCAAGTGTTCGAAAACGGGATACGAGTGGTGCTTGGGGTTCTGGCCACAGTCAATACAGTCAGCCAGTTCTGGCAATACTAGATCCAAAAGCCCTGTTCTAGCCATGGTCTTGAACGCCCTTGACGGCTTGTCAGACTGCATGATCTTGATTAGCTCGTCGCCAGTACGCTCAGGAGCCACATTCTTCATGAGCTCAGTATATCTCTTGATCGCCCCGAAAGTGTTACCTTCCAAGCGGTAGCCAGTTCTCGCGATAAGAACCATGGCGCGCATCATGCGAAGAGGATCCTCATGGATCCTGTCTTCCGGGTTTCCAACAGCTACAACCAGCCGCCGGTGGATATGTTCGAGCCCATTGTGGAAGTCGATTATTGCTCGTCTATCAAACTTCCCGTTCTCGTCTATGTCATCGATGCTGAGATACAAAGCATTCAGTGTGAAGTCCCGCCTTCGGGAATCTTCCTCAAGAGTTATGCTTGGGTTCGAATGGATCGCAAAATCTCGATGCCCTTCACCCGTGCTTATTTCGGTTCTAGGGAATGCAATCTCGACAGACTTTCGGGATCTTTTTGGTCTGAAAATATAAACTCCAAAGGACTTACCGACCAACCGTAAGTCCCCTCTTACACGTAGGAAAGCTTCGAAGTCAGGGGGTGCAATATTTCTTACTACAAGATCTAAATCGTTAGGTTCTCTTCGGCGGACTAAGTCTCTAACGGTACCGCCGACCAAGAAAACCTCTGCACCCAGCTCCTTTCGAAGCTCCCGCAGGGCTTTCAATCGTTTCATAATTTTGTCTTCTCCTTTGACAGGGCTCTTAGAGAGCACCGCCGGTATCTTTAGCGTTCTTTGAACATACGAGTTTTCTCGAAGAATCGTAGTGTCTCGTCTTTGATCTGGCGAGCACGTTCTCGTGTGAAACCTTTCTTCTCTCCCACCTGCTCCAAGGTATTTCCTTGAAGGAGGAGAGAGATAACATCCCGAGCGTCGGGTTTGAGAGCACAGAGAAATTTATCTAGAAACTCCCGTTGAGCAATTACTTCTTCAGGGGAGATCTCAAGTCCTTCTTCCCTTTCGAAGTTCTCTAAATCTCGCTCTACCTTGAGGACATTCAGAACCATTTCTTCATACGTCCGGTCTGAGTTTTGGGCCAAGTTACGGACTCTTTCCTTGAGCCTGACAACTTGCTCCGCGAACTCTCTCGGGACCTTCTCCCCGAAGTTCTCGATGTCGTAGATGAGTAAAGCTTCTTCAGCATCTCCTTGGTACTCATACGAGCGGACCAGGTTCCGAATCTGATCGACCAGAGCTATGGCTCTGGCCATGTAATTTGGGATCGTGTACATTGTATTGTTAGCCAGAAAGAACTCAAACATCTGACTCTTGATGCGGACGATTGCAAGTTGGTGGAAGCTCTTGACTCCTGTGCTCTTCTCGGGATCCCAACGTTCGATAGCGTCCAACAGCCCGATCAGGCCTTCAACCACGAGATCCTCGTAGTCAACGGTTGCTCTCGTGTATTTTTTGGCGAGCATCAAAATCTCTCGAAAGTAGGACTTTAGGATGTCGAGTCGATCATGCTCTCGGGGATCTGCAACCTTGAGGATAGGACCTTTTAGTCCGTCCTTCAAGATCTTTAGTTCGTTCTTACTGCTCATTGTGAGCTGCTCCTATGAGGCGGCCTGTCCTTGGAACGGCGGGGCCTGTTTCGATGTAACCGGCTGTTTCTAAGTACCGTCGGCCTTCCTCGGTTAGAAGGCGTCCTCTCTTCGTTCTTACTAATAACCCTTCTTGAATCAAATAAGGCTCGATGGTGTTCTCTACGCTCTTACGATCCTCGTTAGCAATCGTGGCTAAGGTATCCACTCCTACTGGATCGTTCAACTGAGACAGTTGTTTCAGGATCTTGATGTCAGTCTTTGTCAGACCTCGATCATCTACTCTGAGGAAATCCCGGAAAACAGCTTCAGTAAGCTGTTTCGTGATCACTTTCTTATAGGTGGGGTTATTTTTCCCAGCAACTAGGGCTGCATCCGACAGGCGATCCAAGAAACGCACCACTAAGCGTGGGACTCCTCTTGATCTTTGGGCAATGGCTTCAGCAACCCCTGACCCTAGAGTGAGATCTTGAGATTTAGCATGGATTCCGACGATCTTTATGGCCTCGTCCATTGAATAAGTTTCGAATTCTGATTGGATCTTGAACCTATCCAAGAACGGCTTAGACAGTTTTCCCGGAAGGGTTGTCGCTCCAATCAAAGTAAATCGTGGCACCCACTCGAAAACATCTTGGCCTTGGATGGTTACCGGAAGCTTCCAATCCTGCATGGCTATGCCCAGATTTTCTTGAGCCAGAAGAGGAAGTTGATGGACTTCATCACAGAACACCACTTGGGGCTGGATTCTTGCGACCACTTTACCGTCAGGACCATACCCTTCCCCCGGCATTCGCAGAAAGAGTTTTCGGAGATCCGAAGTCTTTTTGGCTGTTGCTGGAGTTATAGCCAAAGGTTGTGTTCCGAACTCTCTGGCGATGGCTTCGGCCAGGGTAGTCTTTCCTGTCCCAGCTGGGCCCTTCAAGAGAATATGCGGAAGAGCCGTGTTTCTCATCTTAGCAGCAGCGATAGAGATCCGCAACACTTGGATCAAATGTTCATTACCAACAAACTTATCCAGCGTAATCATAATAATACCTCATACTTTAAATATACGGCATCATCCCTATAAAATCAAGTCTAATGGATCATGCGTCCTTCTCGGGTGTGGAAGGGGAACGCGCCAAGAGCTGCTCCAATGTCGCCGTCGCACCCAGGGCAGTTAGACAGCCCACAGCAAACACAATCGATACTCCCGTGGCCATCGCTTCGCTTAGAGATACCCGCTGTCGGGGAGGTTCTGTTCGACTTGTTGACCTCCCCGACTCCGACTTTTTTTTCAGGGGTGGGCTCCGCCTCCTTGGCCGGAGCAGCTTTACATTTTACCAAACGTTCCATTTGTTCCAGATAGATTTTGGCACCGATCTCGTCTCCAGATACTCGGTAAGCAGCAACTGCAGGCTGGTAGTAGGAGGGCCCTTTAGCGAAATAGTCGCCTCCGTAACCGTAATCATCCGAGAATTCGTTGTCATAGGGAGAAGTAATCTTGCTGGGTTCGGGCACCCAGTTCTTGATCACTTGGGTTTCGGAAAGGGTAAGATTTTCGCAGAACTCTTCGATACGCTTCCACGGGCCATCTCGTTCACCAATGCCATAAGTGACGTACGATGAGGCAGTGGATGAATGGTGGATCTCAATAGATTTGATCCACCACGTAGTGCTATGGAAAGATTCAACTTCCTTGCTGAGCGCTTTGGTGATAGGCCACCATCCTCGTCCCCGTAGTGTATATTTGAAGGTTTCAGAAGGGGGCAGGATGCTCGTAACAACAACTTTCTTCTCTTGTTCATTATACGCCAAGCCATCGCTAAAGCGGCGTATGACGACTTCCATCCGTTTCGGACCCATTCCTTTATCCTTCTCTTGAGAGTCTACAATAACGCCGTCTGCTTCAAGGATTTGTTGGATCATCTCGACAGCATGGTTTTGAGACTCTGGTTCCATTTCAAAGGTCTCTTTCTCTATGACTTTAGCAGTGCCGTCCAGAATCCATTCCAACCAGACAATATAGTAGCTGTCAAGATTAAGGTCCGACATAATGTTTCCGAACCTGTCGGAAAAGCCCACGGATAGATACCTGCAAGCTATTCCTCTGGGGGGATCGGCATCCTTGTACCCCAGGACGAAGGCATTGAAACTGGCCCCGCCATCGAGGCCATTTCCATTCTCTCTCCGTCTAACAAGTCGGACTTCCAAGTTGCTTTCGAGCATTTCTTCTCCCACTTGGGGGACTTTCGGGTTAACATAACTACGTCGTGGTTCTCAGCTTCATACTGGTCTGCCCTGATAAAACCTAAGCTTTCGAAAAGCGTAATGCTTGCTTTATTGTCTGCTCGAATAGTACAATAAGCTAGAGGGTTCTCTACTAATTGCAGCGCCCGCTTGGTTATGAATTTCCCTACACCCTTGCCCCGCCATTCTGGTCTCACAACCAGATGTTTGATTTCACTGAAAGTAAAGCTGACTCTTTCAATACCCACAGCCGCAATGACAAGCTTACCGTGCGTCTCTACAACATAATTAGTTCGGCTCTCCACGATATCTACGCTACGCCTTTTGAGAGAAAGCCCATTGTAGATATTAATAAGCCTAGCTATCTGTTTTGCTACTTCATAATCTGGTAATCCAGGGAAAAACATACTACTCCTCCAGAGTTCTTAGAACCTCCTTGGCTTTCTTGCGGCTCAGACCGGAGAGTTTTCTCTTCAGACGAGCAATAAGTTCTTGGGGTGCTCCGTCGTCTTCTTCCTTCTTCGCTACAGCTGCCTTCTTAGGCTTTCCGGCCTTTTCAAATTCCCGGATGGAAGATACATAAAGAGCCATCTGCTCTTCACTGAGGCCAGGAGCGGAGATTACCCCCGTTACTCGGGCGATGTCATCGCTACAGACAACGCTGACCGCGCCCATATCGAGCCCAACGGCGTCTACTGCGTTGATCGCTTGGGCCAGGACTTGGTCTGGAACCTCTACTAGAGGTATCGATTCTAGCGCCCACCCGTGTGTCACGCTGCGTTGAAGATGGTTAGGACCAGTAAGAAGATCTTGGGCCAGTTCCTCGGCTAGCCAGCTAATCTCTCCCTGGGTAGCTCGGAGTTCAACCTCCTTCTTTGCGGCCCTACGTTTCATCTTCTTCAGGAGATGTTCTCCGAAACTCTTGATAGGATCCTCGGTCAGGATCTTTCTTTCCGCTGCTAAGGCGGTGTCTCTAAAGATGTGGATCTTGAATTCTGTTCCCGGGCAGAAGGAGCGGAAGTAGTGTAAGCCTGTCTCCTTAGAGCCTTTGCGGGAGATGGCCTGCTCGATGTCGTCTATGGTGTAACAGAAGGCAGGATAGCCTTTATGGAATCTATTGAGACCGAGAAGAGGAAAGTCCAACTCGCCCCTGTCTAGCCCTCCTAATACGGAGGCAAGCAAGATTTTCTTGGTTCCTGCTTCTCCATTACACGCGAACCCTGGAATGCTGACCCCAGCCTCGCTCATTCTCTGGAAGGCCCTTAGCTTGTTCCGGTTTTCTGTCAGGGCATCGATGTGGTTGAGAACTCGGATCTCCCTCTTTCCGATCTTGTTGGCCAGAACTTCGGGCCGATATTTCTCTCCCGGTTTACACCCCCAACCTACAATCAAGTCAAAGTCGGCAAAGGGAGGAGTCTTCTTACCGGCCTTGTACTTCAGCAGTTGGGCCAGTCTCATTCCTGTTGTGTCTGAACCGTACGAATACCAGACGTAACCTTTCATCATTTTTCCTCCACGGCCGCTAGAGCCGCCTTGAGTTTAGCTGAGGGCTTAAGAATTAGCGGGCGCTGACCCTGCCAGTTCTCTCGGATATCTAGATTAAACTTCTTAGGAGGCATCTTTACAAGTTCTATGAGAGCGTTGATCTCCGCTGAATATTCATCGAATCGATCCAGATCTCTAATCTGCGCTTCCCACGCTTGGATGTGATCTTCATTGATTGCTTCCGCTTTGGCGTGATTGATAATTCGGTGAATTTCTTGCACTTTCTTGAGCTTAAAGCTCTTGAGAAGAGATTTCCGAGATAACGGAGCTGTAGCCCACTCTAAATCAAACTTGGAATCAGCGATACGACTGTATGCCGTTTCTGTGATAGCCTTGGCCGCGCCTAACACAATCTTAGCTAGGGTGGGGTGGGTCATCCAGAGACCGCTGAGCACACGGTACTCAAATCTATCCTGCTCCGGATAGTCGGCTCTGATATCCCCAGCTGTGCCATAGTTGTATGGACAACCATTTCGCCGAAGATGGGGGTCAGGTGTGTCGAATCTGACCAAAGGGAAAGCCAACAATCCATCTAAAATGGTAGCAATCTTTTGGTAACAAGGGTAGGCTTGAACAGGATCAAGCTGAAGCGGGCGACCTAGATGTATATGTCCTCCGAACCAATAAACCCGATTTCTATCTGAATAAGTAGCTCCTCCTTTCCAAGAGAAGTTTCTCAGAACGTCCGGTGCGTTATCTAGGATATGAGAGATATTGGAAATGGTTTCTAGGTGGCTGTTGCTAGGACGTGGCCGAACCTCTACACTTGGACCGTCACTACCAAAGAGGCCAGCGTGAGGTAGAATGCGATTTCCTCTGGCCAGGGTGCCGTCCTCTTGAATGAGTCCGAACTCTGGATCGGCGCCGATCGTGATGTCTCCGATATCATCTGAAATCCAGATGCTATCCCCTTCTCGGCGGTTGAACTTTTGTTGGATAGAGCGGGTCACAAACCCGGTCGCAAGGGCCTCCTCGTCAGTAAGCTTACCTTGTTGTAACATACGAGCGAAACGTTGGACGTCTTTCTTGTAAGCTTTCTTTACTTGCAGAGCAAGTTGATAAGGCCCCTTGCCCAACACCACGATACTATCCGAGAAACCAAAGTATTCCCGAGCTTTCCTCGGAAAACGTATGATCTTATGTTCCTGTTTCTCAGACATCGTCGAGGATGCTAGCAAACGCAGTTGCACCTTCTGAGACATGCTTACCTCAAGAGTTAGACTTAGTCGGCCCTGTACTGGTTCCCACCATCTTGACGCCGAGGAAGGTTCCGATGAAAGCCCCCGCGCAGGTGGGGAGGATTAGCCAGTTGGCCTGCACCACTTCTATTATGACAAGCGCGCTCACCGCGTACATTCCTGCCGCTAACAGGCCGGACCTCACTGCCTGCTTCTTGCCCACGGCTAGTACGTATAGGGCGCACAGAAAGTCCCAGAGCGCCATCCCGAAGAATACGCTCGAACCGAGTATCAGGTCGGTCATGGAACTTGTTCCTTTCTACGCTCGAGAGCCAAGCTCAGTTGACCCTGTACTGCTCCTGTCGGTCGCGCTGCTGTTTTTCAGCTTTCTTCTTTTCTATCTCCCTAAACTTTTCGCTCAGAGATTTGATAAGGTTCCGAGTATCATTGGAATCTAATACTTCTTTGGCGGCCTTTACAACATCCTTTCTTTTCTGCTCATTTAGGCCGGGGAAGCTGTCTATGACTCTCTCAACGTTGTCGCTGGTGAAGTCGTAGCTGTCTTTATTGAGGGCGAGAAGAACCTGGATGACTGCTCTGTGTTCCCAGAGATGGTTCTGAGCACGGGTCTTCTTCTCTTGACTCCTCTCCAACTTACTCGTTAGTTCGCGACTCTTGCTTCGGATAGAATTGATTTCATTCTTGGTATCGATCCTGCTCGTGGCATATCCCAGATTGAAGTGAGTTTTTCCTATGAGATTTGCCACCTCAACAGCATCCATTTTCTGGACTTCAGCGAGAGTTTTCCCAATAACAGCGGCAACTTCCTCCGTTTTATCGTAGCTGGAACAAACTCCTAGGGAGGCAGCCTTCTCATATCCTTTTTCAGCCTCGGCTTTCCCTCCAATCTCCATCTCGACTAGAATGCCGGCGTCATCGCCATCCCCAGTCCTCGTGCCCCCTCCAGCCTTGGCTGGAAGGGCTTTGACACTATTGAGGCTGGAGAAAGGTTTCGTAGTCTTGGCGCCTGCGTTAGTCCCTGCGCCAATCGGCGAATAGGGTCCTGTGCCCGTAGTATTCTTGGCCCCTCTTGTATAGCCCCCATTTGGGTAATATGTTGATTTCTTTCCGGGGTTTACGCTCTTGGGGTCTTTCCAATCCTCCTTGATGTCCGTGCTGAATGCTCGGATCTCTCCTTGCTCCGATATCTTGTCGAAGGCTTGGAATGTGAACTTTCCAGTGGGGAACTTTTTATTGGTATCGAAGATTCGGAAGTCCCTGTCGAGTAAGATCCGATCCTCCGTGTGTAGAGGGGGTAGAGGCGGTAGCGTCGGATCTGACCCGAACCTACGGATGAACTCATACTTTTCTATGGCGGATTGGATAATCCTTCTTTCGGACGCCACGATCACAATGTTCAGTGGCCCGACCATGAAAAATTCCAACGGTCTTCCGTCTCGGAACGTTGCAATCTTATTCGGAAAGCGAGAATTTACGGCTATACAAGCAAAAGAACCATCAAGTCTTTTCCCGATATGCTTGATGGCCTCTGCTGTGATAGGCTTGGTACCATGCTCCGTTGTGTAGTACAGAAAATGAAAGATAGCTTCGCTATCTACTGTACCTTGCCGCTCGACGACGTCTGGCATCCGGTCAAAGAGCACTTCGTGGTTGTAGAGAGTTCCATTGTGAACACCCAACAGAGCGTTCCTCTTGTCGAGCTGAATGGCGAACGGATGGTTGTTCTCGTTTGACGTGCTCCCAACCGTCTTGGCTCGGCAGTGCCCAATGACAGCGCTCAGTTCTTCTGGATGATCCAGCCAGCTTTCCATGATCTCGTCATAGAC
>SDBV01009778.1_pt1 | contig 12682 bp, 10 predicted proteins | sample 2277081 | NCBI WGS metagenome assembly SDBV01 (sample SAMN10402039, study PRJNA504765) | marine sediment metagenome | isolation source: marine sediment core GS10_PC15, 223 cmbsf | place: Arctic Ocean: Southern Knipovich Ridge | collected 2010
AAAATCCTGATAACAAAAGAGACCCTGTCTTGCTATTACAAGACAGGGTAAATTTTTCTGACAGGAACAAGCGTGGCTTGTTCCCCCCTCAGCAGTTAGAGTTTGTGTCTGAAAACGTTGGCTGCGGGGCTTGGATTCGAACCAAGATTAGACGCTTCAGAGGCGCCTGGCCTACCATTAGCCGACCCCGCAATAATTAAACTTTAAGATATCTTTTAATTGCAATATTACTAGACATTATTCCTAGTCCTATTCCAGTAAATAATTGAAGAAGGAGTAATAGCCAGAAATTGCTAACAAACAACTCAAATATATCAAGCCCGTAGAATAAGTTTTCAAATCCTGAAGACAGTGACCAGCTTAACAAGCTAAAAACCAAAAGACAAATCACACTGCCAACTAATCCTGCCAAAGCTCCCTGGATTAGAAATGGCCCTTTAATTGACCAGTCAGATGCACCAACAAGCCTTTGAATCTTAATCTCTTCACTTGAGTTATAAATAGAAAGCCTAATGGTGTTGAAAGTTGTTAAAGCTGCAGTTGTAATCAAAGCCAAAGCAATCAAAATCCCGATCCTGTAAGCAGCAGAGGTTAGTGATGCAATTTTTTCAATAATTGATTTTCTTTCAAAATAATCAATCTTTTCAATCACGTCTCCAAAATCAGCTGTTTGTAAAAAATTAGATACTATTCCATACTGGCTTGGTTCCCAGGCTTTGATTGTTAAAGATGCCAAAAAAGGATTTCTGCCAACCTCTTCAACTGATTCTATTAGTGTCGGATCATTTTCATGACGCTCAATAAATTCTGCTAAAGCCTGGTCAGAAGAAACATATTCTACTTTTTTAACTTCAGGAAATTTAGATATTTCCTTTTGAATCCCCAAGATATCATTTTCATCTGCCTCCTCTTTAAAATATACTGAAATATCAATTTTCTCTTGAGTACTTACAATAATAAATTGGCTTGTCTTAGCAAAAAGAAAAAGAGAACTAACCAAACAAGCTGCTAAAAACAGAGTAAAAACAGTGGCTAAAGCGATTTCTTTGTCTCTTAAAAAAATATTCCAGCCTGAACGAATTATTCTTTTAATTGATATAATCATAATTTTTAAAAAAAATATTATTTAAAGTATGAATCTTCCTCTTTTCTCATCTCTTGTAATTTTTCCATCTTCCAAAGTAATCACTCTTTTCCCTAACTTATTAATAACTTCTTTATCATGGGTTGAAAGAACAACTGTTGTTCCCATCTTATTAATTTTTACCAAAAGCTCAATAATGTCTAAAGTATGATATGGATCTAAATTACCTGTTGGCTCATCAGCTAAAATAATTTCAGGCCTGTGAATTAAAGCCCTGGCAATAGCTGCTCTTTGTTTTTCCCCTCCTGAAAGCTGGGCCGGAAAATTATCTGCTCTGTCTTTCAAGCCAACTATTTCTAAAATTATTGGCACAGCTCTTTTGATTTCTTTGTCTGAAGCACCAATTACCTCAAGGATATAGCTGACATTTTCATAAGTTGTTTTTGAAGAAAGAAGCTTGTAATCTTGAAACACTGCACCTATTTTCCTTCTTAAATAGGGTATATCCTCTGATTTAATTTCATGAACATCTTGATCTTTAAAAAACACCCTTCCTTTTGTTGGTTTTTCTTCAGCTAAAAGAAGCTTTAAAAGAGTTGTTTTTCCTGCGCCTGATTTTCCAACAATTGAAACAAAATCTTTTGGCTTTATTTCAAAAGACACATCTGCCAAAGCTATTGTTGGTTTGGAATTAACCGTACAGGCTGGATAAATTTTAGAAATATTTTCAAATTTAATCATCTTTTAATTTAATTTCAGCTTCAATAAACTCATCTAGCTTACCATTTAATACTTCATCTATTTTGGCAGTTTCAACATTAGTTCTCAAGTCTTTAACTAACTTATATGGATGAAGCACATAACTTCTTATTTGGTTGCCCCAGCTAGCAGAAGTTTTCTCACCTTTAACTTTAGAAACTTCTTTTTTTTGTTTTTCCTTATAGAACTTATAAAGCCGTGAATAAAGAACCTCTGTTGCCCTTTTTTTATTATTAGCTTGTGATCTTTCTGACTGACAAGACGCAATAATCTTAGTTGGTAAATGAGTAATCCTTACTGCTGTTTCACGCTTGTTAACATACTGACCTCCTGGGCCTGATGCCCTGAAATATTCAGTCTTTAAATCTTCTGGCTTTACTTCAATATCTTTTTCATCAAGCTCTTTTATCTCAGGCATTACTTCCACTGAAGCAAAAGAAGTGTGTCTTAATTGCTTTGGAGAAAAAGGCGAAAGTCTAACCAATCTATGAGCTCCATTCTCATTTTTTAAAACCCCATAAGCAAACTTTCCTTTAATTTCCAATGTTACTGACTTTGTTCCAATTCTTCCTTCAGGCCCTCCTCCTTCACCAAAAGACTGATCCAGTATTTTTGTTTTAAAATTCTTATTTTCACAATACCTTTCATACATTCTTAAAAGCATTGTTGCCCAGTCTTGAGCATCTTGTCCCCCAGCACCAGAATAAATTGATAAAATTGCGTTTCCCTTATCATATTTTCCAGAAAAAAGAACTTGAATCTCTTTTTCTTTAATCTTGCTTTCAATCTCTTTAATTTTTTCTTCGCTTTTAATATTTTCAATTTCCTTTTTCAACAAATCAAATTCAGTTAATTCATTAGTCAATTGACTGAATTCCTGATTCAATTCTATTGCTTTTTCTTTATTTCTCCAAAGATCTGGATCTTGAACTTGTTTTTCTAGCTTTTTTAATTCTTTTCGCTTACTTTCAATGTCAAAGACAGTCCTCTAAAAAGAGGAGTTTGCTTTTCAGACCTTGGGTTTTCTCACTTAAGTTTTCCATATTAAAAACATTATCATAAATTTATCTAAAATAAAAGATTAAATTGCTGAGCCGGAGGCGAGGTTTGAACTCGCGACTTGCTGTTTACGAAACAGCTACTCTACCACTGAGTTACCCCGGCAATTATCAAGCAGGTGACGGGAATCGAACCCGCGTAACTTGCTTGGGAAGCAAGTACACTGCCATTATGTTACACCTGCAACACTAATTACTAAAAAGATTTTTAATGCTTTCAAATATTTTTTGAAAAAAGCTTTGCTCTGTAGATGATTCCTGAGTCTCACCTTGCTCTGCCCCTAAAATTACAACCTGCTCTTCACCCTCTTTAACATAGCCTTGCTCTCTTATCTTTTCTTCCCAGTAAATATCTTTTTGGGTCTGGGAAATCCCAGCCTCAAGATTCTGCCTTTCAGCTTCCAATGTCTGTATTTCTTCTGTTAACTCCTTAATTTTTTCATTCAGCACTCCTCTTTTTTTAATAATTCTGTAATTTGAAACAATCAAAGATCCTACTAAAAAAACAATTAAAAAAACAAAAATGCCCTGAAAAATAGTATCTTCATTAATTTTAAATCTACTCTTTTTTTGTTCTTTAGATTTTGCTATCATAAGTTAATATATGAATAAAAATCAATCTCAGAAAATATTTAAAACAGTTTGGACTTTCATAGTGGTTTTGGTTGTTTTAAGTATGATTTCATTCCTAATTGTCCCCTTGCTTCAATAGTAATAAAGCTTAAAGCCAATATCAACCTTGTTTAAACATCTCTAAAAATACCTTTGAAGGGATGCTCACTTGTCCCCTTGCCTTAAGTTTCTTCTTTCCTTTTTTCTGTCTTTCTAAAAGCTTTCTTTTTCTCGTTACATCACCTCCGTATAAAGGCGCAGTAACATCTCTTCTCCTTGCTTTTATTGTTTCTCTAGCAATGATTTTTCCTGAAATTACTGCCTGAATTGGAACAGAAAACAATTGAGCTGGCAAGATCTCTTTTAATTTTGAAACTATTTTCTTTCCTTCACTATATGCATCAGACTGTTCAACAACCCTTGAAAAAACACTTTCTTTCTCCCCTGCAATTAAAATATCAAGCTTTATCAAATCAGCAGGCCTGTAGCCTAAAACCTCATAATTCATTGAAGCAAAACCCTGGCTTATTCCCTTTAACTTATCAAAAAACCCAATAATTATCTTTCTAAGCGGTATCTCATAAATTAAAATCAATCTTTCATTGCTTAAATATTTGTTTTCAATTTGAATTGCTTTTGATCCTTTTAAAAGCTCTGAAACTGCTCCCAGATAATTGACTGGCGTAATTACTTCCAACCTTACCCATGGCTCTTGTGTTTCATTGATAGTACTTCTATCTGGCCAATCACCAGCAGAATAAATGAATTTTTCATTATTTTTCTTATCAATTATTTTATAAACAACAGATGGAGTTGAAATTATTAAATCCAAGCTGAATTCTCTTTTTAATCTTTCACAAATTATCTCAGCATGAAGTGAACCTAAAAATCCACAACGAAAACCTCTGCCTAAAAACTCTTTTCTTTCTTTTTCAAAAATGAACGAAGCATCATTTAATTTTAATTTTTTAAAAGCATCTGAAAGTACTTCAAAGTCATTTGGATTCTCAGGATAAATTGAAGCAAAAACCATTGGCTTCGGTTCTTTATACCCAGAAAAAGCTTTAATTTCTTCTGTTGTTGTAATTGTAATTGTTTCTCCCACCCTTACGCTTGCAGTTTCCTTTACTCCAGTAGCAATGTATCCAATCTCACCTGCTTTAAGTTCATCACAGACCTTAAACTCTGGTGAAAAATATCCTACTTCTTTTACCTGGGCATGTGTTTTAGCTTGAACTAAATAAATCTTGTCACTGGCTTTAATCTTTCCATCAAACAACCTCACATAAGCAATTACTCCTTTATAAGAGTCATATTTTAAATCAAATACCAATGCTCTTAAAGGTTTATTTTCATCTCCTTTTGGCGCAGGAATTTTTAAAACAGCTGCCTTTAAAAGACTTTCAACATTAACTCCAGTTTTACCTGAGATAGCGAAAACCTCATCTTGAGAAATATTGAGCAGATTGGATATATCTTGCTTTGTTTCTTCAACCTGAGCATGAGCAAGATCAATTTTATTAGCAGCTGAAATAATAACCAGATTTTGTTTTTGGGCCAAATCTAAATTAGCCAGTGTCTGAGCTTGAATTCCTTTTGTTGCATCAACAAGCAAGATTCCGCCTTCCACTGCTGCTAAACTGCGGGAAACTTCATAATTAAAATCAACATGACCAGGAGTATCTATTAAATTAAGCATGTACTGCTTTCCATCAATGGTCCAGCTCATTCTCACTGGCTGCATTTTAATTGTAATTCCTTTTTCTCTTTCTAAGTCCATCATGTCTAAAAAACGAGAGCGCATCTTATCAGAAGGTATAGTCTTTGTAATTTCTAAAAACCTATCAGCTAAAGTTGATTTTCCATGGTCAATGTGAGAAAAGATAACAAAGTTTCTAATATTATTCATAATCGTGAATCCTAAACAAAATCTTATCAGAAATCAAAGACTTAACACTTTTTATTTCCGGAGAACCTAAAATATTAGTAATCAAAATGTACACTAAAGATCCAACTAAACCAATAGCTATAATCTGATAAATCATGAACTTCATAGTTTGATTTGCGAAAAATGACTCGAAATTAGAAAACACAAAACTAATTGAAATTATCATTAAAAAACCAGCCAGTATTATTTTGTAAAAAGAACTAAGTATTTCTTTTATTCTAAAATCACCAATCTTTTTCTTAAGAAAAACAATAAACAAGCTGAATTCAATAGCCAAGCTAACCAAATAAGCCAAAGGAAAAGCTAAAACAGAAATATCGCTTATTCCATAAAGAGAAAATTTATCAACTAAAAACTGATGTAAGTTTTGATAGTTGGGCATTTGCAGTGCTTTGATTAAAAATAAACTTAGCCAAATATTTAAAACCACAAAAATCAAAGCTAAAATAGTTGGTGTTTTTGTATCTTTAATTGAAAAGAATACCCTGAAGAATAAAGGCCTTAGTGTTGCAAATAAAGTGCCGAAACAAAACAATCCAATACTAGCAGCAACAAGATTTGCTGCTTGATCACTGAATTGACCATGTTTTAGAATAAGGCCAACAATTTGATTCCTTAAAAAAAATATTAAAATACTCACTGGTACTATCAAGTAAATAATTTGGCGGAACACAGAAGAAAAATTATCAATAAAAACCCTTTTATCATTGCTAGCCCAGGATTTTGACAGCTTTGGGAAAACTACTGTTGCCAAAGAAACACCAATAATAGCGATTGGAAAAAGCCTAATATTATTTGCGAAATTAAAAATAGAAATAGAACCGATCACCAGGGTTGATGCAATAGCATTAATAATAATGGCATTAATCTGCAAACTCGAAACACCAAAAATCCTGGGAACCATTAAAAGAAATATTTTTTTAATCTTTTTATCTTTTAAATTGAAAATAGGCCTGTATTGAAATCCAGAGATTGCTGCTGCAGGAATTTGGATTAAAAAATGCAAGAAAGCACCAACAACAACACCAATGGCAACTCCTAAAATACCGAAAGGTTTTGAGAGGAATAAAATCCCCACTATTATTGATATGTTATAAATAATTGGAGCAAGACTATAAACTAAAAATCTATTGAAATACTGTAGAATGCCGGAGAAAATTGAACTTATTCCAAAAAATATTGGGCTCATTAGCATTAGCCTTGTAAGAAATATTGTTTTTTGAAGCTGTTCTGGACTAAAGCCAGGAACAATAAGCTTGGTTAATACAGGAGCAAAAACAAAAATAATTAAAGAAAAACAAACTAAAAAAAATAGAAAAACATTTAAAAAATTTGAAACGAAATCCCAGGTTTTCTCTTTTTCCTTTGAATAATATTCTGAAAACAAGGGCAAAAAAGTTGCTACCACCCCTCCTAAAATAAACATGTAGTAAACAAGGTCAGGGATCTTAAAAGCAGCAAAATAAATATCAAGCTCTTGTCCAGCCCCAAAGTTTTTAGCAAGCAGCCAGTCTCTTGCCACACCTAAAACTCTGCTTATTAAATATGATGCTGCCAAAATCACTGCAGCTGAACCAGTTCTTTTTGTCTGATGGTTAAGAAAATTAAGACTCATAAATATATAGCTATTTTACATTAATTATGCGATTTGACAAAGTAAGATAAATTTAGTACAATATATTATCCTAACAAGCCGGGTAATTACTCTTTATTGAAAAATAAAGGGAGGAAAGTCCGAACACTTACTCTCCATTTGTTGGGGGTTAAAAAGATAGCGGCTAACAGCCGTCGCTCTGGATAATATAACTAGAGTAGAGGTGCGAACAGAGACGTGTTAAGCTGAAAAGCTTAGCAGCCCGCAATAGCGGGATAGTCCTACAGTAATGTAGGGGTGAAACGGCTAAATCCTTATCAGGTGCAAGAACAAATCTTTTGGTAAACCCAAAAGAGCAAAGTAGTTCGCATGAGCTCTGAGGCAACTCAAAGCCAAGATAAATGATTACCTAAAACAGAATTCGGCTTATGGGCTTGTTAGGATAACCAAAAACCGCGTCGTTACACGTGGTTTTTGGTTAGAATGAAAAATTAGAACAGTTTCTGAGTTTTAGCTTTTTGATCCAGTGCCTGATTAGCCAAAGCATCAGCTTTTTTGTTTTTATTCCTTGAAACATGAGTGAACTTCACTTTTTTAAAATCAAGTTTTAAATTCCAAATTTCAATAAAAAACCCTTGGATTTTCTTATCTGAAAGCCTATATTTTCCAGTTAATTGTTTAACCAACAATTCTGAATCAGATTTTAATTCAACTTCACTTGTTTTTGCCACTTTTTTCCCAAAAAGATGCTTAAACTTTTTTAAGGCAAAAATAGCTGCTAAATATTCTGCTTCATTATTAGTAAGCTTGCTCCCTAAAAAATGAGCATATTCTTTAAAAGCCTGTCCTTTTTCATTTTCAAAAACAACTCCTACACCTGCTGGACCAGGATTACCTCTTGAAGCGCCATCAGTATATATTGTTATCTTTTTCATATTTTAAAGTATTTTCTATTAAACAATTTTTAAATTTATCAAGGTTTTCATTTTTTAATCTAAAACCTGATGCCTGAGCATGGCCACCATAAGTTATAACATAACTTTTGCATTTTTCCATTAAAACAACGCTGTCCATATCAGAAGTAGACCTTGCTGTTCCCTGACTTTCTGTCTCAAGCTTCTTATAAATAAATACTGGCTTTCTAAAATAATTACAGAGCAAAGATGCAATTGGCGAGATTATTGCAAAGTCTAAAAATTCACTTCCTTCAAAAATAATTGGTGAATCACTTTTTAAAGCCTCTTTTTTAATATTATCAACAATATTTCTAATGTCTAATCTTCTTTGTTTTGTTTTTTTCAAAAGCCCTGGAATCATTGCTTTTACTTCTTCAAAATCAGGATTAACTAAAATTCTAAAAGGAACAGGCAGTCCATTTTTAACGTCACGAACATTTAAAATTGAAATAACTTTTGAAGTTTTCCCGTGCAAATTATAATCTTTTAAAAATTCAGCTTCAAAAAGAGCTCTTATTCCTGGTCGTAAAGATTGCTGAACTGTACTTAACCCTTTTTCAATAAATAATTTATTCTCGCCAATTTGTGGCATCATATCAGCAATAGTTGCCAGAGCAACCAGCTCCAAAAAGCTTGTTTCCAAACCTTTGCTCATTTTATTCCCAAACAATAATTTTGAAAGTCTAAAAACAATACCAACAGCAGCAAAATCTTGAAAAGAATAAGTTTCTTTAGGTTGTTTTGGATCAACAACAATATCAGCGCCAGGCACTTTACCTAAAACCTTGTGATGATCAATCACTATTACATAGAATCCAAGTTTTTTTGCTAATTCTATTTCCTTAAAATTACCAATTCCACAATCAACAGCAATAAGTAATGCTGGAGAGAATTCTTTTAATTTTCCTAAAGCCTTTGTGGTTATTCCATATCCTTCAATTTCTCTATCTGGAAAATAAAGGGCTGAAACCTTGCCACCTAGCGATGTAATGGCTTCTTTTAAAATAATAACAGATGTTGCGCCGTCCAAATCATTGTCACCGTACAGAATTATTCTTTCTTTGTCTTTGATTGCTTTCAGTATTCTCTTGCTAACTTTTTTTAAGTTTTTAATTTCACTGCTCATACTTCAAATTAACTATTTAGGGCTTTAATACCAGGTAATTCTTGTTCAGCTAAAAACTCTAACATTGCACCTCCTCCAGTAGAAATAAAATCAAACTTTTCTTTTAAATTAAACTTATCAATAGCCATGATAGTTTCTCCCCCGCCAGCAACCTTAAAAGCAGATTTATTTTTAATAATTGCTTGTGCAATTTCTTTTGTTCCTTTCTCAAACCTTTTGTCTTCATACATTCCTAAAGGTCCATTCCATAGAATTGTCTTGGCACGACTGATTACTTTTTTAAAAAGCTCTATTGTTACTGGACCAATGTCATAAATGTCTTCTTGTTTTTTAACAGTTTCTATTGTTCCTTGCCTTAAATTATCCATTGAATCTTTTAAAGCGATAATGCCGTCCAAAGGCAAATGCAATCTTTTATCTGTTAAATCAATCTGAGCTATCAAACCATCTTTTTGAGCCTGTCTTTCTTTTAACATTCCTTTATAAGATAAAATTGCCTCACCAATCTTGCTTCCCACAAGTAAATAATCACTTTTTCTAAAAAGATTTAAAATTGTTTTAATTTTTGTTTTAATTTTAATCCCTCCAATAATAACCACAAAAGGAGATTCAGGTTTTTCTTTTAACTTAGACAAAGTTAATATTTCTTTTTCAAATAAAAGCCCGGCTGCTTTTGGCAAATACTGAGCGATAGAAACAATTGAAGCATGATTTCTATGGGAAACAGAAAAAGCTTCATTTATAAAAATATCTCCAAAGCTAGCTAGTTTTTTTGCAAATTCCTGGTCATTATCTTTTTCCTGATCATAAAACCTTAAATTCTCAAAAAGAACAATCCTATTAGAATTCAGTATCTCAGTAATTTCTTTTTTATCTTTTTCAAAATAATCAGAAACTAATTCTATTTTGTTATTCAACAGCTCTTCTAATCTAGAAACAATCAAGCTCAAGCTTTTATTCTCGCCCTTAGTCTCTAAATGACTCATTAAAATGACTTTTGCATTTTTATCAATCAAATATCTTATAGTTGGAACTGCTGATTGAATTCTAAAATCATTTAAAATCTCCCCATTTTTTGAAATGGGGACATTGAAATCACACCTTAGTAGCACTGTTTTGTTTTTTAAATCAAGTTCAGTTATTTTTTTCATTTTTCTCTTTTTTAAGTGCTTTTTCTAAATTCTTTTTCAACTCATCCAAATCAACCTGGCTTTTCTCTCTTTTCGGCTTTTCTTTATCAGCAACTTTTCTTGTAGAAGAAAATGAAAGAGGTTCTATTTTTTTGACTTGCTCTAAAGAAAGTTTCTCGTCCTTTTTTTTAATTTTTCTAAGACAATCTTTGCAATAAACAGGTCTCCCTGGCTCTGGCTTAAAATTAACTTTAATATTTTTTGAACAAGAAGAACAAACCGCATCATACATTAAACTTGAACTTTTTCTTGAATAAACTGTTTCTGGAGTTTTCCCCTCCTCTATCCAGCGTTTTATTTTCTCCTCAACAACACTTCTTTCAATACTGTACCTTTCTCTTGCAACCATAATAATTTTATCTTTATGCGACTGATCAGGAAACTCATAAGGTTTGAGAGTATGAGCTGAAAAAGGCCTTCCTGCTACACCATCAATCATTAATTTTATATACACATTATATTTAGCCAGATTAACAAAGTCCTCAGCTATAACCTCTGGTACAAATTCTTTTTCTAAGTATTCAGCATCTTCAGCCCCAACTCTAAAAACTATAAATGTACCAACATTGCCAAATACAGCATCTCTTACCTTGGTACTTCTTCCCAGAGCTGTCATTTCTTCTAGCTGAGCCATATATTGATTTGCTAGAACCAAAGATAACCTATATTTTCTTGCTTCAGATAAAATATCAGCAAATGCTTCAGTTGCAAAGTTCTGAAACTCATCAACGTATAAAAAGAAATCTTTTCTTTGTTTTTCAGGTATATCAACTCGCGACATTGCTGCTAACTGAAGTTTTGTAATAAGCAAAGCTCCTAAAAGTCTTGAATTCTCTTCACCTATTTTTCCTTTTGATAAGTTAGCTATTAAAATCTTGCCGTCATCCATTGCTTCTCTCATATTAAGCTTAGACTTAACTTGACCAATAATATTTCTAATTAAGGGATTAGAAATTAATTGTCCAATTTTATTTTGAATAGCAGCAGTTGCTTCAACTTCATATCTTTGGGTATAACGGGCAAACTCATTATTCCAAAAAGATTTCACCATTGGATCTTTAACTTTTGCAACAATTTGTTTTCTGTATTCTGGATCAGCTAACATTCTGTTAACACCAAGCAGTGTTGAGTTAGGATCTTCTAAAAGCGCTAAAATAGAATTGTTTAAAATATATTCCATTCTAGCTGACCAAACATCAGGCCAGATTTTCTTAAACACTTCCATTAATCCTGATGCAACTAAGTGTCTATGTTCAGGATCAACTTTCTCCATTACATTAAAAGGCATAGGATGATTCAAGTCGGCAGGATTAAAATAAATGACATCATTTATTCTATCCGCAGGAATAAAATCCAATATCTTTTCTGCAGCTTCTCCATGAGGATCAACAATACCAACCCCCTTTCCTTTTCTAATGTCTTGGATTGCCATGTTTTCTAAAAGCGCAGTTTTCCCCATACCAGTTTTACCAATGATATAAACATGACGGCGTCTATCGTCAGTTTTAATTCCAAACTTTGTTCTTTGATTCCTGAAAGTTGTTTTTCCTAAAAAAGTTATTTTACTTTCACTGTTCATAATCATTCTATTGGTAATTCAGGAGGTGCAGCTCTTTTTGTTTCAGCTCTTGAAACAGTGGGTGTTGGTGCTGCCCGCCAAGATGGAAAATGGAATAAAGATGCTAATTCTTCGGTATTTAAAACAAACTTAGCTTCTTTTGGAGATGTTCTTGGAAAAACAGGACCAAGTCTGCTTAAATAATTTCTAAACATTCTTCTGTTTTTCAGATAAAGCCTTCTGGGTATTAAAGCATTAATAGGCAAAAATCTGCCTTTTTTAACTTTACTTATAGTTGGTCCAAAAGGAACCAAGGCATTCAAGTCAAGAGTTGAATAACTTGAAAAAAAAGTAAAACCAAGCCTAAAATTGCCTTTATTAAAAACATCTCTTTTACCTAAAAAAATAAATCTAATATTTGTACTAAAAAGTGGTTTTGAGTTTTTCTGTTCTAAAGCATAAACAATATCTCTTTCGCCGGGAGTAAGTTTCATTTCAGGAGGAAAAACTGGTTTTTCTTTTTCGGGTTCTTCGGCTTCAGGCACCTTACCTGTTATAAGAATATCTGCTGCCTCTAAAATCATTGGTTTAGCTGCTGTTGATGGTTTTATTTCTCTTTTTGCCAACTTATCTCTTTCTTCCTCAGATTCTTTAATCCATTTTTCTGTCTCCTTTTCTGAAATAGGCTTGCATGCCATTTGAACCCAAAATTGCTCTCCTGGTTTTACTTTTGACAGAGCCTCTAAAAGCGTTGCTACTGGATCAACTCTTCTTTCTTCAACACCTTCTTGTTCTGT